>SESD01000772.1_pt1 | contig 19092 bp, 17 predicted proteins | sample 3171411 | NCBI WGS metagenome assembly SESD01 (sample SAMN06051880, study PRJNA518727) | freshwater metagenome | biome: subpolar coniferous forest; feature: holomictic lake; material: water; isolation source: holomictic Lake 442, 16.5 m depth | place: Canada: near Kenora, Ontario | collected...
TCAATTCTTCTTTTGCGTGCACATGACCCGGAAACAAACTGGCAGTATGTCCATCTTCACCCATACCCAGTAACACCATATCAAACGGGAGTGCATTCGCTACGATTGGTCGATATTGATTAGCCCCCTGTTCTGGTCCAAGTTCGGCCGGAATGGCAAAAATCTGCGCCTCAGGAATGGCCACTTTAATTAAAAAAACTGAACTTGCCATCAGGCTGTTTCTATCCGCATGATCAATTGGCAAACAACGCTCATCACCATAATAGATGTGCCAATTGGCCCAGTCGGCGTCTGTTTCGGCCAATAAACGATAGACTTTTTCCGGTGTGCTGCCACCGGCTAAAACCAGTTTAAAAGTGCCGTGTTCGGCGATAGCGCGCTCAGCAGCGTTGATGATTTGTTGATAAGCGGCCAAAGCGACCTGATCGGCCGATTCCAGATGATGCCAACGACGGTTATGATGCATTTATTTACACTCCGGTGTTAAGGAACTGCGCCAGGATTGGGAACTTTTTTCAAATAAGCGACTGTCTTCAGGTCCCCAGGAACCGGCCGGATACGTGGCAATGAAGTCGCGCTCAATTGCCCAGGTTTGCAGGATTGGATCAACGATGCGCCAGGCGTATTCGACTTCATCAAAGCGCAAAAATAAAGATCGGTCGCCTTTAAGTACATCCAGCAACAAATCCTCATAAGCGTCGATGGCTTTTTCGTCTTCATTACGGAAACTGGCATCCAGACTGCTGGTGCGTGTACTCATTTCCAGACCCGGTTCTTTGACGGTCATTTCGATACGAATACATTCTTCAGGTTGGATGCCCAATAAAATCCAGTTCTGGGTCATGCATTGTACATTAGTGCCTCTGAAAAACTGTAGTGGCGGATGACGAAAACAAATGGAAATAGTCGATTGCGCTTTGGCCAACCGTTTGCCGGTACGTAAATACATCGGCACACCACGCCAACGCCAGTTATCGACAAACAATTTCATTGATGCGTAGGTTTCAGTAGTGCTGTTGGCGGGTACATTGTCTTCCTGCAAATAGCTATTGACCTTTTCGCCTTTAACATGACCTTGGGCATACTGACCGCGAAAAGCGTGACCATGCACGGCTTCTTTGGGAATGGGGCGGATAGATTTTAAAACCTTCACTTTTTCATCGCGCAGTGATTCGGCTTCCATAGACGCTGGAGGTTCCATCGTTACCAAGGTCAGCAATTGCAACAGATGGCTTTGCAGCATGTCGCGCATGGCCCCTGCCCCATTGTAATAATCGCCCCGGCTGTCGATGCCGATTTCTTCAGAATGAGTGATTTGAATATGGTCGATATAATTTCGATTCCATAATGGTTCGAGCATGACATTGGCGAAGCGAAATACCAGAACGTTTTGTACCATGCCTTTACCGAGGTAATGGTCAATGCGGTAAATTTGCTCTTCGGTCAGATAGTTACTGATGCGTTTTTGCAAGGCTTGGGCGCTATCCAGATCATAACCGAACGGTTTTTCTATAATAACCCGACGCCAACCGTAGTCTTCAGCAAATAATTGATTGTTACTTAACATCTCCATGACCGTGCCAAAGTCCGAGGGACTAATTGACAGATAAAAAGCGATATTTTTGGGGAAGTTGTTTTTTTCGTTTAGGAGATCCGCAAGTTCTGAATAACATTCAGGCTGCTGAATATCGCCTTGATGATATTGAAGACGATCGCTGAAACGCTGAAAAATGGCCTCATCAAATTCGTCTCTGGATTTTGCAACAACCATCTCTCTGACTTCACTCAGCCATTTTTGCTGATCCCAGGATCTCCGGCCTATGGCGAGAATACGGGTGCCAACAGGAAGTCGGCCCGCAGCATCAAGATGATACAGCGCGGGCATTAATTTAATTCGGGACAGATTTCCTGTGGCACCAAAAATAACGTAAGTACAGGGGTCAGCATTCATAATTGAGGACTCGGTAGTTATAGAAATATTCTTCGTGGGAGCATCGCCAGCGTTGCTCCCACGATTGGTTTTCTTAAAAATTAAACCGTATAAGTAGAAGAAGCCGTTTTGCCGCCATGTCCGGTCCAGTCGGTATGAAAAAACTCACCTCTGGGTTTGTCGGTGCGTTCGTAAGTATGGGCGCCAAAATAGTCCCGTTGTGCCTGTAACAAATTGGCGGGTAATCTTTCAGTGCGGTAGCCATCGTAATACGCTAAAGCCGAAGAGAATGCAGGAGTAGGAATGCCTAGCTCGATGCCTAAAATGACGGCTTTACGCCAGCCTGCATCAGCCTGTTTCATTGCATCGACAAAAAAATCGGCAAGCAGCAGATTTTCCAGTTCAGGATTTGCTTTGTAAGCCTGTTTGATATCATTTAAAAACTGGCTGCGAATGATACAACCGCCACGCCACATCAAAGCGATCTCACCATAATTGAGGGACAAGTTATATTCTTTAGAGGCTTCGCGCATCAAGCGAAAACCTTGCGCATAAGAAATAATCTTGGCGGCATACAAGGCATCACGTATGGCGTTAATCATGGCTTGTTTGTCACCGGTAAAGGCTTGTTGGTGTTTTGGCAACACTTGAGCAGCTTTGACGCGTTCTTCTTTTTGAGCTGACAAACAACGTGCAAATACTGATTCACCGATCAAGGTCAACGGAATGCCCAAATCTAGCGCATTAATGCCGGTCCATTTGCCGGTGCCTTTTTGACCGGCAGTATCGAGAATTTTATCTACCAGAGGTTGGCCGTCTTCATCTTTATAAGCCAGGATATTGGACGTTATTTCAATGAGATAAGAACTTAAGTCGCCTTGGTTCCATTCGGTAAAGATCGCGTGCATTTCATCGGCGTTTAAACCCAGGCCTTCCGAGAGCAATTGATAGGCTTCGCAGATTAATTGCATGTCGCCGTATTCAATGCCGTTATGCACCATCTTGACATAATGCCCCGCGCCATTATCACCAACCCATTCGCAGCAAGGATCGCCGTTAACCTGAGCGCTAATTGCCTGAAAAATCGGTTTAACGGTAGGCCAGGCATCTTTGTTGCCACCCGGCATAATCGACGGCCCGTGTCTTGCACCTTCTTCGCCGCCGGAAACACCGGTGCCAATGTAGTTAATATTTTTTTCATTAAGCGCAGTGGTGCGGCGATTGGTGTCGGTAAAGAGTGAGTTACCGCCATCAACAATGATATCCCCAGTGGCTAATAGAGGGATTAATTTGTCGATATATTGATCAACAACCTCACCGGCTTTAACCATCAACATGACAATACGTGGTGTTTGCAGACTTTCAATCAGTTGTTCAAGTGAGTGAGTACCGATAATTTGGGTGCCCTTTGCCGGTCCATCCAAAAACTCATCGACGGTGCTGGTGGTGCGGTTATAAACTGCTACTTTAAAACCGTGGTCGTTCATGTTGAGAACCAAATTTTGTCCCATGACCGCCAAACCGATTAAACCAATATCTGCTTTCATATTTGTCTTCTATAAGATTAATGATAACCGAATAGTAGCATAGGAATGACAATGAAATAAGCAGAGCGAATTTCTTAATATGAATTTAATATTCCTGACTTAAGTTTTTGTAAGTCAGGGCTGAGGACAATTCAACTCAACCCGGCAGAAAATCAATTTGTTTTACGTTGAGCCCGCAAGGTATTCAGCTCTTCCATCAAGTCAAGCACCAGTGCGATGCCGGGCAAATTAAGCCCAAGGTCACGCTGCAACCTTAAGGCTGAACGTACCCGCACCAGGCTGGCGCCTGTAAAATGCCAAACATGAATTGCCTCGCCTTGCGGTTCAATAATGCTTTCTTCAACCAGGCTGACTATCCAGTCGGCATGAACGCCGCAAGCGTGACACAGTTGCCCCAAAGTCAGGACATCATCTTCAATAACGGCACCGGTATGAACCGGCATTAAGTCTTGTGATTTCATAGTCGTTTTACCCCTAGTGTCAGGCGTGGATTAAAATCAAGTTCATGTTGCAGGTTTTTGTAGGCGGCTTTGGCGCGCTCAGTGTTTGCTGGTGGTAGAGCGATCTGCAGAACTACAAAAAAATCCCCCGGCGTTTTAGCTGGAAGTCCACGGTCTTTTAGCCGCAGTTTTGTGCCTTGATGGGAATTGGGAGGGATTTTTAGATCAATATTCCCGTCCGGCATAGGTACTTTTATCGTTGCACCCAAAACTGCTTCCCACGGTGTAACAGGAAGCTCCAGATAAATATCAGTTTCGGAAACGCGGTACAGAGCGTGTTTGTTAAAAGCAATTTCAAGCAAGAGATCACCGGCTTTGCCGCTTGAACCCGGTTCGCCCTGCCCTGTGAGTCTGATGTGTTGGCCGGGTTTAATGCCTTTGGGGATTTTGATGTTCAGGCTTCGGTGTTTAAGCTGTACGTTGCCATGCGCATCAATTTCTGGTGCACTTAAGGAGATATTGCGTGTAGCCCCCAGAAAACTGTCTTCCAGATTAATATAAATTTTTGCGTGGCTGTCCTGACCCCGTGTAGCAAAACCTTGCGCCCCGCAATTGGCTTGGCTGAATCCTGCGTGTCCGAATAATTGTTCAAAAAAGTCACTAAAGGCGCTGGAGTCTGTGCCTGTAAAACCGCCGCCCTTAAATTCGAAGCCTTCATCCCAGTTGGGTGGCGGTCTGAACTCCTCGCCTGCTTTCCAGTTGGTACCAAGCTTATCGTAAGCGGCTCTTTTTTGTGGATCCTTTAGTACCTCGTATGATTCGCCCAGTTCTTTGAACTTGGCTTCCGCGTTGGGTTCCTTGCTGACATCAGGATGATATTTTCGTGCCAGTTTACGATAGGCACGCTTTACTTCATCTTGGGTGGCGTTTCTGGCGAGCCCCATGATTTTGTAATAATCTTTATATTGCATGTTGTGACCATCCGATTTAAGTTGAATGAATCTGGAAAACAAATAGAAAGTTAATGCTTTAGACTTTTAAATTACTTGCCCGATAGGCGCGCATAAGCACGACAAAGGCCAGAAAATCGTAAAAGCCGTGGATAATTATTGGCAATAATAAATTCCTTTCACCGCCATAATCCAGTGACAAACTTAAATATATTCCGACTAGAGATGCAATAACAGCATAAAGTGGCGTTACGGCATGCGCAAGTCCGAAGATTATATTGCTGGCGACCAGTCCAACCGCTATTCCCCAGGATGATTCCAGCCAGGGTTGGATAACGCCACGAAACAAAAGTTCCTCCGAAAAGCCGGCAATTGCAGAAAGAACCAATAAATCGGTCCAGTGGCAATGACGTAAACCGGGACCCAAAGTATCAAGCAGTAATTTTTTAATCCTGACTACCGACTCAGTCTGAATTTGCTCCATAAATAAAAAAAGCAAAAACAAAGGCAGAGTGCCTATCGCACCATAAGCAATGGCCGTTTCCGAGAAATGCAAATTTTCAAAAGGATCGATATGTGCAATCCAGCCTAAAATCATTGCGACCAGAATTAACGCCGCTTCAAATAAACAAGCTTTTTTAAAGAAATCAGCGGGTGTGACAGAGTATTTATCCATTTGCATTATTTAATCACGTTAACAAAAGAACATTCTAATCAAAAATGGTTAGAATAACCGCTTTGATTCCGGATCTTGACTGACGTTATGCTGTGTTTTATATATAAAAGCTCGAAAAAAGAACATCTTTATTTGTATATTGATAAAAAAGACGATTTTTCAAAAGTGCCGGAAGCGTTATTTATCAGATTTGGCAAAATTGAATTTGTAATGGAGTTGGAGTTGACACCAGAACGCAGGTTGGCAAGGGAAGATGCCGAGAAAGTTATGGCGGCTTTAAAGGATAAAGGATTTTTTGTGCAACTGCCGCCGGTTACGTTGCCGATGCCGTTAAAGATTCAATAGTTTGGTGACACCAAACTTTGTAATAGAACATGAAAAGACTGATTGTATGTATTTCATTTTTTAGGTGATGTCGTATTTGTCAGCGGCTATCGGTCAAAATCAGTGTTCTATTTTTCTAAATATTAATATCTTATGCCTTCGGCAAGGTAACACCAGTTTGTCCCTGATACTTGCCGCCCCGGTCTTTATAAGACGTTTCGCAAACCTCGTCACCACCAAAAAACAGCATTTGTGCAACACCTTCGTTGGCATAGATTTTTGCTGGTAATGTTGTAGTGTTGGAAAATTCCAGCGTCACATGACCTTCCCACTCCGGTTCCAAAGGCGTTACATTGACGATGATGCCGCATCTTGCATAGGTGGATTTGCCCAGACAAATCGTTAATACGTCACGCGGAATTCTAAAAAACTCAACCGTTCTGGCCAAGGCAAACGAGTTAGGGGGAATAATGCAGACATCAGATTTAACATCGACAAAACTGTTGGAATCAAAGTCTTTTGGATCGACGATGGCAGAATTGATGTTGGTGAAAATCTTGAACTCGTCAGAGCAACGCACATCATAACCATAACTGGAAGTACCGTAGGAAATGACTCGGCCGCGCTCTGAATCTCTGACCTGACCGCTTTCAAACGGTTCGATCATGCCTTGTTCTTGCGCCATGCGGCGTATCCACTTGTCCGATTTAATGCTCATGAAATGTTAAATATCCAATGTTTTATATGATTTAATTTTTACACAGAAGAGGAGTTAGGTTCAAGATGAAAGACAAAAGGCAAAAGAAATGGTTTTGTTCTTTCGCCTTGAGCCTTCGATTTTGGACCCGCTTTTTAAGTGTTCTGCACGACGATATTGGGGAATTTGGTGGTGAAATCCTTTGCCTTTAAAGCTAGTCGTGCTGCTGTTTTACGCGCTATTTGTTTGTATATTTGCGCTGAGCGTCCTTCCGGGTCAGCAATCACAGTCGGCGTTCCTCCATCGGCAAATTTACGAATGTTGATATCCAAAGGTAAAGAACCCAGAAACTCTATTCTGTTGCGGTCAGCCATCGCAAGTCCGCCACCTTCGCCAAAAATAGCTTCTTCATGACCACAGTTGCTACAAATATGCAGGCTCATGTTTTCAACCAGACCTAAAACAGGCACGTTGACTTTTTCGAACATCCCCAAGCCGCGTTGGGCATCAATCAGCGCTATGTCCTGAGGCGTAGTCACGATAATCGCGCCACTAACCGGAATTTGTTGCGACAAAGTCAATTGAATGTCGCCGGTGCCTGGGGGTAAATCAATGACCAGATAATCAAGATTGTCCCAATTGGTGTCTTTAAGCAATTGCTGTAAAGCCGTGGTTACCATCGGGCCACGCCAGATCATCGGTTGATCGGCTTCGATCAAATAACCGATCGAAATGGTTTGTATGCCAAAAGCAATTTTAGGCATCATGGTTTTATTATCTTTGCTTTCCGGATAGCCGGAAAGACCGAGCATCATCGGTATGCTGGGACCGTAAATATCTGCATCCAAAATGCCCACATTGGCGCCTTCTGCGGCCAAAGCCAGAGCCAGATTGACCGCCGTTGTCGATTTGCCGACGCCGCCTTTTCCGGACGCTACTGCAATAATGTTTTTGACGTTTGGCAACGGTTTTAAGGCCTGTTGTACGGCATGGGAAACGATTTTTACATTGACTTCAACGTTGACTGCATCTAATCCGGGCAGCGATTTAAGGTGTTCTTCAACCGCTGCTTTGAGTTCGTCGATATAGCTTTTGGCCGGATAGCCTAGTTCCAGTTTAACGCTAAGCACAGCTCCTGCTATAGTGATGGACTTAACAGCTTTTGCAGAAACCAGATCGTTTCCATTATTGGGGTCGATAAATGTGCGCAGAAGATCTTCTACATCAGCTTTTTCGATATTCATCATGCACATACTCCGTAAATATAAATAAATTGTGCCTGGCTAATAATCAGGGATTAGCGAGAAGTTTACCGATTTCGATCGAATATTGCACTTTATTAGGCTGTAACGCTCAGCAAACAGGAGAGGCCGAGCCAAATATTGAGATTTTCCAATAATCGCAGATTGTGTTTGTTTTATGCCATAATATCCAAATGATTTTGCCAACGAATTGTTAGAACTTTTAGATTATGTCAGATAGAAAAATTCTCGTTACCAGCGCTCTGCCTTATGCCAACGGCCCTATTCATCTGGGTCATCTGGTTGAATATATTCAAACCGATATCTGGGTACGTTTTCAGAAGCAGCGCGGCAACCTTTGCTATTACGTTTGCGCCGATGATACGCACGGCACACCTATCATGCTTAGGGCAGATCGAGAGGGCATTAGTCCGGAACAATTGATTGCCCAAGTCTGGAAAGAACATCTGGCCGATTTTACCGAGTTCGGTGTGGCTTTCGATAATTATCACAGCACCCATTCCGAAGAAAATAAAGCCTACTCAACGCTGATTTACGAACGTCTGCGCGATGCCGGACATATCAGTTCACGCAGCATTACTCAGGCTTTTGATCCGGTTAAGAACATGTTTTTGTCGGATCGCTTTATCAAAGGGGAATGTCCAAAATGTGGCGCACTGGATCAATATGGCGATAGCTGTGAAGCCTGTGGCGCAACGTATTCTCCCACAGAACTGAAAAATGCGGTTTCCGCAATTTCGGGTGCAAAGCCTATTGCCAAAGATTCTGTGCATTATTTTTTCGATCTGGCTAATTTTAGCGAGATGTTGCGCGACTGGACCCATGCCGGACATTTGCAACCGGAAGTTCGTAACAAATTGGCCGAATGGCTGGATGGCGGGTTGCAACAGTGGGATATTTCCCGCGATGCCCCATATTTTGGTTTTGAAATTCCCGATGCGCCCGGCAAATACTTTTATGTTTGGCTGGATGCGCCGATTGGCTACATGGCCAGTTTTAAGAATCTGTGTGACAAGCAGGGGCTGGATTTTAATGAATTCTGGTCCAAAAATAGCGACGCCGAGTTGTATCATTTTATTGGCAAAGACATTATTTATTTCCACGCCTTATTCTGGCCGGCAATGTTGAGCGGGGCCCATTTCAGAACCCCCAGCGCCATTTTTGCGCACGGATTTTTGACCGTGAACGGCGAAAAAATGTCCAAGTCGCGTGGCACGTTTATTAAAGCCCGAACCTATCTGGAGCATCTGAACCCGGAATATTTACGTTATTATTTTGCTGCAAAACTCAGTGCCGGGGTTGATGATCTTGATTTGAATTTTGACGATTTCAGCCAGCGGGTTAATTCCGATCTGGTTGGAAAAGTGGTTAACATCGCCAGTCGTTGCAGCGGGTTTATCGCCAAACGTTTTGACAACCAGCTGTCCGAGCAGTGTGCCGAACCGGCATTATTCGCTGAATTTGTTGCGGCCAATACGCAAATCGCCGAACTTTATGAAGCCCGCGAATTCGGTAAAGCCATGCGCGAAATTATGGCGCTGGCCGATAAAGCCAATCAATATATCGATGAGAAAAAACCCTGGCTGATCGCCAAGGAAGAAGGCAAAGAAGCAGAATTGCATGAAGTTTGCTCCATGGGACTTAATTTATTCAGGCTGCTGGCTGTTTATTTGAAGCCGGTACTTCCGGTTTTGGCAGGGAATGCAGAAAGCTTTTTAAATATTCCATCTCAAGCCTGGCCGGTTGATGTCAGTCCTTTGTTAAGTCATGCGATCAATGAGTTCAAACCTCTGATGACCAGGGTTGAAGCAGACAAGATTGAAGCAATCGTTACCGCATCCAAAGAAAATCTTGAAAAAACTGTGGAGCCCGAACTTCCTCAAGTGAAACAATGCGAGCCTATCGCTGATACTATCGAATTTGAAGATTTTGCCAAGCTAGATTTACGCATTGCCAGAATTATCAAAGCCGAGCATGTCGAAGGCGCGGACAAATTATTGCAATTGACTGTAGACATAGGTGATGAGACGCGCAATATCTTTGCCGGGATTAAATCGGCCTATCAACCGGAAGATTTGGAAGGGAAACTTACCCTGGTTATTGCTAATCTTGCGCCAAGAAAAATGCGTTTTGGTATCTCCGAAGGCATGGTGTTGGCTGCAGGTCCGGGCGGCAAGGATATTTGGGTTTTGACTCCGGATGAAGGCGCCCAGCCGGGAATGCGGGTTAAGTAGCTGATGTTTATTTTTTCCATGCACTGCCGTGGTAGCGGTGAAGTTAGAGGCTCCACCGTCCCGTAACGCTGGAGCGTTTAGGTTTGAATTCCTACGCTGGAGCGTGGGGACTATGTACATTTTCACTTGAGTCCCGTTTTGATCGATCAAATAAATCAATTATTACCGCAGACCCAATGCGGCCAATGTAGCTTCCCTGGTTGCCGTCCTTACGCCGAGGCAATCGTTGCGGGCCTTGCAGACATTAACCAGTGCCCGCCGGGTGGTGACGAGGGTATACGTGATTTGGCCAATTTATTGGGTGTACCTGTTAAAGCGCTTAATACCCAATTTGGTATCCAGAAACCGCCAAGTGTTGCTTTTATCATCGAGCAGGATTGTATTGGTTGCGTTAAATGTATCGCTGCCTGTCCAGTCGACGCCATAGTAGGTGCGGCAAAATTCATGCACACGGTCATTGCCCAGGAATGTACCGGTTGTGAATTGTGCCTAGCACCTTGTCCGGTCGATTGTATCGTCATGAAACCCTTACCCGACAACAACGCTGAACAAAGTCGGACACAAAAGTCGGCTTTGGCAAAACGTCGGTATGAGGCGCGTTGTTTGCGCAAGGAAAGAGAAGAAGCAGAAAAAGCGGAGCGTGCTAAAAGTAAGAGGCAGGCGTTGCTAAAAATTCAAGCGGCGAAAAAATAAATTTATTTTCTGGTAGGGTGTGCCTCTCTCACTATTTGCGGAGTTTGGTTTGTAGGGTGCCATAGCGATAGCGTATTGCACCAAATTTACGACAACATGCGGTGCCAGAAATTGGGACTTACCGAGTTGGAAGCATATAAACTTAAGAAAATCTAAGTCCAAACACTTACAACAATCCAAGATCATAACCCTGATAGTTAGAATCACTAACCTTACTCGTTTTTTTATCCAAAAAATCAACAAAGCATGGGTTAAATTCGCACTCCCCCCCTCATGCAATGTATAATTCGCGGTTATTTTCACTGGTTTAAGGTGTGGTTTATGCAAATTCTTCAGGAAGCGCTCACGTTTGATGACGTTTTATTAGTGCCTGCGCACTCGACAGTGCTGCCACGCGACGTAGAAATGAAGACCCAGTTGACGCGGGGCATTACGCTTAATATTCCGTTGGTTGCGGCGGCGATGGATACTGTTACCGAAGCCCGATTGGCGATAGCGATTGCACAGGAAGGTGGTATCGGCATTATTCATAAGAATATGACCGTTGAGCAACAGGCGCGTGAAGTGCGTAGCGTTAAAAAATATGAAAGTGGCGTTATTAAAGACCCCATTACGGTAACGCCGGATGTGAGCATTCGGGACGTTATCAAACTAACCCGTTCCAAAAATATTTCCGGAGTCCCTGTCGTCAATGGTGCAGAGTTGGTCGGTATTGTCACCAGTCGTGATTTGCGTTTTGAAACACGCTACGACGAGCCGGTTTCAAAAGTCATGACCCCCAAAGAACGTTTGGTGACGGTTAATGAAAATGCTGATCGCAAAGAAGTCATTGCTCTGCTGCACAAACATCGTATAGAAAAAGTGTTGGTAGTAAATGACGATTTTCATTTGTGCGGCATGATAACGGTTAAAGATATTCAGAAAGCTAAAGATTACCCGCTAGCCTGTAAAGATGCACAAGAGCAGTTACGCGTTGGCGCAGCAATCGGAACCGGAGTTGGTACCAAAGAGCGGGTTGCCGCACTGGTTGCTGCCGGTGTGGATGTGATTATCGTTGATACCGCCCATGGCCATTCTCAAGGTGTGTTGGACCGAGTACGCTGGGTCAAGCAAAATTATCCTGACGTACAGGTTATCGGTGGCAATATTGCCACGGCCGCAGCGGCATTAGCGATGGTTGAGGCCGGTGCTGATGGCGTTAAAGTGGGCATAGGTCCCGGTTCTATTTGTACAACGCGTATTATTGCCGGTGTCGGCGTGCCGCAAATCACTGCGGTCAGTAATGTTGCAGAAGCACTGAAAGGAACGGGCGTGCCATTGATTGCCGATGGCGGGATTCGTTATTCCGGCGATGTTGCTAAAGCCTTGGCGGCGGGTGCGCATGCGGTGATGTTGGGTGGTCTATTTGCCGGAACCGAAGAAGCTCCGGGCGAAGTTGAATTGTTTCAGGGCCGATCTTATAAATCCTATCGCGGCATGGGTTCGTTAGGTGCGATGTCCCAACAACAAGGTTCCAGTGACCGTTATTTTCAGGAAGAAACCGATTCAACAGAAAAATTGGTTCCGGAAGGCATCGAAGGCCGCGTACCCTACAAAGGCAGCTTACTGGCGGTTATTCATCAATTGTTGGGCGGGATTCGTGCGAGTATGGGTTATACCGGCAGTCAAAATATCGTCATGATGCATGAAAAAGCGCAGTTTGTGCGTGTAACCAGTGCCGGAATGAGAGAAAGCCATGTGCATGATGTAACCATTACCAAAGAAGCGCCCAATTACCGGATGGAATGATTTTTTAGGCGAAAGGTAAAAGATGAAAGATGAAAGGTGAGTATACCTGGACTTCAACACCCCCGCCTTTCGCCTTGAACCTTTCGTCTTAAACCTTTTGCCAGATCTAAAAGACCTCTATCGTGAAACAAAACTCCTCAAACATCCATACACATAAAATCCTGATCTTGGATTTTGGCTCACAATACACTCAACTCATTGCGCGACGCATTCGTGAAATCGGTGTTTATTGCGAAATTTATTCTTGTGAATGTTCCGAAGACCAAGTTAAAAGCTTCGCGCCTAACGGCATCATATTGTCCGGTGGTCCCGAGACAGTCACCAGCGGTGATACGCCACGAGCGCCGGCTTGTGTATTCGAGTTAGGTATTCCAGTATTGGGCATATGCTACGGTTTACAAACCATGACCGAGCAATTGGGCGGCAAGGTCGAAAGCTCGGATCATCGCGAATTTGGCTATGCACAAATCAGGGCGCGCGGGCATTCAAAATTACTGACTGGTATAGAAGATCATTTGTCTCCGGAAGGTTTTGGCTTGCTGGATGTCTGGATGAGCCACGGCGATCGGGTTGTTGATTTGCCGGCCGGTTTTAACCTGATTGCCAGTTCAGACGGCGCACCGATTGCAGGTATTGCCAATGATGACAAAGGCTTTTACGGTTTGCAGTTTCATCCCGAGGTCACGCATACCAAACAAGGTGGACGGATTTTGTCGAGGTTTGTGCTGGAAATTTGTGGTTGTGAAGCATTATGGACCTCCAGTAATATCATTGAAGATAGCATTCAGGCAGTGCGTAATAAAGTTGGCACCGATCACGTGGTGTTGGGTTTGTCCGGCGGCGTTGATTCGTCAGTGGTTGCGGCGTTGCTACATAAGGCCATTAAAGACCAGTTAACCTGTGTTTTTGTAGATACCGGCTTGCTACGTTTGCGTGAAGGCGATCAGGTGATGGCGACATTTGCCGAGCACATGGGCGTTAAAGTGATTCGGGTAAATGCCGAACAGCGCTATTTGGACGCTTTGAGAGGCATCACCGATCCGGAACAAAAACGCAAAATTATCGGCGGTTTGTTTATCGACATTTTTGACGAAGAAGCCTCAAAAATAACCGATGCAAAATGGTTGGCGCAAGGCACGATTTATCCGGATGTGATTGAGTCAGCAGGTTCCAAAAGCGGTAAAGCTCATTTGATCAAGTCGCATCACAATGTAGGTGGTTTACCGGAAAATATGACCTTAAAATTGGTCGAGCCATTGCGCGAACTGTTTAAGGATGAAGTCAGAAAACTCGGTGTGGAGTTGGGCTTGCCGGCGGATATGGTTTATCGCCATCCGTTTCCGGGACCAGGTTTAGGCGTCAGAATTTTAGGCGAAGTTAAAAAAGAATTTGCTGATTTATTACGCCAGGCCGATGCCATTTTTATTGAAGAACTTTATCGTCATGATCTTTACGACAAGGTCAGTCAGGCGTTTGCGGTATTTTTGCCGGTCAAGTCGGTCGGAGTGATGGGCGACGGTCGGCGTTATGATTATGTGATTGCCATTCGTGCAGTTGAAACCATCGATTTTATGACTGCTCGCTGGGCGCATCTGCCTTACGAGTTTCTAGATTTGATTTCCCGTCGCATAATCAATGAAGTGCCTGGTATTTCGCGTGTTGCTTACGACATCTCTGGAAAACCGCCAGCAACGATTGAATGGGAATAAACCTCACAACCGATGAACAATGGATGCGCTATGCCATCAGGTTGGCGCAGATAGCTGAGCAGCAGGGTGAAGTTCCGGTTGGCGCAGTTATTGTCAAAGAGGAGCGCAGTATTGCAGAAGGCTGGAATATTCCGATAACCAGTCATGATCCGACCGCTCATGCTGAAGTAGTAGCCTTGCGGGGAGCTGGCGTTTATTTGGGAAATTACCGGTTGACTGATGCCACCCTGTATGTGACGTTGGAGCCTTGTGTAATGTGCATGGGTGCGATGAGTCACGCACGGATTAAACGACTAGTTTTCGGTGCGTATGATCCCAAGAGGGGCGCAGTGTGCAATGCCTTGAGCCTGACTGATGCGAGTTTTTTAAATCACCGCATTAGCTGGGATGGTGGCGTTTTGGAAGCGGAATGTTCGGATTTGTTAAGGGGTTTTTTTAAAGCCAAGCGCTGAAGGCGCGCTCGGCACGCCCTCCCAGGCATTGTATTCTTGTTTCGGACATAATTCCTTATCAGGATTGACGTGCTTGTTTATAGGCATTAATCAACGCATTGGTTGAGCAATCGTGGCTGTCAATGATGTTGTCATTTTGTAGCTCTGGAAGGATGACTTTAGCCAGGACTTTACCTAGCTCCACACCCATTTGATCGAATGAGTTAATATTCCAAATTACGCCCTGAACATAAATTTTATGTTCGTAAAACGCGATCAAGGAACCCAGGGTTTTTGGGGTCAATTTTGTAAATAAAAACGAATTGGAAGGTTTATTTCCGTCAAATATTTTGGAGGCGACAAGCACTGTGTCGGCCTTGTCTTCGTCAGAGAGCTCTGCTTTAACTTCTTCAGCTGTTTTACCCTTCATCAAGGCTTCAGGTTGAGCAAGAAAGTTTGAGATTAAAATATCGTGATGTTCAGGAAGGTTGTAATGACTGTTTGCAGCAGCAAGAAAATCACAAGGTATTAGTTTAGTGCCTTGATGAATTAGCTGAAAAAAAGCATGCTGACCATTAGTGCCGGGTTGTCCCCAAATGATTTGGCCGGTACTGTAATCAACCTTGTCGCCATTTAAGTCAATACTTTTTCCGTTACTTTCCATGTCCCCTTGCTGAAAATAATCGGCAAAATAGAGCATGGATTGGTCATAAGGCAAAAGCGCATGTGACTCGGCATTGTAAAAATTATTGTACCAAATACCAAGTAACCCCATGATTACAGGTATGTTTTTATAAAATGGTGCAGCTCGGAAATGTTCGTCGGCTTCATGAGCGCCCAGCAATAGTTCTTCAAAATTATCCATGCCAATATAAAGAGCAATAGACAAGCCAATGGCCGACCATAGCGAATAGCGACCACCGACCCAGTGTCTGAATTCAAACATATTGTTGGTATCAATGCCGAAATCAGCGACATTTTCAGCGCTGGTTGAAATCGCAACAAAATGTTTGGCTACAGCTTGTGGATCTTGCGCGCTGTCGAGAAACCATCTCTTTGCGGATTTTGCGTTGGTCATTGTCTCTTGCGTGGTGAATGTTTTTGACGCAATAAGAAAAAGTGTGGTTTCCGGGGAGATATGAGTCAGGGTTTCAACAAGATCAGCCTGATCAATATTTGATACAAAATGCACTTTTAATGCTTCAGAGGCGTAGGGTGTCAGCGCTGCCGATACCATCTTAGGACCCAAATCTGAGCCGCCTATGCCAATGTTAACAATGTCGGTGATAGCTTTGCCGGTATAACCCAGCCATTCGCCCGAGCGGACTTTTGTACTGAAAGCGCGCATTTGGGCAAGAACGCTGTTAATTTGAGGCATCACATCTTCTCCGCCAACGTAAACAGGTTGATTGCTTCTGTTGCGCAAGGCAGTATGCAAGACTGATCTGTGTTCGGTCTTATTTATTTCCGCACCGGAAAACATAGCTTTAATTTTTTCGTCCAGACCTGCATGTATTGCGAGATCAATTAACAAAGGCAAGGTTTGATCGGTGATTCTGTTTTTAGAGTAATCAAAAAGGACGTCGTTAAAATGAGCAGAAAACTTTGCGTGTCGATTGCTGTCAAGATTAAAACTGTTACGCAGACATAAATTTTTGGTTTCTTCGTGGTGAAATTTTAAAGCTGTCCAGGCCGTAGAAGTGGTCAAAGATGACATGCGGTAAGGCTCCGATTGAATAAAGTTAGCTTAAGTCTACGAAAAGCGGGGAAGGATAGCAATAGTAAACAACTCATTTGCCATTACAACTTAAATGGTATTGTGTGGATGAACAATAATCAAATCCTTTATTTGGCTAAATCGATGTGCTAGAGTTAACAGCTGTTATGAGACAAAAATACACCGATAGACGTTTATTTTTGACAAGCTCAAACTGCATGGCATGTTATTTCTTTCTTAATAATAATAATTTTATCAAAACTGGAAGGTATTATGAATAGTACGCATATTTTAAACAAAGGTTTCCTGGTACTTCTGGGATTATTGTTCTCTGCAACGATATGGGCTCATGGTGGCGCAGCCGGAACGGACACTGATCAATGTAAATTTGAACTGGAACCTACTCATTGGCTACATTATACCGCCTATCAGCCCAACGCATTTCCTGCGGAAGATTTTTGCGCCAATCTTCCTCGCGTTAACGAACTTACCTTGTTGGTGTTCGATTATCAGGACATGAAATATAGAGACATGTCAGTTGAGTTTGAAGTGACAAAAGAGCCCGAAGGCACTCGCGTATTCTTTTTGCCTGGTACAAAACACAAAAAAGGGACGGTTGAGTTGCGGCTCCCAAATGGTGTGCCTGAAGCAGGTAAATATCTGATTCATATTACTTTGATTCCGGATGCAGGTGAAAGGCTAGACGCACACATGAGCTTTAAAGCTGGTGGTGGACAGGCAGTAAGTAGAAATAATCTTCTGTTGTATGCATTCTTCGCATTTGCCGGTCTATATGTAGTTTATCTATCACATGCCGGATTTAAGAAAATAGTGGATGATGCGATTGCTAAACTTAAATCTTAAAAATTTAATTACCCAAATCTTCTTTTAAAGAAGATTTAAGGGGGATTTAACTATCAAATCTTCCCTAAGCGCTCTTTATTTTAAAGAGGGGTACTGAATATTAAATAGTTGTAAGTAATGCCATTGCAAGGTTGCGGATATTATCTTCAATCTGGCAATGGCATTGTCTATAGGGATATAGGTATGGAGTATAAGCTTCTCCTAAACAAGCTAGTTTTGGTGATTTAATTGAACAATCGAGGAAATGTGTAATGGTTAAGTTATTATCGGCTGGGGCAATGATTTTGATTTTTTCTGCATCCGTAATGGCGGTAGAGTACGAAGATCATAGCGGCATGCTCATGGATCATGGTGATGGACATTTAATGGACATGGCTGGCGGCATGGTGATGGGGCAAAATACCACGACCTTACCTGGCGGTTGTGACAGCATCTCTGAAACCAAAGAAATTACCGTGCATGCCGGACACAAATATGCCGAAAAATTTCCCGGCAGAATGTATGCCTTTGATACTCAAGAGTTTAATTTCAAGCCCTGCACCAAATTGACGGTTCATTTCATTAATGAAGACAATATCCGTCACCAATGGATGATGCACGGTTTACCCAAATATTTATATCCAAAAGGGATGTTCCATTTGGAAGCGTCAGGTCCTGCAAAGATTTCCGGAACCTTGATTTTACCGCCTGGCGATAAAACCTATCTGGTGCATTGCGATATTGCCCAGCACATGGAAAAAGGCATGAAAGCCCAGTTGAAAGTCGGCAAGGGCGACGGTGATTTGCCAAGTATTCCAGGTGTAACTGCGTATGTGATACCCGATGATTATAAGGGAAGCTTTGCTACCGTTATGGCGCAAGTTTCGGCCGCAGCGGAAGCTGCGTCAGTAGTTGTCGCTGCTACTGTTAAGCCACCGGTTGTTGCTCCTGTTAAAGAGGATTCCTTGATTTCGGGCGTTACAGTTATAGGGTTGGCATTTGGCCTGATAGCCGCTCCATTTCTGGCAAGAAAATTTAAAGGCATGAGCGCGTCGGAAGTGGTTGCAACCATTTTTGATTTGGTAAGAGCTGGAATCGAATATGCTGTTAAGCTGGTGTCTGGCTTGATTAAGCTGATTATTTCAAATAAAAACAAGATATTGCCAGGAAGTTAATTTCCGGCAAAATAAAACCCCTGCACTCCAAGAGCGCAGGGGTTTTTTTTGAGAGAAAAAAGAGCAAGACATGAGCTATGAACTCGGAGGGCTGTTTCTCAGCGCCTTTATATCGTCAACAATTGCGCCTGGAGGTTCGGAAGCGATTTTGGCTTACATGGTGGCGAACGGACATTATCAGGTAGTACAGCTGGTTATTGTTGCTACAATAGGCAATACTTTGGGAGCAATGACGACATGGTTTTTGGGCGTGCTGGCTGCCAAAAAATATCCTTTAGCCTCTTTATTACCAGCAAACAAACAAAAGGCACTAGACCTGGTCAGAAATAAAGGCATCTGGACTTTATTTTTCACCTGGTTGCCGCTAGTTGGCGATGTCTTGTGTTTCGCGGGTGGCTGGCTAAAACTGCCATTACTGCAAGCTTGTTTAATTATATTGCTGGGCAAGCTGGGACGCTATATGGTTATAGCGTGGATGTTTGTTTGACCCGGATAAAATTTGTTATCTGAATTTTTGTATATGAGGTAGTTGTGTTACGCCATTTTCCACCCGTTGGCATTAAGTGTGCTCATAGAGCGCGTGATTATTATATAGCGGCGTTTACTTTTGTTTGTGTTGCAATCTGCTTGGTAAGCGATGCAGATGGCAGCATGGAAAAGCAAAATGCGCTCGGAA
>SESD01000773.1_pt1 | contig 19081 bp, 18 predicted proteins | sample 3171411 | NCBI WGS metagenome assembly SESD01 (sample SAMN06051880, study PRJNA518727) | freshwater metagenome | biome: subpolar coniferous forest; feature: holomictic lake; material: water; isolation source: holomictic Lake 442, 16.5 m depth | place: Canada: near Kenora, Ontario | collected...
TCGACTCGATGATCGTCAGCTCGGTACGTTAATGGTTCCCAGAGCGGACATTGTTTTTCTTGATGTTTCCCGTCCGCTGGAAGAGAATATCCTTCGGGTGACAGAGTCGGAACATTCCCGTTTTCCGGTTTGCAACGGTGGTCTTCAGTCCTTGCTCGGCGTTGTCAATGCCAAACAGCTCTTGTCGAAGACACTGAAAGGCAGGTTGACGGAATTCACCTCGCAGTTACAGCCATGCGTCTACGTGCCTGAAACCCTTACGGGGATGGGGCTGCTTGATCACTTCAGGACCTCGGGTACCCAGATGGTCTTTGTTGTGGACGAGTACGGTGAAATTCAGGGACTCGTTACCCTCCAGGACATGCTTGAAGCTGTTACCGGAGAGTTTGTCCCACGAAATCTTGAAGATTCATGGGCAGTGCAGCGCCCGGATGGATCCTGGCTGCTCGATGGGCTTATTCCTGTTCCCGAGCTTAAAGACACGCTGGAGTTAAAAGCTGTTCCAGAAGAGGACAAAGGGCTCTACCATACGCTCAGCGGGCTGATGATGTGGTTGCTCGGCCGTATGCCTCGAACCGGTGATATCATGACCTGGGAGAGCTGGAATCTCGAAATTGTTGACCTTGACGGCCAAAGAATTGACAAGGTACTTGCTTCGAAAATCTCTCAAGTCCCACAACATGAAGCCGGAAAGTCAGTAACGTCCGTACCGGCAGAGTAACAAGGCACCCTTTTCGTGCGCGCTCTGAGGGCAAAACCCTTTGGAGCAAAAGAGTTGGTAGCGGATTGCATCAAGACCAGAAAGGGCTGCATATTGGCAGCACAAGGGACAAACCCCCGGAAAATGATAATATCGCTAACATAAAGGAGGTTAACCAGTTATGAAACATCAAGAAGCAGATTGTCTCTTTTGCCGGATAGTGCGAGGAGAGATCCCCGCCAAGATCATCTATCGCAACGACCACGTTGTAGCTTTCAGAGATATTACCCCGGTTGCGCCACAACATGTACTGGTTATTCCTGTCAGACATATCTCTTCACTCAGTGAACTCAAGCCCGAAGATGAAGCAATCGCCGGTCAGATTCTTCTTGCCGTCGGAGCGGTTGCTGAAATTCTTGGTATCAGAGCATCGGGCTACCGGTTTGTCTTTAACTCCGGGGCTGATGCCATGCAGAGTGTTTTTCATATCCACGGCCATCTGATTGGCGGTCAACAGATGGGCTGGCCTCCATTTCCATAACCATTGCTGCTGCGGCTTTGCTTAACTCTTTCTGCAAAAACCGTCGATATCAATGAATTTTTTTGTGTTCCTTGCCGTTATACTGGTCATAGTTAGTCCTATTTGTTTTTTTATCGTTTAGTGCGGGAGATCATGGAATGCGGTTATCAGAGTTGAAGGTTGGCAAGGAGGCTGAAGTGACGGCTGTAAAAGCTGAAGGGGCTGTAAGACGCAGAATTATGGATATGGGACTGATCAAAGGCACCAGATTCAAAGTGGTAAGGGTTGCGCCGCTCGGTGATCCTATGGAGATTTTTTTCAAGGGGCTCCATCTCGCTTTGAGGAAAAATGAGGCTGAGGGCATTTTTGTTCTGGAACAGCCTGATAAATGATCAGAGTGACCATGAATGAGCAGAATGAGATATGTATCGCGCTTGCAGGTAATCCAAACTGCGGGAAAACCTCTCTTTTCAATGCTCTCACCGGCGCTCATCAGAAAGTTGGAAATTTTTCAGGCGTCACGGTTGAAAAGCATGAGGGATATCTCGACTACAAGGGATACAGGATCACGGTGGTCGATCTGCCTGGCATCTACTCTCTCACTCCATATTCGCCCGAGGAGATTGTCACGCGCGAATATCTTATCAAAGAGCCGCCGGATGTGGTGGTCAACGTTCTCGAAGGACCAAACCTTGAACGCAACCTGCTGCTGACCACACAACTCATGGAGCTAGAGGTTGATTTTCTCGTTGCCCTCAACATGATCGATGAAGTAGAGGAGAAAGGCATTGTCATTGAGATAAAGCAGTTGCAGCAACTGCTCGGCTGTCATATTATCCCAACATCGGCAAAAAAAAGTATCGGACTGGATGCACTGCTTGACCATATCATCAGGGTTGCGCGCAAGGATATAACGATTCGCAAGAACAAGCTCTTTTTCCGCCCCGGCCTCGAAGCATCCGTTGAAAAAATCACCACAATACTCACTCGTCAAAAGGAGCTGGAAGGGTTCAATCCGCGATGGCTGGCCATCAAGCTGCTCGAAAATGACCGGGAAGTCTATCAAGAAGTGCAACGCCATCCCGTATGGGTAAAGGTTGAACTTGCTCTCCAGGAGGCGCTCAAGGAGGCTGAACGGATGCACGATTCGGAGCCGGAAATTCTCATTACCGAAGATCGTCACGCATTCATTCGGGGAGCAATGCAGGAGTGCGTCCACCAGCACGGTGGAGTAAAAGCAACTCCGACCGATTATATCGACATGGTGGTGCTCAACAGGCTCCTTGGCCTGCCAATATTTTTACTAGTGGTCTGGTCGATATTTCAACTGACCTTCACCCTTGGCGCACCAATGATGGGGTGGCTGGAGCTCCTTTTCGGCTTCATTGGCTCGACTATAGAGCCTCTGCTGCCCAATGAGACGCTCCGCTCCATTGTCATTGACGGTATAATTGCCGGAGTCGGTGGTGTTCTGGTTTTTCTGCCCAATATTGTGCTCCTGTTTATCGGGCTCTCTTTTCTTGAGGCATCAGGCTATATGGCTCGTGCCGCTTTTGTGATTGATCGGGTTATGCACCGTTTTGGTCTGCACGGCAAATCCTTTATCCCCATGGTCACCGGGTTCGGCTGTTCAATTCCGGCCATTATGGCAACACGAACCCTGAAAAGCCGCACTGACCGGCTTGTCACCATCATGATCATCCCTTTCATGAGTTGCGGGGCTAAATTACCGGTTTATATGCTTCTGACGGCAGCTTTTTTTGCGCCTGACGTGGCCGCAAACATCATGTTCGGCATTTATCTGCTCGGTATTGTTGTTGGTCTCTGGACGGCATTGATCCTGAAAAAAACGGTGATGAAGAGCGACTCTGAGCCCTTTGTTATGGAGCTGCCACCCTATCGCTGGCCAACGCTGGCATCAGTCTTTTTTCAGGCTAAAGTCAAAGCCTTGATGTACCTGAAAAAAGCAGGCACACTTTTTCTGGGTGCTGTCATCATTATATGGGCGGTCAGCAACTATCCCCGTAATGGTGCTCTGGAGGCCAAGCTTTCCTCAGAAAGTCTCACTATTGCCGGGAGTGGCGTGGATGCTGCCGAAAAAATAAAACTTAAAAAAGACCTTGACCTGCGCATCAAGTCGGAGCAGCTTGAGTATTCTCTGGCTGGAAGGGCTGGAAAAGTTCTTGAACCCCTGATCAGGCCTCTCGGTTTTGACTGGAGGATTGGCATTGCCCTTGTGACCGGTCTGGCAGCCAAGGAGGTCGTTGTTTCGACACTGGGTACCATTTACTCCATTGGGCAGAGCGATGGAGGGCCGGTTGAGCTGAAATCAATTCTCCGTCACGACCCGTCGTTCAGCAAAGCAACGGCGTTAAGTCTGATGGTCTTTGTGTTGCTGCAATCGGCGTGATGAAAAAAGAGGTCGGACGCTGGCGGCCTGTGCTCCTTTATTCAGCCTACTCTCTTTCCGTAGCATGGGTACTTTCGTTCGTCGTCTATCGGCTTGCGCTGGTGATGTTGTAGACAACTCACCAGAATAACGGCAGCATATTGTCGTCGAAGCAAAAGTCAATGCAGACAGTCCGCACAGAAAGGCGATGTATTCAGAGTGCTTTTCCGGGGTCTGATTTCTCCGGCAACAATGTTGTTCATGTCGGCGAACAACCAAACCCATAAGCCTCTGCGCAAAAAGACACCAATCTCTCGTGACAGGCAAATAACTCAGGAGTCGCCTTGAACATTTCGGTAAAAAACAGGGAGAGCCGTCCTGCGTCCTCTTCATACTCATGGTTAACGGCATTGCGTATTTCTCGAATCATCTTCCAGCGCTCTACCGACTCCAACACCTTGAGCTTTTCCATAAAAGCCAATACTGAACCAAAACGCTCGACTTCAACCTCTTCTTCAATGGCTATCGCTCTCATGGTCTTCCCGAGATGCTCCTGAAACTCGCTGAACCGTACACGAAAAGCAGCGAGCATTTCGTGCTGCTCCATGCTCATGGCCTGCCAATTCTTAACAGGAAAGATTTCACTGCACCGCTCAAAAGAGTGCGTCAGATAATCACGCATACGCTGCAAATGATCCAATTTCCTTGAGATAAGGAGCAAATGCTCGGTCATAGGAGAACCCCCTTCTTTTTTGCGATATGATAGATTGGTTCATCCTTTACATGATCATTAACAACCAGATCAACGTGCAGGTCTAAACTCTCTTCGATAGATATTTTACAGTGCAGTGCCGCCATGGGCGCATTACTCTGCGTCGTCTCCACATACAAATCCACATCTCCACCACGTTGCGCATCATCAACGCGCGAACCAAACAACCACACTTTAGCATCGGTGCCGAAGTTTTGCCGGGTTGCCTGAAGTATGTACTGCTGCTGTATCTTGCTGAGTCTCATAACGTTTTTTTTATCTGATAGCATTTGAAATGGACAATTATCAAAAGGGGCGACCAATTTCAGAGATGCGTTCCACAACATACCTGACATCATGATTTGAAATGCTCCATCGGTATCAAAAAAGCATTTTTCGTACTTTTTACAGTTGATGGCGACTCGCAATTCGATAAAGCAGGTGCTCCCGATCCGCCTCTTCGTCAATGGCTGGCTGAATACTCCCAGATAATGGAGGCAGACTCAGGCAGAATTCAGAGCAAATGCACTCAAAGATCGCAGGATTCATCAAGCAGTATGTGGGCATAGTTTGTCACGGATTCATAGGCATCATCAAGAACGGTAATGGCTTGTTTGCGTGTAACAGAGGGGAATTGGCGCAAAAATTCTTTCAACGTGTCACTATCCGGTAATATGCATTCGTAATGCTCCTGTAAGAGGAAACTGTTTCAATGTTTGCTTCATGGTATAATTAACAAACCTGAATTGTCTTCCGTATACTTCCATAGCTATTTTACCTTCCATAGAAAGCATAATGCTCTCATAACCAAGATAAAGATCGTTATATTTTTCTCGTATATACTCTCCCATACCACCACCACCATCAAATTGAAAAGATTCATCTGGTTTCTTTTGTGCCCAGGCAATCCACTCTGAAGGTGGCAATCCAAGAAGTTCCTGAAGAACATCTTGATACATTACTTTATCCGGATAAAGTAGTGGATAGAGTTGTTCTAACAACGGAAGAAGTTGTGCATAAAAAATATCTTCATTCAAGTCGAAGCCATAAAAGTCATCATAGTCATGTAACAGATAAAGTGCAGGATCATAATGTAACTGAGCTTTCATCCGTTCCTGCAGTTGTTCAAGCGTAAATTGAATGCGAGCAAGTTTTTTTTTATCGACACTAATTTGTGTAACAAGCCCGATAGCTAAAAATTGTCCCATAGTGCTTAGTTTTACAGCAATGAAAAATTCACCCCATCGTGAAAATCAAGGGGATACAGTTGCCAAACCTCACAACACTCACCCAAACCCGATTGTTCGCATGTTTATTTGTTCTGCCGGAATAACTGTTGGAGGATAACACGGATGGAATGACCCGGAAAGCGGCAAAGCAACGTGCCATCAGCGCTCACCAGAACCACGCTTGGAGTATAAAGAAAAGATGGGAAAATTCGAAATACTTGCAGAAAAATTGCGTTTATGGCAAATGACCCACATTGTGTTCTTCACACTGCCATCGATCAAGCACTGCCACCTTTTTCCACCCCGAAATAGCGCAACACCACAGTAGCAATACCTACTCAGCCACAGCACTCTCGACAGCAGACAGCAGTCCCAATGCTTCAGCCTTCAGAATAATATCATCCACAGCAGTTGTCATTGAAACCGGCTGACCATCAACCATGGTAAGCATCACCGGCGGGTGAGCTTTCTGGTGATCGGCCATGATTGCTTCCCACCGCTTCTGGACACTCTCTTCAAGTGTACTCCATGCGAGCCGTCCCCTGCACTTCGGGAACTTGGAACAACCAAGCCACAGCCCTCGTTTGCCACTGCGGAGGTAGAGCGGTGAACCGCACTTCGGACAAAGGATGTCTGTTACAACCGGAGGGGTTTTCATCGGCTCAATATGGCGCTGCTTGTTGAGATTCAGCAGCGTATTGCACTTCGGATAGTTGGAGCAGGCCAAGAAAGGGCCGAGCCGCCCCTTGCGCAAGAGCATGTGCCCCTCTTTGCAGGAGGGACAGAGAATTGCCGTGTCAACCGGTTTCGGCTTGTTGCCACTGATTGCCTTGATGTTTTTGCACTTTGGGTAACATGAACAGCCAAAAAATTTACCGCTCCCCGTCCACTTCACAACCATCTGGCCCTCACCGCACTTTTCACAGATTTGCGCTTCGCTGTTCTGCGGAATAAGTGGATCGCTCTTGCGCAGGGTCAGAACGGTTTCAAGTGGCTTGTAAAAGCTGTCGAGCACCTTTTCATAGTCGTCCTCTCCACTTGCCACCTTGTCAAGTTCATTCTCCATGAAAGCGGTGAAACCAACATTAAAGAGATCGGGGAAATTGGCGACAAGAATCAGGGAGACATCCTTTCCAAGCTCAGTAGGGCCTATCTTCTTCTTCTCCAGCTCCACATAGCCCCGATCCTGCAGCGTCGAAAAAATAGAGGCATAGGTGGATGGGCGGCCAATACCAAAATGATCGAGATCCTTGACAAGGGTCGCCTCGCTGTAACGGGCTGGCGGGCGGGTAAAGCTCTGCTTCTGGTCGAGATCAGCTAACGCTAATGCATCGTTAACAACCAGCCGTTCAGGCAATTTGACATTCTGCTCCTTTTCAATATCCTCCTTTGTTGATTTCTGTGCCTCATAATCAAGCTCGCGCTGATCGTCGTATACACGCATAAATCCAGGGAAAAGAATCCTGCTGCCTGTAGCCCTGAAGAGAAACTTGCCTGAGCTGTCCTCAACATCAACCCGCGTCTGCTCAATTTTGGCGGGAGCCATCATTGCCGCAAGAAAGCGCTTCCAAACCAGTTCGTACAGTTTGAACTGATCGACCGAAAGGTACCGCTTCAGTTGCTCCGGCTTTTTTGAGAGGGAGGTTGGACGGATGGCCTCATGAGCATCCTGGGCATTCTTGCCCTGCTTTGCTGCTCCGCCAAAACCAATATAATCCTTGCCAAACTGCTGATCAATATAACTCCGTGCCTCAGCAACAGCTTCGGGGCCAATACGGGTTGAATCGGTTCTCATATAGGTAATCAAGCCTGTCAGACCCTCCGCTCCAATCTCAATCCCCTCATACAGTTGCTGAGCGATGCGCATGGTTCGCTGCGAACCAAAACCGAGCTGGTTAGATGCCGCCTGCTGAAGAAGTGATGTCGTGAAAGGAAAAGGTGGCTTGCGCTGCTGAACACGGGGTGCAATCTCCCTGACAGAATAGTTGCCGCCACGCGCAAGCACTGCAATCGACTCTGCTTGTGCCTCAGTGGTTATCTCCGGTTTCTCCCCTTCAAAGCGGACGAGCCTTGCCCTGAACGACTCCTTGCCAGGTGTTACAAAGTCAGCGGCAATGCTCCAGTACTCCTGAATCAGAAAACGGGCAATCTCCGCTTCGCGCTCACAGATCAATCGCAGGGCGACAGACTGTACCCGGCCCGCAGAGAGGCCGCGGAGCACCACATTCCATAAAAAGGGGCTTATCTTGTAGCCGACTATCTTGTCGAGGCCCTGACGGGTTTGCTGCGAGCGAACAAGACGGCTGTCAATCTGCCGCGGTGCCCCTATCGCCTCAAGAATGGCTTTTTTGGTTATTTCATTAAAAAGCACTCTGGAGACAGGCGTCTTTGTCTCTCCAATTTCATTGGCAATATGCCAGGCAATGGCCTCACCTTCGCGATCAGGGTCAGTGGCAATCATAATGTCGCTGGCTTCGGCAGCAAGCTTCTTTAACTGTCGGACAACTTTTTCCTTGCCGGGAATGATTTCATATCTCGGCTCATAATGGTGGTCAAAATCGAGACCGATCTCTTTTTTCGGCAGATCCTTGATATGGCCTACCGAGGCGAAAACCGTATACTTGTCGCCAAGGTATTTATTTATTGTTTTTGCCTTTGAAGGTGATTCGACGACAATCAGGGTCCTGTTTCTGGCAGATAAGGTGAGCTGTTTTGAAGCCATTGATCAGTCCTGGTAGTAAGAGCGTTGAGAAGAAAATTTTGAAAAAGATAGGTTTTGAGAAGCAAAAAACAAATTTTCCCCTGTTGATGCTGTATACTATGCCCGTCGCAGCTACTCATGGACGGCTTTAATAAACCCTTTTATTGTCGGGCAGGAGAAATATATTTTATTATTATCTGTGCCGTGCCTGATAATGTTCAGGCGAATTATAAATTGCATTTGATTCATCATGCTCTGCTTTATGCCTCATATCCGCTTTTTTTTAAACGCCTTGATGCTATTGATGCTGCTGATGCCATCAGGCGGTGCTCTTGACGCAGCACCCACGGAGAAAGAACAAAATGCCGTCCCCCTTGTCGTCAGCACTGGCAACAATCAAGGCTACACCATCAGGTTGCTCGCCCTGAAAAGTGGCAATAATGTGATGATTAATATTGAGTCCATGGCAAGGGCGTTACGCCTGAGCTTCCACAAAAATCAGGACGGCATTGTACTTGAAGAGTCTCTCGGCAAAAGATACACGTCTTGCACCATCGCCACCGGGAATAATTTTGTGCGAATCGTTTCAAGAGGTGCCGAGCTTCCCGCAAGAATTATACAGTTGCCTTCAGCGCCAATATTGAAACAGTCAAGGCTCTACCTTCCAATAAACCAGGTATGCAGATTATTTACCCTGTGGCTTGAGAGTGATATTGAGTATGATGCTTCGACAGGCAAAATCAGCGCTTCGCTCAAGACAAAACGTTCAGGGGAATCAGTTGGAACAATCGGCCTCGACAAAAACGAAGAGTTGCGGTCGAGCACCGGGAACAGCACGCAAGAAACGGTGATCACCGGTGTCGAGGTGGAAAAGCGTGCGAACGGAGCAATCATAAGCTTTTCAGCTTCCGGGCCTCTGGCAGAAGCATCGCTGCTGAAGCCTGACGCAGAAGGGTATGCCTATTTTTCATTCGCGAAAACTTCCTGCGATGTTGCCGCGTTATCAAAAACGTACAGCAGCGGTCTGGTCAAGGCAATCACCCCGACACAGTTCCCCGGTACCGGCTTACAGTTTACCATTGCGCTTGACAATCGCTCATTTGTCATCAATTCCGTCGATTTTCAGCGTAACAAAAAGAGTAACAGTTATGTGATCTACATTCGAAGTGACGCTGATGTCGAAGAAATTCGCAGAAAAGAGAAGGAGCAACAGATAACACAGGTGCTCAATCGCGACGTTGAAAAGTGGAAACTCAATACTATTGTGCTTGATGCCGGTCACGGCGGAAAAGATCCAGGGGCTATTGGCGGAAATGGTACTCGTGAAAAGGATGTTGCACTGAACATCGTCCACGATCTCGGTACATTCATCGAGCAAAAGTGGCCGGATGTGAGGGTCATCTACACCAGAAAGGATGACACATTTATTCCCTTGCACGAACGGGGGAAAATAGCCAACCGCAGCGGCGGCAAGCTCTTTATAAGTGTTCATTGCAATGCAAGCCCTAACCGTACTGCCCGCGGTTCCGAAGTTTATATTCTCGGCACCCACAAAAACAAGGAGTCTCTTGATGTCGCCATGTTTGAGAACGCAGTTATTCGCCAGGAAGCCGACTACCAGCTTGAGTACAAGGGGTTTACCGAAGAGCATCTTATCATGAGCAGCATGGCCCAGAACGCTTTTGCCAGGCAATCGACCTCCCTTGCTCAGGATATTCTTAAACCTGCAGAACGACGTCAAACAACCGCCCAGAGAAGTCGCGGAGTGCGGCAGGCAGGCTTTATGGTGCTCTGGACACCATCAATGCCAAGTGCGCTGGTTGAAGTGGGGTATTTGTCAAACGCCAATGAAGAACAGATTCTCCGCGACCGCCAGGAACAGGCCAAAATTGCCTACGGTATTTTTAAGGGAGTACAGATTTACCGCAAGAATTACGAAGTATCCACAATGGCATCCTTGAACAACTGACCGCGATGCGCCTCTGGCGGAATTGTGTTGCAAAGTTGTGAACCTGCAGTTACATTCAGGTTCACAACTTTGCAACACCGATAGAGCCTCTTCCGTCACAAGTTATGAACGACGTTACCTCACAGATTCTGAAGCGCCTTGCAACAGACCTCGATTTTTTGTCGGGGGAGGCAATCTGCCAGGAGTTCGGCATCACCAGAAGCGCTGTATGGAAGCATATATCTCTTTTACGGGCAGATGGTTACCACATTGATGCGGTCTCAGGACGGGGTTATCATCTGGTCGCCTTGACAGGCCGACCCATCGAGGCCGAGGTGGAGCCACTCCTTGCCTCTTTGCGGTTTGGCAGAAACTTCCACTATCATGCCGTGACCATATCGACCAACCTTCTGGCAAAAAAACTGGCTGGCGAAGGGGCCCCCGAAGGAAGCGTCGTCGTGGCCGACTGCCAAAGTGGAGGCCGGGGCCGGATGGGGCGAACCTGGGTTTCGCCACCCGGAGTCAATCTCTATTTTTCCCTTCTTCTCCGCCCTGAAGTTCCGTCACTACGAGTTCCTCAACTTACCCTGCTGGTGGCGGCGGCCATACACAAGGCGCTCAATACACTCTCTCCCGCCCTTTCGCCGATGATCAAGTGGCCGAATGACATTCTGGCCAGAGGCAAAAAATTGTGCGGCGTGCTCTGCGAAATGCAGTCAGAGCCTGACATGACACACTTTGTTGTGGTCGGCATCGGGATCAATGTCAACCAGACTGAGATGCCGCCTGATCTTGCGGAGCGTGCAACATCACTGTTTCTTGAGAGAGGTGGACTTTTTTCAAGAGCTGAAATTCTTGCCTCCATTCTTAACCACTTTGAGCCTCTCTATGACGAATGGATCCTCCAGAATGATCTCGCATTCATCTTGCCGTATATCGAAAAGCACTCACTCCTCCAGGCAAAAAAGGTTACTATCGAACAGCTTAACCGAACCCTGAGCGGAGCAGTCTCCGGAATTGCGCCTGGCGGAGAGCTGAAACTGGTGTGCGTAAATGGCCAAACCATGCTTGTCTCTTCCGGCGAGGCTCACCTGTACAAAAATTATTTATAACGTTGTTATGCAACCATCAATGCTCCATCCCTCTATTGCCGCAGCCTACCGTGTGCTTGAAACCGGTGAGCCAATTACCCGGGCGGAAGCCCTTCTCCTGGCCGATCTGCCCGGCGAGCTTGCTCTCGACCTTGCATCACTGGCCAACAAAGTCAAGAACCGCTATGCCAGCGACACGGAGGTGCTTCATGCCTGTTCCATCATGAATGCCAAATCGGGAGTGTGTGGTGAAAACTGCCGATTTTGCGCCCAGTCGCGTCACAACCATGCCGATATTGAGGTCTACGATCTGGTCAATGAGGAGTCGGCGCTGATTGAAGCCCGCAACTGCGTGGCAGAGGGGGTGACCCATTTCGGCATTGTCACCAGCGGTTACGGCTACAAAATAATCAACGCAGAGTTTCAGCGAGTGCTCGACATGATTGACCGGCTGCATGCGGAGTTGCCTGATCTGCACGTCTGTGCATCGCTTGGCATGTTGGGAGAGGAGCCAGCGGCCGCCCTGGCAAAGCACGGTATCGCCCACTACAACATCAACATCCAGGTCGCGCCAGACAAATACCAGGAACTGATTGCCAACACACACACCGTCGAGGAGCGGATTGAAACCATCAAGCTGCTGCGGAAGAACAACATCTCCGTCTGCTGCGGAGGCATTATGGGCGTTGGGGAGAGCATGCCGGATCGGATTGCCATGATTTTTGCACTCCAGGAACTCGACGTTACCGTCATCCCCCTCAATGTTCTGGTCCCGATTGAGGGAACTCCGCTTGCGGGAAAAGAGCCGCTCTCTGTTGCTGATATTGTAAAAACCTTTGCTCTCTGCCGCTTGGCTCATCCCCGTAAAATCATCAAGTTTGCTGCAGGTCGGGAGACCATCATGAAAGATTTTCAGGGGCTCCTGATGCTCTCGGGCGCAAACGGATATCTTACAGGCGGTTACCTGACCACACGGGGACGTGACATTGCTGACGACCGCAGGTTTGCCTCCCAGATCGCCAGTTTCAACTGAGGATGCACTTGCATGAACGAATCAGGCTGGAGCTTGATGAACTGAGGAACCTTGACCGATACCGGAGACTTCCTTCTGTCACCACCCGTGATGGAAAAGATATTGTTGTCGAGGGGCTGCGCCTTTTGAACCTCTCCTCGAACGACTATCTCGGCATTGGCGACGACAAGGTGCTGCTTGCTGCATACGGGCGGGAGTTCACCGAAAAGAGTCACGCCATGACCAGCTCCTCTTCCCGTCTTCTCACCGGGAACCATCCCCTCGCCGACCAGTTGGAAAGGGCCCTTGCAACGCTTTACGGCCGCGAAGCCGCTCTCGTTTTCAACAGCGGCTATCACGCCAACATCGGCATGCTCCCGGCGCTGAGTGGCCGTCACGACCTGGTGCTCAGCGACCGGCTGAACCACGCCAGCATTATTGACGGCATGAAGATTGCCGAAGCTCCGTACCAACGCTACCGTCACCGTGACTACGACCATCTTGATGAGCTGCTGGCGGGAGCTGCTGGCCGATACCGTCAGATATTTATTGTTACCGAATCGGTCTTCAGCATGGATGGAGACCTTGCCGATCTTGCCCGGCTGGTTGCCTTGAAAGAGAAATATGGAGCTTTCCTTATCGTTGATGAAGCTCATGGTGTCGGGGTATTCGGAGAGCGCGGTCTCGGCCTCTGTGAAGCTGCAGGGGTAGTGCAGCAAATCGACATTATTACCGGCACCTTCGGCAAGGCGCTCGCCTCAACCGGCGCTTACGCCATCATGAGTTCACTGGTGAGAGAATACCTGATCAATTCCATGCGTTCATTCATCTTCACCACCGCCCTTCCGCCAGTTATTCTCGGCTGGAGCCTTGTGACTCTGGCACGGCAGAGCGCCATGCAGCATGAGCGCACATCGCTGTTGCAGCTTGCCGACAAATTGCGTCAGGAGCTGATCGGGCGGGGATTTGATGTGCCGGGTGAGAGCCATATCGTCCCCCTCATCACAGGCAGCAACACCCAGGCAGTGGCTCTGGCTGCCAAACTGAAAAAGGCTGGATTTCTTTGCATGCCCGTCCGCCCGCCTACTGTTCCCGAAAAGAGCACCCGTATCCGCATTTCACTCCGCTCCACCCTGCAGTGGGATGATATTGCACGAATACCTGAACTCATTGGCTCATGAAAACAGCATGGCTCAAAAAAGAGGGAGCTGAAGAACTGCTGCTTCTCTTTAACGGATGGGGAATGGACGGCCGTATTGGCAATCATCTTCTCGTGAAATCACTTGAGGAAGAGTTCACCCCGGATCTCCTGATCTGCTATGATTACAATACACTGGAACTTGAACCGGTGGTGATGAAGGAGATAAGCCGTTATCGACGCATAACCATTATGGCATGGTCATTCGGTGTCTGGGCAGCTCAGCAAACAAATCTTCCTCCGATAACACGGGCAATAGCCATCAATGGCACACTCCATCCCGTCAATGCAGAGAAAGGGATTCGACCGGATGTTTTTGAGGCTACCCTTTCGACCTGGTCAGAAGAGAATCGCCAACGATTCAACCGACGGATGTGCGGCAGCAGCGACGTTCTCTCCCTTTTTTCCACCTTCTCACCCGGCCGTAGCGCTGCCGATCAGCAGGAGGAGCTGGCGCAACTGAAAGAGCAACTTCTGGCGCCGAAGGCAACAAGCGCGCCATGGAGCTACGATCATGCCGTTATTGGCGGCAGAGACCTTGTCTTCCCGCCACAACAGCAGTATGCCGCCTGGAAAGATCTCCCCCGGACGGTGATTGCCGATATGCCACACTTCCCTTTTTACCATTTCAGGAACCTGCAGGAGGTGCTCGCATGCTTCAGAACATAAACAAGCAACTGGTGCGCGAAAGGTTCAGCCGGACACTCAAGAGCTACGGGAGCCAGGCTGTGGTACAAAAAGCAATGGCTCGGGAGCTGATCGACATGATCTGCCGCTCTGAACCAGGCCGATCATTCAGTCGCGTGCTTGAAGTTGGAGCTGGCGCAGGGGGCTTCATGGCTGAGTTGCTGAGCCATTGCTCGGTCAAAAGCTACTACGCCAATGACCTTGTTGAAGAGAGCCTCTCTTGCCTCACTGAAGTCGTTGGTCGGCTGCCTGTTCAGGAGTTTCACTTCCTTGCGGGAGATATCGAGCACCTGGAAGATTTGCCCGCAGAGCTTGATCTTGTGGTCTCAAATGCCACTCTGCAGTGGCTGGACAATCTTGACCACTTCTTCAGAACTATGGCAGCTCATCTCAAACCGGGCGGAATGCTCGCATTCAGCAGCTTCAGCACCTCAAACATGCGTGAAACAGCAACCATTGAAGGTGTTGGCCTCCGCTATCAGAGCCTTGAAGAGCTGAAACTTCTTTCCGGAAAATATTTTGAGATGAGCGACTGCCGCGAAGAGCTGCAACAGCTTGAATTCAGCTCACCTGAAGCCGTGCTGCACCATATACGGCAAACAGGGGTAAACGGCATCGACCGCCAGTCATGGACAAAAAGCCGGTACCAGCGATTCATCAACCAGTATCGGCAACTTTTTTCCTGCAACAATGGCGTCACTCTTACCTATCACCCGGTCTACTGCTGCATGAAAAAAATAGAGCCATGAACGGATCGGTTATCGTCATTTCCGGAATTGATACCGGCATCGGAAAAACCTTTGCAACTGGCCTGCTTGCCAAAGCGCTGCTCCTCTGCGGAAAAAATGTCATCACCCAAAAAATTATCCAGACTGGATGCTATGGTATGGCTGAAGATATTCTTGAACACCGCCGGCTGATGGGCATGGGGTTGCAGGATGCCGACAGGGAGGGGCTTACCTGCCCTTTCGTTTTCCGCTATCCTGCCTCTCCGCACCTGTCGGCCCGTCTGGAAGGCGCAGAAATCGACCTCAACCACATCCGAAGCACAACCCTCGCCCTGCAGAAGCACTACGAATTGGTGCTGCTTGAGGGGGTGGGCGGCCTGCTGGTTCCCCTGGTGCCTGATCTGCTTTTTGCCGATTATGTGCGTGATGCTGGCTACGACCTGCTGCTGGTGACCTGCTCCCGTCTTGGAAGCATCAACCATACCCTTCTCTCGATTGAGGCCTGTGTAAAACGGGGAATTGTTCTGCGGGGCATTATCTACAACTCTTTTCAGCAGGAAGAGATGCTGATTGCTGATGATACCCGTGAGATCATTATCCACTACCTTGAAAGTGCCGGATATTCCGCACCAGTGATCAACCTGAGTGATGGAATGCTTGATGCCGATGCCGTCGCTCGTCTCTCACTCTAACCGATTATACCGGTATGCCCACCATTGACCTTAATTTCGACCGCAACCACCTCTGGCACCCCTACAGTTCGGTGACCAATCCGCTGCCAGTCTACCCTGTCGTACGGGCCTACGAAGTCTTTCTTGAACTTGAGGATGGTCGTACCCTCATTGACGGCATGTCTTCGTGGTGGGCGGCCATCCACGGCTATAACCATCCCGTGCTCAATGCGGCCGTGGTCGCCCAACTTCATCAGATGAGCCATATCATGTTCGGTGGCCTCACCCATGAACCAGCCATAACGCTTGCACAACAGTTGGTCAATCTGACACCTGAACCACTGCAAAAAGTTTTTTTCAGCGATTCGGGCTCTGTTGCCGTTGAAGTTGCCATCAAGATGGCCATTCAGTACTGGGCGGCGCTGGGGAAATCATCGAAAAAACGGCTGCTGACCGTCCATTCAGGATACCACGGCGACACCTTTGCCGCCATGTCAGTCTGCGACCCGGTAACAGGAATGCACTCACTCTTCAAAGGGACAATACAAGAGCAGTACTTTGCTGAAGCGCCCGCCTGCCGGTTTGATGACCCATGCACCAACGAGGATATAGCCGATATGCGCATGAAGCTCGAACGCCATCACCGGAACATCGCAGCAGTTATTATCGAGCCGATAGTTCAGGGAGCTGGAGGAATGCGCTTTTACTCACCGCACTACCTCACCCGCCTCCGTGAATTGTGTGACCGCTACAATGTGCTCCTGATACTCGACGAAATTGCCACGGGCTTCGGGCGCACAGGAAAAATGTTTGCGCTCGAACATGCTGCAATTGTCCCTGATATCCTCTGTCTCGGCAAAGCGCTGACTGGCGGCTACATGACCCTTGCAGCAACAATGACCACAAACAGGGTTGCAGAGACCATCTGTTCTGGCTCACCCGGCCTCTTCATGCACGGTCCAACCTTTATGGCCAACCCTCTCGCCTGTGCGGTCGCCTCGGCAAGCATTACTCTCCTTGAAAACCAGGAGTGGAAAAGATCGGTACTGCGCATTGAAGCCCAACTCCGCCTGGGGCTTGGACCCTGCCGGGCACTCAGCCATGTCGCAGATGTTCGCGTGCTTGGCGCAACCGGAGTTGTTGAGCTGCACAACCCTGTCGATATGGCCATCATCCAGAGGCAATTTGTTGACAAAGGCGTCTGGGTTCGCCCCTTTGGGCGCTTGATCTATCTTATGCCGCCCTTTATCATTCCAAACACTGAGTTGAGTATATTGACCGCAGCGGTGTGCAACATTGTAGAATCAATACACTGACGGCACTCCTCAAAATGGGCTTCGCCAGAGTACCCTATGCCATAACGCAAGAAACTTTAGCCAACAAACCAACCACCTGGCAACAATAACCCAGGGCTGTGGCGATCGTTTCAAGACGTCTTTTCTCCTTTTTGAGTTCCTCTGTTGCTGTGGCAATATCAAGCTGAACCAAAAGCCAGGTGTTATTCAGGAACTCCTGTGCATGCCGATTTTTCTCCTCGAAAATTTCTTTCAGCCTGCATTTCGGCCATACCGACTCATCAGGAGCCTCACTATCTTCAAAGGCTGGCAACTGTTCAGGCCACTGCACCTCAGGCCAGATATCCTTCAGCATCTCCATCAACTCATTATCCAACGCATCAATCTTCCTCGCCTGCTCAACCACCAGCGGAAGCTGCTGAATCAATTCCGCTGCTGCTTCGGAGCCTTGCCTCAGCAAACGCAGATATTTCTCAAGAATGGCTTTGAGTGCAGGCCGCTCTCTCTCCTCATAGAGCCTGTACGTTTGCTGGAAATCATGCAGAGTTGACCGCATATCGTGATACTGGTTACGAAATGCCGACATTTCTTCCTGAGCCATGGAGGACGTAGCCAGAAGCTCCTCCAGCAAGGAGGCCGAAAAACTTTCGCCAAATGCGGATAATTCACGCAAGGGTATATTACTCGCTCGTTCTACTGGCATCACCTATTCCCCGGTTATCTTTATAAAAAACTCCCTGAACTTGCTGCCACTTGTTTTTGCTGCGGCAATAGCCTCGCGATCATCCTTTTCTGCTATCGACCCCAGCACCTCCTTCTGGCGAAGGGTTACCCAAAGCTCTTTATCAGACAAAGAGCTCAATGACGCCAAAGTCGTATCCTGAAATGCAGGCTGGATGAGCAGCGCAACCCGTGCATTTCTGATACTTTTAGTTTGGCCATCGATCTCCCTGCCCAGAGTGCCAAGCAACTGCTCCAAAATATCAAGCGCGCTCAAAATGCTCTTTTTTCTTTTTTTTAACTCTTTCCGAAGAACTCCGTCAGTAACGTGCGAAACAATACCTGGAGCAATAGATGGCGGCAATGGAAAGGATGGAACATTTTTTGCACTCATTGCTCCATCAAGTTTCTCGATGATCTCGCTGGTTTTTGCGCCTATATCAACCGGTGCCGTCGAGGCCGCCAGTTCCTGCATGACAACAAAATAATCGAGAAGGAAGAGTGCTACCTCTCTTGTTTTCAGGTTACTCTCAATGGCCTCGAGGTCTGATTGAGTTGTCTGCCTGAACGAATTTCCTGTCGCTTTTTTCAAAGCGGTACCTTTATACTTTTTTGTCAACTCACCCCGCTGCTGAAGCAGTGCATAAGAGGAGGACTCCACCCTCACAGCACTGGCTCTCTCAGACAAGGCTGCAACAGCACCGCCATACGAAGCACCATCACGGGCAAGCGTAACGTACTGCTGCGAACCGACGCACCCACCAAGAAGCATCAAAAACAACAAACACGAGAGCGGGAAAGCTCGCAAAAATCGTTTTATAAACACGGCAGCCTTTTGTTTTCTGTAAAAGTACAAAAATAATGCTACGCCGCCACCGTTTTTTCGTAAAAAGGCGAAGGGATGGTCGGGTAGACACGATAGACGTGGCAGAAAATCTCCTCCGTCCTCCCCTTCACCTCCTCTTCGGTATAGCTCTCAACCGGCAGACCTGTATCCTCACTCCAGAGAAAATCATGGATTGCCGTGCGCACCGCATCACGGGTTGACTCCTTCTCCTGCCAGTGGTCGATCCTGAGCTTTTCACCCTTCAGGGTTTCAAGTAACCCCTTCGCCACCTTTTTGATGCGACCTCTCTCCTGCGGGGTCAGCTCCTGTTTCTTCAGGAGGTCAAAAATAGCGAGCGACTCCTCATCAAGCCCTTCGCGCACGGCCCGGTTCTCCTCCTCATCAAGCTCCTGCACCAGGCGCACCAGCTCTTCAAAGGTCTTCTCAATTGAGGGTCGATCTTTCTCCCGGTTGTAAGCTTCAACAATCTCCTCATAATGGCGCTGAAAGTTGGTGCGAAGCGGGTTCCGCTCCATCAGTCGCCGCAGTTTGTTGTCAATTGCCTGAGTGAGATTCTGCACGGCAGTGCGTTTGACCCGGCTCCGCTCAAACTCC
>SESD01000774.1_pt1 | contig 19077 bp, 10 predicted proteins | sample 3171411 | NCBI WGS metagenome assembly SESD01 (sample SAMN06051880, study PRJNA518727) | freshwater metagenome | biome: subpolar coniferous forest; feature: holomictic lake; material: water; isolation source: holomictic Lake 442, 16.5 m depth | place: Canada: near Kenora, Ontario | collected...
AGCCGGTCGGCAGCGTCGAATGTGTTGGCTGCTTGGCGGTTGATGGCCGGCACAGGAACCGGGCCGGAAGTGACATTCTCGACGATTTTCAGCCCCATGACGTCGCGCAGGATGCTGCGGCCAGGCAGGCCGCCGCTGCCGCCGGTGTAGGCCCAGTTGGTCAGGGCGCTGGAAGCGTCATACCCCCAACTGCCGGTGATGCCATTGGGATAGGCGAGCGCGGTCATGCGTCCGGCTGCATCGCGGGACACCTGCCATACGTGCCCGGCCCAGTCGGTGATGTTCGTGACGTTGCCGTCCGGGTCAAAGGCATAGCGCACGGTCTTGCCGTCCGGATAGACCACGTTCGTGGCCAGACCGCTCAAATCATAGCGGTACAGATTCGTGAAGGTGACACCTGCCACGCGGCTGACAGCAGAGGTAAGCTGGTTCATGCTGCTGTAGGCAAAGGTGTTGGTGGTGGCGGCGTTCCGGGCGGTGAGCAGATTGCCGACGGCATCGAAGGTGAAGTTTTCAGAAGATCCATCGGCATAGGTGGTATTTGTGCAGCGGTTGAGCACGTCGTACTGAAAATTGATGCGGCGGGACGCAGCATCCACCTTGTTGGTCAGATTGCCACAGGGGTCGAAATAGTTGCGGAAGACCTGTTCGCCCGCGGCGTTGGTGGCGGTCAGAAGCCTGCCCTGGGCATCATACGCCAACTGGTAGACACGGCCTTCGGAGTTGGTGAAGGAGGTCATTCTGCCGAGCGCATCAAAGCCAAACCCCTCGGTGCGGCCGCTGGGATAGGTCACGCGCGTGCGGCGCCCCATGAGGTCAAGGGCGTAGCGTGTGGCGCGCCCCCGCGCATCCACGCTGTTGGTGAGGGTGTCCATCGGATCGCTGTCGGTCTCCCACGTGCGGCGGAGCGGATCAACCACAATCACGGGGCGGGAGAGCGAGTCGTAGGCAATGTCCGTGCGGCCGCCCACGGCATCCACGGTGGTGGTGGCGCAGCCGTCTACGCGGTACCAGGTACGGGCAGCCCAGGCGGCGGTCCAGCGGTTGGTGGCCCGCCCCATGACATCGAGGCCAAGTTGCACGCGGGTGCCGCGCGCGTCCCGGACGGCGACCAACCGGTCGGCCTGATCATATTCATTGGTGGTTTGCGCGCCATTGGCAAAGCGCGTGGCCGCCTGCTGGCCGGAGGGGGTCCATGCCAGCGTGTTGGTGCGGCTGAGCGGATCCACGGTGGCAGCCAGGCGGCCGGCAGATGTGTATGTGCGTACTGTGCGGTTGCCGGCTGCATCCTGGGTGTTAGTCAGCATGCCGCGGCGATCATAATAGAGCCGCGTGGTGCGGCCCAGCGCGTCGATGATGTTGGTGGGGTTGCCGGCGCTGTCGTGACGGAACGAAGTGGCACCGGCATCGGTGGAGGTGACGTTGGTGGCCAAACCAAGCAAACTGTAGCCAAAGGTGGACGAGACCAGTTGCTGGCCGGAAGCGCTGCGTACAATGGTCGAGACAGGCAGACCGTGCGCTTCGTAGGTGTTGGTGAGCGTGGTGCCATCTGGCGAGATGCGCGACGTGATGCGGTGGCTGGCGTCGTAGGTCATGCGTGTGACGCGGCCCAGCGGGTTGGTGATGGCCACGAGGTGCGACTGGCTGTCGTAGCCAAAGGTTACGGTACGCGCATCCGGAGTGTTGGCAGCCTCGGTAACTGAGACGAGGTTGTTGCTGGCGTCATAGGCACGGATGGAGACGCGGCCAAGGGCATCCAGATTTGAGACGGCCTGCCCGAGTTTGTCATAGTAGGTCCAGGTGGTGGCGCCGTCCGGCGTAGTGCTTTGCAATGTCCGGCCATCGGAATCAAACTCATAGGAGGTTTTTCCACCCAGGGGGTTCTTGTGCCAGGAGGAGGCGCCATCGGCAAACGCGAACCGGTTTGTCTGGCCGTTGGCTGCCACCTGGGTGGTAACCTGGCCGAGCGAATTGTACTGGTTGCGGACAACGACAACTCCGCCAGGATCAATCTCGGAAACGAGGTTGTTGTCGCTGTCGTACGTGTAGTTCCAGACAAAGCCGGCGGCATCGGTGACGCCGGTCAGGCAGCCCGAGGGGCTGTAACGGTAGTACACCGTGCGTCCGGCGCTGTCGCTCACGGAAGTGACATGGCCGGTGCCGCCGGTCCAGGTCCAGTTGAAGGTCAGTTTCTGGCCGAAGGAATTGGAAACTGCAGTCAGGTAGTCGTTGGATGTATTGTGATAGGACACCTGGACAAAGTTGCTGGAGGGGTCCTGCACCCGCGTGACCATGCCGCTGGCGCCAAAGGTGGTGGTGTTGCCGAGGCGCGATTGCAGCACGAAACCAGTGTCGTTTGCGGCCAGCGTGGCGGTGATGCCGGGCGCGGACATGTACGAGCCGTCGGTCATGCGCTGAAAATCGATGGTCTGCCCGTCCGCGCGCACGTTGACCGTGCCTTCGACCAGTTGATCGGCCCACCACTTGGCAACCAGGCAGGCGATGGTGGCATTGGTTGCGTTGAGGTCTTGCCAGCGCAGCAGATCCTGCGCCACGGTCATGGCCACCGCCGAGGGAACTGCGGCTGCCGGCGTGCCATGCCCGAGCCGCGCGCGGGCATCGGTATGCTTCACTGCCTGCAAATCCCAGGCATGCGACCAGCCGCGGCCAAAGGGGCCATCCGCATGACGCTGCCGTGAGTCAAAGCGACGCGACATTGTCAGAGGCAAGGGGCTGGCCAGTTGCAGGTCGGTGCGGTCAAGGGTGTCGGCGCCGGAACACATTTCCACGGGATCCATTGAGAAAGTCGAAGTAATGCCCAATGATTGACGTAGAGCATCAGCGCCGTTTAAATAAATATTGTATGGGTTAACTTCAGATTTTGTTGTGCCATCCGCCCCAAACAGCCCACCATCAATCACCATTCCTGTATAGATCCAGTTGCCGTTGCCATACAGACCGTGCTCGACATACCCATACCCCTTCCATGAATTAAGTGCGATCTCTCCATCCCTGGGGAGCAGTATCCATCGGTTTGAAATAATGCTAGTCTCAAAAGTAGTCTCGAATGCGTCGAGCAAACTGTCCGGATAGTTCACCAAAAGCGAGCGAAGGACGCCTGAATAATTCTCCGCGGTTGCGAGGAACACAGACTGACTGGAAGCGTTTGCCAGATCAATGATGCGGACAGTTGAAACGGAAGGGTTGTTAGTCCCATTCAACTGATCCCAAACCGCATGTTCAAGGGCGCTGTCGAACAGGATCGTAGCCTCCATGCCGGCATACTCGTTGGTCGTGCATGAAGTACAATTCGCGATGTCATAAAATGGGGCCGTCTTCTGCCCCACCACACCCACGCGATAAAATGTGTAATGTCCAGACCCCAGGATGCATCCGGAGAATTCAGCGCTCAAGGCGGTTTGCTCCATCCATTGCTGCCCGGCAACCTGGAGCGCACGGGCGCGGAGCGCCGGATCCGTGCTGGGACGGCTGGTGGCGCGCAACCGCTCCAGCTCCCGGAGCGTCCGCAGGCGCATGCCGTCATGCGGCACGTTGCCCATGCCGACGGGGAACACAAAGACATTGGAAACCCCGCGTTCAACACAGGTGTACACATGCTCCATGCTTTCCATGGCAATTCCGACGTTGCCATTGGTATCCACGGTGTTAATCGGCGTGGTGACAGCAAGCGGCACATCTAATGCAGCCTGGGTTGACCCGACGGTCTCTGCGGCGATCACGGTATCGTCCAGTTTGATGACCGCGAACTTCGTCGTTCCCGCGTTGGTGTAACTGAGCCACAGATTACGGCTGGCAATCTCGTCCATAAACACGGAGACGGTCAGGGAACTATGCGTAATGCTGATCGGCACGCGCCAATTGCCGGCGTCGCGTGGTTGATCGTAGTAATAATAGTAATCGTCCAACCAATAGAGCATCCAGATAAAGTCCTCAGGATCCGTGCCGGTCGCGCCATTGAAGGTGCAGGCATCTATGGCCGGGTTTTGCGCAACAATTTGGCAGTCGCCGGTAAAATCGGTTGCCATGGCGTTTGTGCCGGACGTACGCCACGCAATGGCGAGATTGCCGGAAAGGCGGCTGAGTTCGACGGCCAGATTTGTGAAGGATATCTGCCTGACACTGTCGTATTCCCCGTGTACACCCCCCGCCGCCGCCAGCAACGCGCTGCGGCTGTAGTTCATGGCGTTGGTGATGCTGCGGCTCGGTGGCGTGATGCGGCTTGGCTTGAAAGAAGGGTCAAGATCGTAGGTGATTCCGTCCGCGGTCAGCCGCACCCAATAATGCTCGAGCGACACCACGCTTTCCTGAACCGTGGCGCCTGCAAACACAAAGGCCGCAAATCCTCGACAACTGAGTACGCGCATCACGGATGAGGTCGCTTCCGCCACATTGCCACTGGCAGGCGCACCCAGCCACGAAGCAGCATCGTAGCCCGCCGCGGTGCCAGCAAGCGGCACGCGGAATCCGCCGCTTCCGGTCGTCAAATTGGGCGGGTAGAGGTGCATGATGGTCACCTCATCGCCATACGGGGCGGAGTCATAACCACACGCCTTCAACATGGCGTAGAGAAGTTGCGCCTGGTCGGCGTCATTTCCTTCGCGGTCAAGCAAGGTGCGTTCCGGACCGCGCATGAAATTGCGGTAGGGGGTGAAGCGGATCTGGTTGCGGACAAACAGATAACACTTCCGCCAATCGCAGTCCAAGGCGCGCACAGTTTCGGCGATCAAGTCGTTTGAAACCGGCGGCACGGTTGCCAACAGGCCGGTGTCCAAAGCTCCTCGCACAGGTTCAGAACCTGCGAGCGAGGGCGTGGCTTGCGGAAGAAAGGTTTCAATCTCTCCACCGGCCAGTGCCTGCATCTGAAGTTGCGCCACAGCCTGGGGTTCAGCCACAGAATAGACGGAGCCCGTGCCGGATGGCGCAAAGCGGGCGCTTTGCATCCAGCCGCTGGTCCGGTTGGTGAAATACGCGACCTGGGGGCGTTCTTGGGCATGAACAACGGGAGAAACGAGCACACCCGCAACGAACAAAACCAATGGAAGCGCCCTGAAAGCACTCCTCATGGCGCACTCCTTTCCGCCGTGGAGGAATGATTGCCGGCCGGCGAGACCGTATAGAGAGCCGATCCTGCAGGCGCGCCGGAGAAAGCACCGGAAACGCGATCATTGGCATCATAGTAGTATCGGATGGAAGCAGAACTATTCCCGCCGTCCACAACTCGCGGATTGGCGCCGGCCAGGTATTCCTCGAAGTTGGGCAACCCATCGCCGTCCGAGTCTGCGAAGGCATCGAACGGATCGAGCGGATTGAGTCCATAAACGATTTCCCACATGTCGGGCATGCCGTCGCCATCGGTATCGACGAGCCCGTTCATCAAGCCAAACGAGAAGACGTGTTTGACCTGGCCGTTGTTGACTAAAACAAAGTCATTCGTGGGACCAACGCCCCCGGACCATGGATAGAATTGGTTCGTGGTCATGCCTGCCGGCAGGGTGCCGGGCCAGTTCTTGGTACGCAGGCAATCATAGAACGGCGCGGCCACGGCCTTGAGTTGACCGGCATTGGCAACCAGGTAGTCGCGTGCGCTGGAATTGGTGAAGGTGGCGACCAGATTGGAAATGGCGCTGCCGGAGCCGCCCGGAAGGTTGGCGTCAAACTCGGCCCGGGCACAGGAGGCAAACCACTTGAGTTGGCCGAGGTTGACGACAACGAAGTCGTTGGTGACAGGCGCGCTGGCGGACATCACGCCGCGCGCGCCCCACCAATCGGGGGACGCGGCTTCCAAAAAAACTGGGGACGTGCAAGCGGCAAGGGCCAGAAAAAAGGCGAACGACTGAAAACGGAAGGCGGAAGGGAAACGGAAGGCGGCGCTCGGCCACCGCAACAGGCGCGCAGCGCGGCGGGCGGTTCGGTGAGCCGTCCCTGCCTTTGGCGCCATTGAATTTCTGAAACGATGCATGTTTTTCCGCCTTCTGATCATTCGACAACTCTGAGGTTCCCATCTGGCAGCCTGTACCTGCGGTGGGGCGCGGCCGCTGGACGCGCCGCCTGTCATGGCGGGTCCAGCGGCCCCGCACCTGCGATGCGCCGCTACTGTCCGCGGTTGGTGTAACTGCCCATGGAAATTTCGCCGAAGGGGCCGAAATTGAACAATTGCTGGGTCAGCGCGTTGGTGGCAGAGATCAGGTTGGCTTGAATCGTTGCGGCGGCGCCGAAGGTGTCGAAGGCTGCGGCATTTGTGAGGGCCGCGAGATAACGCGCATCATTCGTTGAGACTGCGCCGACCATATCGGCGGTGTAATCGCCAGTTGCGGCAGTCACCTCATCGAAGCGACCGAACACGCTAAGGACATTTCCGCCGCCGCCAGACACAACAAATGTGAGGTTGCTGGTCAGGGTGCCGACTTTCCCGTTGATGGTGATTGTCCGCCCGGTGGAAGCAGCCCCCACCTGCGCAGCGGTGATGCCGGTAAGTTGCGCGCCGGAACCATTGGTAGAGAGTTTCGAATTCGCGACGGCCAGCGCGTTGGTCGCCGTGGCTTGTGCGCCAGCGATGTTGGTCATGGCGCTGGCTACATCGATGTAACTGCTGTCCACCGGCAAGGAGATGATAATAATGCCTGATCCGCCGGAGCCGCCGTTCTGGCCGTTCCAGCCTGCGCCGCCGCCGCCGCCCAATCCGCTGGCGCCAGCCTCGCCAACCGTCGTATTCGATGCATCGCCGCCACCACCAAGGCCTCCGGTGCCGCACGTGGCAGCGCCGCCCCCGCCTCCGCCGGCATAGTAGATGTTACTGCCCGAGATGCTGCAGGTCCTGCCAGTGCCGCCCTTGCCGCCGACGCCTGTGGTGGCATTGGTGCCAACCGAGCCTGCTCCACCGCCGCCACCACCCGTGAGGGCCACGGAACTGCCGCCGTCATAACCCTGGCGGGGAGAAACGTTGGTGGCTGTTCCCCCCGCAGATCCATGGCCACCGCCGCCGCCTGAACCGCCATTGCCCCCCACGGCGTTGTATCCCCCGGCGCCACCGCCGTAGGCCGTGATCGTACTGAACACGGAGTTCCCGCCTGCAGTGCCGCTGCCGCCACTGCCGGTCTTGCCTGCGCCACCGGCGCCAATCGTGATCGCGTAGGACTGCGCCGTCACGGCAAGCGAGGTGTAGACCAAGCCGCCGCCACCACCGCCGCCCGGTCCGCTTGAGTTGCTGGCGCGTGCGCCACCGCCGCCACCGGCAACAACCAGGCATTCAGCCGTGCAGGCAGCAGAGAAAGTCAGGGTGTCGGAAGCCAGGAACGTGTGTATTTCCCGGCCGTTGGCGTAGTTCATTATGCCGCCCGAGGCCCGAGGACTGGCGAGGATCAAGTTGCCGCCGACTGACAGGCTTCCCGCGAGGGTGCTTGTGGCGGTCGCGTTGGTCGCATTCACGTAGTCGGTCAGCAGTTCGGCGCGGGTTGATGTTGACAGGAGTATGGCGCCGAGCATTCCCAGGCAGAGGGATGTGCGGGCCAGCGGGTGAGGCGTGCGTGTAGGGGTCATGGTGTGCTCGCGAGAATTCCCATGCCGGGAATTCTTGTTTTGGTGGTTCGTGACAGGGATTGCGTTTGCTCATGCCAGCGCAAGGACACAGAGGGCACAGAGTTCAAATGAGAGCACAGAGCCAATTTCTGATTGCCTTGGCGGGGAAGCCGACCGCGAAAAGAGTTCTTCTGTGGTCTCTGTCTTCTCTGTGTACTCGGTGTCCTAGACTTGTGCATTTTTTGGGTTGTGGACTGATTACTGAACACTGAATCCTTGCCCCCTCATGTTTCACTGCAATTCCACGCGGCCGTTGGTGATCAGACGGATTCCATCGATTTTTACGCGCTCCGGATAGGTTCCGGCAGCGACGAAGATGGTGTCGCCGGGGGCGGCAGTGGCAAGCGCGGCGGCAATGGTGCGTTTGGGGCCGGCCGCGGTTGCTGCGACAGCGGCATGGGATGTGCCGTCACGCAGCACATCGTCGCCGGTGGCGGCGTCGACGTACCAGGTTTGGGGGCCTTTTGTGAGACCTGGAGGGGAATCCGGCGGTCCGTTGCCGGGCACCCCGTCCGGCGGTCCATTGCCGGGCAGTTCGTCGGGCGGTCCATTACCGGGCGGCTTAGCCGAACTTGCGCTGGCGGTTGTTGCCGGGGTGCTGGCAGTAACGCCAAGGGCGGCCTTGCCTGGCGTAGTAACGGACACTGGCGCGGAGGTGGTCTGCCGGGTGGCGTTGTCCTGCGAGAGCACGGTGCTGAAGATACGCAGCAGGCCGTTGGTGGCGGAGAGGGAGATGACACTGGCAGACGGCAGGCGGGAGAGATTGATGTTGTTGGTGGACCATGGTGTGGTGGCGGCTACGTGCAGCACCAGGGGATCAGCCACGGACAGCAGGTCATTGTCATAGAAACCGGCCAGCAGCGTGGCGTTGGGGTCGCCGACACCTGCCACCGCGAGCCAGAGATTGTTTGAAACGAGCGCGCGGTCGAGGTGGATCAGCAGGCGGTTGGTGGCCAGATTTGGGTGCCAGTCGCCCAGACCGGGCTGCCAGCCGTAACTGGCATCGTTGGTGATCCAGAGTCCGCCATCCATACAGGCAGCCAGGACCCAGGCGGGACGCGGACAGGTATTCATTCCGCCGTCGGTGAACTGCGGATCGCCCCAGGGGAAGAGCGCAAGATTTCCGTTGTTGGCATCGTTTTCCGCGCGAACAGCGACGGGGGCCAGCGTCCATGCGCCAAGGACCAGCAGGCGCAACAACTTATTCATGTTCGTGATCCCAGTCGCCCACGTGTTTCACACCGTACCCGATATTTGTAGGTGTATCGCACTCCCTGTCGCAGCGTCCATCAGAATTTCAGTGTTTGGCGACAGGCGGCGTTGAAGCTGGAGCAGGAACGCACCGCGCCGATGCGAAAGGGCGCGGCCTCGTCCGCCGTCCTCGAATGACTCCCCTTTGGCTTTCGAGAACGACGGACGAGGACCGCTCGCGGTGCTCGCTGAGGACGAGGACGATGGACCCCCGTTTCAGACCGCCGCCAGTCCCACCCCAAGGCGGGCGTCAGCCCACAACCCAACAATTGATCAGGTATAGGACACCGAGAGCACAGAGAAATTCGCGCTGCGGTCGGCTGGCCGGCCGCGTCGCGAATTTCTCTCTGTGCTCTCATTCTTTCTCTGTGGTCTCGGTGTCCTTCCGCGTGGCGTCGATTGGGTTATCCGTCATCCGTGACCGGCAGCGCCTACTTCACCGTCACGGTTGCCTCTTCCAGGATCACGTCATATTTATAGCCGGAGCCGAAGTCTTTGTCCGTGACCACCGTGCCGCTGGCCGTGACCACCATGCCAACCCGCACCACTTCATTGGTGGTGGTGACCGTCAGGTCGTTTGATCCTTCCGTGCCGGTTCCATCGCGCAGGTGCAGGAATGTTTTGCCCATGATGTTGGGGGCCACCTTCACCACTTTGGCCCGGACCGTGACCTGCTTGCCGGAGAGGGTGGCCTTCCCGGACCAGATCTCGGCCACGGTCTTGCCGCCTTCCGCCTTCTGGATGGGCTCGACCACGGTGTTGGTGGCTTTGCCGGCGCCGGCCATCATGGCGGCATGGCCCATCGGCATGACCGGGGAGCCGCCCGCGGGTAGGATCGCATCCGCAAAGTAGAGTTCGTCGAAGTTCTTCTTCAGCGTGGGGCTGTAGAAGTTCTTGTTGGGCATGCCGGCGCCAAATGAAACGCGGTCGCCCGCCTTGACCGCCACGACCGGCCCGGCGGCCCAGATCTTTTCGGTGCCGGTGTCGATCCGCACGTAGGTGTAGCGGCTGGCATTGGTCGTCTCCAGGACGACCCCCGTGAACGAGGCGCCCTGCGCCTGGGGCGGCGGCATGGCGCCGCCGTGCAGGTCAGCGCCCGCGGCGGGGTGGGTGATTGACAGGCTCAAAGCCAGGGCGCTCGACAGAAATAAACCGGTTCTCACGTGGTAGCCTCCTCTTGTTGTGTCCTGCCCGGCCGCGGCGCACCGGAAGATCTTCCGGAACGGAAAACCTATTTTGCCCCGTAGCTGTGCAGCCCGGAGAGCAGGAAGTTGACGCCGACATAGGTGAACAGGACCGAGGCGAAGCCGGCGATCGAGATCCAGGCGGCCCGCCGTCCGCGCCAGCCGCGCACAAACCGGCAGTGCAGGAAGACGGCGTAGACAAACCAGGTGATCAGCGACCAGACTTCCTTTGGATCCCAGGACCAGTAGGTGCCCCAGGCGGAGTTGGCCCACACCGCGCCGGTGATGATGCCCAGCGTCAGAAAGATGAATCCGAACGAGACCGTTCTGGCGACCACCACTTCCAGCATCTCCTGCGTGGCGGCGGGGGTGCTGCTGCCGGCCCGGCTTGCAAGCAGGTAGCTGATGCTGGCCAGGAACGAGACGGCAAAGCCGCCATATCCCAGGAAGCAGGTGAAGACGTGAAAGGTGAGCCAGTTGCTCTGCAGGGCCGGCACCAGCGGATTGATCTCAAAGCCGAACGTGCTGGCATAGGCCATGGCCAGGGCTGACATCAGCGCGGCCGGGGCGGCCAGCAGGGAGACGTTGATCCAGATCCGCAGCAGGAGATAGATCGCCGCCACGGCCCAGGCGAACAGGACCAGCGATTCGAACATGTTGCTGAACGGGGGGCGCCCTGCGGCCAGCCAGCGCATGATGATGTAGGCGGTCTGCAGGCTCACGCCGGCAAGCAGGAGCGCCACCGACATCCCGTCGAAGAACCGGCGCCTGCTCACCAGAGCGATAATCGCCGCCACCAGCGCCGCCGCGTATGCGGCCAGGCCGATGTTGAAAAACAGTGGCATCATGACAGGTCCCCGTTCTTGCGTTTCCCGGACTCGATCATCGGCGCGACCCAGAAGACCAGGGTCAGCCCGGCCATCATGAGCAGGAACCCGGTGTAGACCACTGCCACGCCGGGGTCGCGCACGACCTGGAGCGTGGTGCTCGTGAGGTCGTTCGGGTTGTATCCGGACTGGTAGAACGTGTAGCCGCCATAGGAGAGGGGGGCGTTCACCTCGATCGTCTTTTCGCACACCACCTTCCCGGCGTCGATGATTTGCAGCGTGCTCTTGAAAGCCTTGATCGCCCCCGAGCGCGCGTCCGGATGCGGCGTGGCGGCGGTCTCGTAGCGCAGGCGCAGGGTGTCGGAGCCGTCTTCGCCGCTGCCGGCGTGCGAGGCGAAGTCCGGGAAACGCGCGAACACCCACTGCTCGCGGCTTTTTCCGGCATGGGTGACGACCACGAGGATGGCCGGGTTGTTCGGCTCCTGCGAGCGCGAGATGACCTTGCGGGTGGCGTTGTCGATGCGGAAATCCGGGACCTGGCGCTGGATGGTCACGAGGCAGGTGTCTGCCGCCTGCGGGCCGGCGGGCGCCGTCATCTCGTATTTCGCCTGGACCACGGCGGGAAACGCATTGGTCAGCCCCTTTTCCGGCCAGGCCACGATCAGGCGGTCGGCCGCCTGCCGCTCCCGGCGGTCCGGCTCGCCGTAGAGCTGCAGCTCAAAGTCGACCAGGTGTACGGCGAACGGCAGCATGGCCGGCCCCTGGGCGCCGGCAAACTGGACCACGGTCTCGCCCTCCCGGAACTCGATGTACCCTTTCTCGCCCCACATGGCGCGCAGCACGCCGCCCACGAGCACGAGCAGCAGGCTGATGTGCGTGAGCAGCGAGCCGAGCACGCGGATGCGCTTCGCGCCGGTGGTTCCCCGCAGGGCCTGGAAGCGGCGGAACGTGCACACGGTCAGGCTGGTGGCGAGCAGGCACAGCAGGAGCACAAACCACCAGGAGAAGAAGACGTGCGTGAGCCCCAGCGCATCGAGCACCGCCATGCGGCGCTGCGCGTCCGGATGCTGCTCCAGGAACCTGGCCACCTGGTACCCCTGCGGGATCAGTGTGCCGGTCACGCAGGCGGCCGCAATCAGGAGCACGACGGTCAGGGCGAAGCGCAGCGACCCCAGCAGGCGGAAAACCGCGAACGGCAGGCTGTCGGTCCGGGGCGGGAGGTGTCCGGTTTTGTCAGTCATAAGGGTCCGGGACATGTGAGTGGGTAACGCAAGCCCCCTGCACCGCAAGGCACAGGGGGCTCCGCACATAGGACTTCCGCGCGAACTACTTCTTCACGTTCGGGTCCGGGTGCTTGATCTTCTCCATGGCCTGCTCCACGTCAAAGCCGGCCTTCTTGCCGTCCTTGGTCGTGTAGCGGTCTGCCTTCCACGAGGGCGACTTTTCGTTGTGGCACCGCTCGCAGTTCTTTGTGGCGGGATAAACCATGCCGGCGGCCGTGGCCTGCGCGCGGTCGAGCATCACGGACTTGGCCTTGTAGTTCTTGCCCGCGCCGTGGCACGATTCGCACGAGACGCCGTCCTCAACGACGATCTTGGCCGTGCCGCCCTCCTCGGCCTTCACCTGGAGCTCCTCGGTGAAGTTGTAGGCCGTGGCGTGGCACTTCAGGCACTTGCCGCTCTTCTGCGGGTCCGCCACGCCGACCTTGGCGCCGGCAGCCTTGGCTTCCTCCGAGGCGAGCATGGCGTAAGCCTTGGCATGGGGGCTGGCCTGCCACTTGCCGAACTGGTCGCCGCTTTCGGCCTTCTTGTGGCACATGGCGCACGATTTGGTGCCGACAAACAACGCCGCCTCGTCTGCCGCCGTGGCGTTTCCGCACACAAGGCCGACCAGTGCTGCCGCCGTGATGAGAGCCGAACCGATTGTCTTTCGCATCTGTTTTCTCCGGTACGTGAGAAACCTGCTGTTGCTTGATCGGCTCCGCCCGCCCGGGCGAAGCGCTGGCCAAAGTGATACGCACATAAGGATACTAACTTTTCCGCTGGATCGGCAAAGCATTTCGCGCACGGGCATGGATTTGGGGCATGGCCGGCCTGTTGACGGCATGATAAGATGATTGGCGGTGACGGCAAAGATGCGGTTGCTTTATCTGATACAATAGCGGTATCATAAAAGCGGTTGTAAGCGGCTGAACGGAGTTTTGTCATGCTGAACAAACCGGACGCGACCTCGGCTTCTTTTGTTTCACGCGCGGGCAGGCCATTGGCCCGCGGCGGACTGGCCTGCCTGCTGGCTGCCGCGCTGCTGGCCGGTCCGGTCCGGGCCGCGGACGCGCCGCACAGCGCGACAAATGCAATGGACTGCGTTTCGTGCCATCTGCCCCACCACGCGGTTGGCATGACGCGGTCAAACGTCGTGGGCAACGTCAACCTCTGCCACAGCTGCCATACGCCGGGCGGCCCGGCCTCGCGCTACTCCCTGGTGGAGAGCGACCAGGCCATTGCCGGCCCGTGCCTGCCTGCCGGCGTCACGGCTTCCGGCACCTCCCACCGCTGGGACTCCGGCCTGGCCGGGCACGCCGAGTTCATGGGCAGCGCCCGGACCAATTCCAGCGGGCAGGTGTTCCCTGGCGGCGACTACACCGGGCGCGTGGCCAAGACCTATGTGCTGACCGTCACCAATAACGGCCAGGTCGGCGTTGCCCGGTTCAACTGGTATGGCACCCAGCCGGGCGGCGGCGGCGTGACAAATGTTCTGACCGCCAGCCTGGTGGCGCTCAACCAGGGGATCTCCGTTGCCTTCTCCAACGGAACCGCCAACCCCTCGTTCCGCGCCGGCGACGTGTGGAACCTGTATGTCCGCCCGGACATCAGCATGCCGACCAACCCCGCGCTGCAGGGCGTGCTGTCCGGCGGGCTGCTGGCCTGCTCGCTCTGTCACGACCAGCACAGCCAGACCAACACCCCCTTTGACGCCAATGCGCCGGCTACGCCCGGTGCCGCCGGCCGCCACTTCCAGCGGATCAACAACAACGCCTGCCAGTTGTGCGAGGACTGCCATGCCGCGCGGGTCGTCTCGAACGCCGCTGCCGGGTCGCACCCGGTCGGCGTGACGATCCCCGGCAGCGGGCTTTTCAAGACACCGTCGCTGCTGCCGCTGGAAAAAACCGCCAACAAGGTGCGCTGCCTCACCTGCCACGACATCCACAACTCGGCGACGTCGGACGGCAACCTGATCCGCATCGTCAACCGCAATACGCTCTGCACCGACTGCCACACGCTGGCCGACACCAACCTGGCCGCGCACCTGAACCTCTCCTCCGGCGTGCTGTGGCCCGGCGGACAGTACGGCACCACCTATCCGCAGGAGACGGACGCCACCCAGCGCGGCATGTGCAACAACTGCCACCTGCCGCACGGCTGGCCGAACACGGCGCTCCCCGGCAGTGACTACACAAACCTCCTGGTCGAGGCCACCCGCAATATCTGCATCACCTGCCACGACGGCTCGCCCGCGGCCGCCACGAACAGCGTGATCCAGGACTTCACCAACTTCACGGCCAAGGTTTCGCGCCATCCGGTCGTGCTCGGCGATCCCCTGAGCAAGGCCAACCGCCAGGTGGACTGCACGGACTGCCACAATCCGCACCAGGCCCGGGTCGGCCGCTCGGTTTACCTCGGCACCGCCACCTCCAACCGCAATGCGGTCGTGAACCCGAACATCGGCGTCTCGGGCGTGGTGTTCAGCTACGCCGCGCTCACCAACTTCGCGGTCCCCGCCGCCAATCTTTTCACGCTCACCAACAGTGTGAGATATGAATACCAGATCTGCTTCAAGTGCCACTCGTCCTACGCGTGGGGCGTCGGCGCGCCGCCAGCCGGGTTGTCTGCCAACGGCACCACCGCCACACCGGCGGAGACGGATCTGGCGCAGGAGTTCAACCCCAACAACAAGTCCGGCCACCCGATCCTGACCGGGCTTAATAATTATACCAACTCGGCCGCGCCGCGGAACATTGCTGCAACGGCCATGAAAGCCCCCTGGAACGTCAACGTGGGCACGCAGACCATGCTCTGCACCGACTGCCATAACACAGACAGCGCCCTGGCGCAGGGCCCACACGGATCGGCCGCGAAGTTCATGCTGCGCACCGTGTTCACGGGTGCGCCGACCACTGCCACCAACTGGCCGAACGTGACGATTGCCAACATCAACACGAGCTGGTGTGTGAACTGCCACACCCCGAACACCACGGTTCATGACAACGGTATTCACAGCCTGCGCTGTTATGAATGCCACATCGTGATCCCGCACGGCGGCAAGCTGTCGCGGCTGATCGCGGACGGAGCCGGCGCCATGCCGAGTCGCTACGCCTACAACAACAACACGAACCTGGTCCAGGTTATCGGGTTCATTAAGACCACACCCGCCGGCTACAACGGCAATTCCAAGAACCAGTGCAACACCAAGTGCGGGGATCATACGCAGACCGTTGGCGTGGAGAAGTGGTAGGCGCATCCCGCCCGGCATCCCGCCATGCAGATAAACCTCATGCAACGATTGACGCGGCGGCTGCGGTCTCCGGCCCTCATCGTGGCCGAAATCGCCGTGATCGCCTTGGCGGGCGTGGCCGGCGTGATCTTTCCGCTGGCCCGGGTGTTCCGGAGTGCGTGGTTCCTCGGCGTTGTGGCCCTGACGTTTGCCTCGCTTCTGGTGGTGGTCGCTGGGCAGGTCCGTCGCCTGGTTCGGGCGCGGCGCTTTCCGCGGCTGGCACTCCTGGGCGGGCCGAGCATTCACGCCGGCCTGCTGCTGGTGATCCTGGCCGCGGCGCTGAAGGCTCTTTTCGGCGCGGATGCGGTGGTGGATTTGCTGGAGGGGGAAGCCCTGCCGCCGGACCCGGTGGCCTGGACCGTGCAGCAGCCGGGTATGCTGGCTGCCCCGATCCGGATCTCGCACCCGGTCACGCTGGAGGCGGTGAATGCCCGCCGGTATGCGGCCGGCGATCTGCAGAGCCTGGCCGTGCGGCTGCGCCTGTCGCCGGAGGCGCAGGGCGCGGCGCGCCTGGCGGACGTGCCCGTCAACAAGAGCATCGAGGCTTCCGGCGTGCGCCTGTTTGTCGGCTCCGATTACGGTCCGGCCGCCCTGGTCGAATGGCGCGGCGCGGATGGCGGCCTGGCGCGCACGGCAGCGCTGCTGCAGCACGAGCGCGGACTGCGGTTTGCGGGCGAGCTGGCAGGCCCGGACGGGGCGCGCGCGTATTTGCGGACCCGCGTGGCCCCGTCCGGATCCCGGCCAGTCACGGTCGATGTCCGTGTGATGAAAGGCCCGGCGCTCCAGTATGTCGGCGTGGTGCGGATCAACGAGACGATCACCCTGCCGTCCGGCGGATCGCTGGCGCTGCGCGGCGCGCCGTTCTGGGCGCGTCTGCATGCCAGCCGCGACCCGGCGCTGGGGCTGTTTTATCTGGGGTTTGCGCTGGTGACGCTCGGCATCACGCTCCGGTTCGCGCGCCTGCCGCCGCCGCTGCCGACGCTGCCGACGCTGCTGCCGCTGCCGGCGCTGCTGCTCTTACTGGCCTGCGCCGTGGGGCTGACCGGCTGCAATGAGGCCTCCCTTGCCAAGGCGAGAAAACTTGTCGAGCGCTACAACACGGCGGTTTCCGAGGCGTATCGGCGGGGTGACGTCAAGCTGGTGGACCCGGTGGTGGGACAAAAAGAAGGAAAAAAGCTCACCGGCCTGATCGGCGTGCGCCTCGACCTGGGCCTTACGCTCGACGCGCACCTGCTGTCGCTGGAGGTGCTGGAGGCCCGGCATGTCCAGGGTGAGTTGCGGGTGCGCACCCGCGAGCGCTGGACCTATTGCGATCGCCGCATCGGCACCGGGGAACAGGCCGGGGAGAAGGCCGAAGACTCGTACGAGATGCTCTATTTCTTTACGCGGGCCGGCCGGGACTGGCTGGTCGACCGGATCGAGTTCGCCGTGCCGCCGAAGCTGGCGAAGCCTCCGGCGACATGGGCCATTGCCCACGGCCGTTTGCCGGGACAAGACACCACCCGCCCGGCGGAAGGCAAAGAAGGGGTCGCACCATGAGTCCGTTCGCCTGGGAAGCAACCCTGCACTGGAGCGCGGTCGCGCTGTATATTGCCGGCATGGCCGGCGTGGCCTATACGCTGATTTTCGACCGCCTCGAAAAACGCGCCGTGCCCCTGTGGCTGACTGCCGCGGGCCTGCTGCCGCACACGGCGGCGCTGGCGCTGCGCTATGTGCACGTGGGGCACGGGCCCTACATGATGAAGTACGAGGTGCTGTCGTCCAACGCCTGGATTGCCATTGCCCTGCTGCTCCTGTTCCTGTGGCGCCGGCCGGGGTGGACCGCGCTGGCGCTGGTGGTGCTGCCGGCGTCGATCCTGATGCTGGGTTTCGGTCTCTTCACCAATCCGGAGGCGCGCGACCTGCCGCCGGCGCTGCGTTCCATGTGGCTGGTGTTCCACGTGCTGTTCGCCAAGCTGGCGGCCGGCGCGTTCCTGCTTTCGGCCGCGGCGGCCGTGATTCTGCTGCGCAAGCTGGCCGGGTGTTCCAGCCGGCTGCTGGACCGGCTGCCCGACGCGGCAACGGTGGATGCCTGCGCGGTGCGGTTCGTCGGGTTCGGCATGGTGTTCTGGACGATCACCCTCGGCGCCGGCGCGATCTGGGCCAACCAGTCCTGGGGGCGCTACTGGGGGTGGGACCCGATCGAGACCTGGTCGCTGGTCACCTGGCTCAGCTACGCGATCCTGCTCCACGCGCGGCTCTTCTTCCGGCTGAAGCCCCGGGTCACGGCCTGGGGGACGATCGCCTGCTTCGCCCTGTCGGTCCTGACCATCCTGATCTTCCCGTTTGTGTTCCCCTCCATGCATTCCGCCTACTTCCAGTAATATATGAGCAAACAACGTCCAGAGATTCTGCTGGTGACGCCGCCGTATCACTCCGGCGTGGTGGAGTCCGCCGGCTCCTGGCTCCCGCTGGGGCTGCTCTACGTGGGCGGCGCGCTGCAGCGCGCCGGCTATGGCGTGGCGCTCTACGACGCCATGACCCGCTTTGACACGCTGGAGCAGGTGCGCGCGACCCTGCGCCGGGAGCGACCCGATGCGGTATTTGTCTCCTGCATCACCGCAACCGTGGTCGACGGCATCGAGGTCTGCCGCGTGGCCAAGGAGGAGCGGCCGGAAACGCTGACCGTGGTGGGCAATACGCACCCCACGTTCATGTATGAGGAGATCCTGACGAACCACCCGGAGGTGGACATCGTCGTGCGCGGCGAGGGCGAGGTGACCTCCGTGGAGCTGATGGACGCCTGGAAGGCCGGCGCAGACCTTCACCGCGTGGCGGGCATCGCCTTCCGGGATAACGGCCGCGTCGTGGCCACGCCGCAGCGTCCGTTCCACGCCGACCTGGACGTGTTCAACCCGTCGTGGGACCTGGTGCCGTGGAAGGAATACAGCTACCGCCCCAAGCCCGGTTCGACGCTGGCAGTCGTCTCCTCCTCGCGCGGGTGCAAGCAGCACTGCTCGTTCTGCTCGCAGCGCCTCTTCTGGCAGGAGTCCTGGCGGGCACTCTCGGCCAAGCGCTTTGTCGATGAGCTTGAGATGCTGCGCGCGCGCCACGGCGTGGATGTGGTCATGCTGGCCGACGAAATCCCCACCTTTGATGAGCCGCGCTGGCGGCAAATCCTGGACCTCCTGATCGAGCGCGACCTGGGCACGTCCCTGCTGCTCGAGACCCGGGTGGACGACATCCTGCGCGACGCCGACCTGCTGCCCCTGTACCGCAAGGCCGGCATTGAGCACATCTATGTGGGCGTGGAATCCGTTAACCAGCGCACGCTCGATGTTTTCAAGAAGGACTTCAAGGTGGAGCAGGGGCGGCGGGCGATCGAGCTGATCAATCAGAACCAGATTGTTTCGGAAACATCCTTTGTCATGGGCATGCCCGATGAGACCGTGGAGGACATGCAGCGAACCATCGAACTGGCCAAATTCTTCGATCCGGACATGGCCTTCTTCCTGGCAATCACCCCCTGGCCCTACGCGGACCTGTACAAGGAGGTCAAGGACCACATCGCCGTGACCGATTATCGCAAATATAACCTGGTGGAACCGGTGATCAAGCCCGTGGGCATGACCCTGGATCAGGTCCGGGAACAACTCTTTCGCGGATTCCGCGAATTTTACACCGAAAAA
>SESD01000777.1_pt1 | contig 19027 bp, 13 predicted proteins | sample 3171411 | NCBI WGS metagenome assembly SESD01 (sample SAMN06051880, study PRJNA518727) | freshwater metagenome | biome: subpolar coniferous forest; feature: holomictic lake; material: water; isolation source: holomictic Lake 442, 16.5 m depth | place: Canada: near Kenora, Ontario | collected...
CTTACTTCCTGACTGACGCCTTGGTGCAGTCCGGTGCCGCTTGCACCCGAATCGATCCAGCGCGGCCCATCGGAACCAGCGCCTTTGTCGCGGTCAACGGCAAGCATATTGGTGCGATCGTTCAGTACCTTGAAGCCATGCTGCATCGCCCACCGGGTGATGCGCGCGGCGGACCGATGCATATCGACGGCGCCTACTGCTGGTTCAGGCAATCTCATCCTGAAGTCCTGACCTGTCTGTCAAGCGACCCGCTGGGTTTTCAGAGGTCGTCCAGAACAGACGTGCTAGCCTTGCGCTGGTTCGACCGTGATAAGCGATCAGCCTTGCTCGTTTCAAAACTCCGGCGCTGGCGCAATCTCCTCAGATACCGATGAATATCATGAGTAGGTCGGGCTTCAGCCCGATGCCCCGAAGGAAATCCCCTTCGGGGACAGCAGCGGTTCAACGACCTCCGCGTCGGGCTGAAGCCCGACCTACAAATCCGGAACGACGAAATTGGTGTGATCCATCATTTTATCGAAGCAAAGTCAGGCCCATCTTCACCTTGTCGCCCAGTGTTTTTTGCGACAAGCAAGTAAACAGGCACAGCTTGTCACACTGTACCGTCTCTTGCCGCCGGGTAGAGCCTTCCTGGCCGTACCAAATCTCGCGGACCTTCTGCGTCTTGACATCGCCTATGGGCGGGAAATCCCAGCACATGTCGACACGTCCGTCGGCCCGAATAAAATAGGTCCGCATGCCGACACGGCAAGGCAACAGGTCGCGTGGCGCCTTTTCCCTGCGAAAGTGATTCGGCCACATGGTCAAGAGCAGTTCGCTGTTAAGAATCGGCGCCCCCTCCCGCTTCATCATGATCAATTTATCGCGTACCGCCATGAGATCCGGCATGTCAGACTCGTCAATCCACAATTCGCCGCCAGCCTCCGCGGTATCGGGAGAGATGGGCTGGAAACTGACTGCTGTGCCGCCAATCTCCCGTATCCAATAAACCATGTCGGGAAGCTCGCGGAAATTGAGCTTGTGAACGACGGGTTTGATGATGACGGGAAAATCGACGCCTTGACGCTCCTTTTCAGCACGGATGTTGGCGAGGCCGGTCTTGATGTCGGTCAGACTGTCCTCAATGCCGCGTGAATAGTTGTGCAGACTTTCCGTTCGACTGTCGATCGAAATATTGATGTTGAAGGGTTTCGCCATCACCGTCTGCTTGGCAATGTTCTTGCTCTTGTAAGAACTGCCATTGGTCGTAACGCCCCAATGAATATGGTTGTCATGACAGAAGCGGGCAAGATCCAGAAAACCTTTTTTCACATACGGTTCGCCACCGGAAAACTCTATGTGGTATTGCCCGATGAACGACTTGAGGTCAAGCAGGGCGGACTGCCACTGCTCAATAGTCATTTCCTCACGATAGTCCGGTCGCCGCCAATAATTGCAGTAACGGCACTTATAGTTGCAGCGCTCGATCACCTCTCCGTAAATTGAGACCGGCATCGTGAAATCGCGCCCTGTTTTAAGGTACATCTCCTCCGAAATTGCGTTGCGCAGGTGTTTTGTACCAAGCTTGGCTAAACTGACGATGTTCATGCCTTATCCCCCATAACAGCGGCAATTCGAAATTCGAATGCAAGCGGTAAGCTGAAATTCTATGTGTCACCGGACACAAGATCATTGCTGGAGTGTGAAGGGGGCCGTGGCGACATAACCAGGGTGGCGACCCAGCCGTCTGCATGAGCAATCTGACCGCTGAGGCGAAGTCGGTCGATCCCGGGAAGCCCGAATTCGGCGACGAAAATGTGAACCTCATCACCCAGGCGGATATCTATATCCTGTGGGTCCAGCACCTGGCGCGAGGCCTTCATCGTGGCCTCCTTGGCGCTCCAGATGGCGTGCGCCACGGTGCTTCTCTGCGCGACCGGACGCGAGGCAAGCGACTCCATTTCACACGCCGTCAGGAACGTCCCCCAGTCTTCTGGCCGCAGCTTGTCGGTCCGCTCCACATCCACACCCAGACACGCACAGTCGCAAGAGCGCGCCACCACGGCCATCACCTGTCCGCACTGGTTCCGCGATGGGTCAAAAGGCGCGTGGCTGATGCTTCCGACAAAGCCCTGCGGCCAGACCGGCGCACGATCCGCGGCCACCGGGATAGACGCGTCGGCCAAACCGAGTCGGGCAAGGGCGATGCGCGCGTGCATTCTCCCCTGGGAAAATTCCGCCAGACGCGCCGGGGCCATGGGGCCGATGGAGGCCTGCTCACCTGTACTGAGCGCTGGAGCGGCGTCAGACAAGACGCCACCGCTGATCGACAGGTACGGTGGCAGTTGCATCTGCCCAAGTATTGATGCGATTTCTGTCACCGCTCAGGCTGCCGGTAGTGGCGGTGTCAACGGCCTTGCCAGCTTCCTGTTTCGCTGGCGCAGCACACTGTGGCGCCAGATGCCCGACAGATAACCGGGGACCAGCTCGTGCCGTCTGCCCTGCAGCACCAGTTTGGCAGCACCGAGAACTCCTGCGGCCAGCGCAAGCAGATCGGTGACACAGGCCTGGCGCAGGCCCAGAGTCAACAGAAAATAGCGCCTTCTTGATTCAAACAGATAGTCAGGCAAGCGTTTGGGCGCGGCACCACGCTCGGTCACACCGGTGCTCTGGCCGGCAATATGGACGACGCGGCTCGACGGCACATACCATGTCTGAAAGCCTGCTTCACGTGCACGCCAACAGAATTCGGTTTCCTCGTAATAGAGAAAAAACCGTTCGTCCAGTCCGCCAATCTTTTCGAGCATGGAACGCCGCAGCATCATCGAAGCACCGGCGCACCAGTCAATCGGCTGCGACCGTGACTCCATGGTCCGTGCAACGACCCAGCGACGCAGCAAGCGCGTCATCAATCCCAGACGCAGACCGGATTCCATTTCGCTGAGCGCTGTCGGAAAGCGAAAGGCAATCGGCCAGTCACTACCGTCTCCATTCTCGAAGCTGCTACCGGCAATTCCGACAGCCGGGTTGTGCTCCAGAAAAGCAAGCAGCGCACCGACTGCACCGGGCTTGACCCGGGTGTCGGGATTGAGCATGTGCAGGTAATCCGGATTCCAGAGTCGCACAGCGTGCTCGAATCCCACGTTGTTGCCATAGGCGAAGCCGCCATTGCGCGGCGCCTCGACCAGCTTCACCCAATCGCCCCAGCCCTCGCGCGCAATAAACTCCGCGATCTCCGGATAGTCGCCTGATGCGTTGTCCACAACGACCACGCTCAGCTGGTACGCAGGATGCAAACGCTCAGACTGCAGCGAGCGCAGGCAGTCCAGCGTCAACGCGGCCGAGCGATAAGTCACGATCACGACGGCTACGCGTAGCAAGCTGCACTTGATGACGTTCATGTTGCCGCTCCAACCGAAACCTCGGACCATGCCGGCAACTGCGCCAACAAGCTCGAGGCCAGGGAATCGACGTGGGCTTGCTGCAACATGCTGGCGTGACCACCAGCAACGTCTGCCAGCATGAGTTGACCGGCCACTGCCCGCCAACCGAAATCTTCACCACTGTAAATATCCCTGTAAGGCGTGTCCGCGTCCACTCCCTGCGAAGCACGTATCAGTAGCACCGGCACATCGCTCAGCGCTGGTGGTAGATAACGCAGTTCCAGCGCTGTATAGATTTGCGCGACCGTCAAGCGTGGCACCCACACAGGCCAGGACTGATCCCGCCGAACCCGTCGTTGCAACAAGGCAAAACGCAATCGCGCAGAAATGCGCGTGAGAAACGCTGACGACTCATAGAGCGCAGTGTTCCAGATCTTTCTCGCCACGGCACCAGCCAAGGCCAGCGAACTGCCGAGCATGACGCCGCGCCCTCCATCGCCCTGCATCAAAACGCGCATGCGCGACATGCGCTCGCTGGCGATTCGTCCGGCCCGGTGTGGAGCCTGCGGTGTCGCACCATCGAGAATCAGGACCACTTCCACCTCTTCACCTTGGCGACGTAATTGCGCCGCCATGGCGTAAGCGATCACACCGCCGGCACACATGCCACCCAGGCGGTAGGGGCCGTGAGCTTGCGTACTGCGAATCTGCTCGACATAGTAGGCCGCCATGTCTTCGATCGCGGCGTGCGCCAGCGCAATGCCGGGCAGGCGCCGCGGCTCTATGCCATAGACGGAAAACGCGCCCGGCAGCCGCTGAGCCAGGTTCAGATAGAGCAGGGTTTCGCCAAGTCCGTCGTGAACCAGGAACAGATTCTTCTTGCCCCCCTGCCTTAGCAGCACCAGCCCGTCGCGAGCAGCGGCGGCAGTCGGCACAATCAGGCGTGCCAGTGAGCGCACGGTCGGCGCCGCAAGAATGGTGGTCAGGCGCAGTTGCACACCGAAGCGGCGCTCGACTTCGCTGAACAGCTTGACCGACTGCAGCGAGGTGCCACCAAGGGCAAAGTAATCATCCTCGACACCGATTCCATCGATCGAAAGCACCTCTTCCCACAAAGCCTTCAGACCGACTTCGATCGGTGAAGCCGCCGCTGCTATCGCAGTGCCCATCGAACGCGCCCGGCGGCCCTGTTGACCAAGTTCCTGCACCACAGCTTCACCGGACACCAGCACAGCCGCCAGTCGCTCATAGCGATGCGAACGCGCCACCGGTGCCGCCTCAGGAGCCGACTTGTCAGCACCCTTGCGTTCATCTGCAAGTCGCGCTTCCAAAACCGCAGCCGGATCATGACCCGGTCTGTGCTGAATTTCGACCGCCTGTGCAAGGGGCACCCAATAAATCCAGCCATCGGGGCTTGGCTCGCCATGCGCCGCTGCGACGCTGTCGACAAAGGCACGCGCCGGCTCGTTGCGAGCGCTGCTGATCACCCGCAGGCGAACCAGATCCAGACCACGCTCACGAGCGTCTTCACCCAGACGGCGCAACATGGCGTGCTCGACACCGCGCCCCAATACCCGGCAACTCAGCAAGAAACTGTCCACTTCCCAGGCCTGCTCAATTGATTGCGCAATCAGCACGCCAACCAGGCCGTAGTCTCCAAAGCGATCGCTGACCCGCACACGAAGCACCTCAGCACCCTCGGTCACAAGTGTCTTTAGCTCCTGTTCGGAACGCCGGCGCGTCGTGAAATTGAACTGGTTGGTGCGCTGCGTGAGTTGGGATATGCGCGGCCACTCGTCGTCAGTTGGCTTCTGAATATCGACTTGCAAATTCAATGCAGCCATGAATTCACCAATGTCACCCACACTCGATTCGAGCGAGCGCCGGGCCGCATTTTCACGGTACATCTGAGTCCGCTGAGCGTCTTCAGCAGTAACGGCTGGCTTGTCAAAATTCCAGATGCGAGCCAGCCAGTCCACCATCGCTTCTTCGGCAGGTACCTGCAAGGTCACAACCTGCGGCAATTCGGCGCGCATCTGGGCACACTCCATCGGGTTGTCGTCGAGAAACACAAAGGCATCGAGCCCCAGGTTGAGTTCTTCGGCCAGCGAACGCAGGTTGGCTGCCTTGGGTAGCCAGTTAATGCGGTGCGCCACCACATCGCTCAAGCGCAGTCGCATGTCTGTGCGTTGTTGCATCACGTCAAGCACGTCAGCCTCGGAATTCTTGCTGGCCAGACAGATCAAAATGCCTTTGCGCTGCTGCGCCACGACAAAGTCCTGCAGTGCCAGAAAGGGCTCACTCAGCACTATGCCGTCCACGCCGTCTTCACCTACCACGCCACGCCACAGCGTGTTGTCACAATCGAGCACCAGCACCTTGGCCGCCGGCACCCGCAAGGCATGAATACGCCGCGCCAGTGCCAGCGCCAGCGCCGCGAAGTAGGCATCCGAGAATGGAATGTGAGCGAGCTCGTCGCGCTTTGCATCAAAGCGGTCAGCACTGGCAACGCGATTAATCGCCTGATCGCTCAGAACCTGGATACCGCCCTGGCTGGCGACGCGCGCCAGTAGCATGGCCGAAGCTGTTTCGATGGCCGCAGCAACGAGCGCAGGCACGCGCTCCGAGGGCGAGAGCAGGCTCAGCAGCACAGTGCCTTTGCCAGCCGCGACAAAGCGCTCCAGCGCAGCGGCGAGTTCGTCTGCAATCCTTGAGACAACCTGGCACGCGTCATCGGGCTCACCCTGGTCGCGCACGAAGTCCTCCAGCCGGATCAGGGCGACGTTGACGCCGCTGCGGTTGCGCTCGAACTCACTGCCAGGTGTCAACAACTGCTGGAATATCTGGTGGTAAGGCGCGAACTGAAGGCCCACGTCCAGACCGGCCTCGGCCAGCAGATAAGTGAGTGGCACTTCCAAAGGCTCGGCAACAAAGGTAGAACTGATGACAATCACTGATTATTTTCCTGCAATGGTGGAGCGCATGCTGACACGGCAGCGGTCATGCTGTTTGTGTTTCGCACCTGATTAACGCTCGGGATCGTAGGTGATTGATTGCGACAAAGCATCGCAGAAGTGTGAAATCTGCGAGAACGATTTTTTCGATGCGCAGACCGCGAATTGCTCCGTAGAATCGTCGCCATCGCCCTGACAATGCCATGCCGCTCCAGACCCGCCCCCTGCTCATCCTCATTGCAATGATGCTGCTGCCCTCCTGCGGCGGCGGTAGTGCGACGTCCGTAGCGGCGCAAACTCCAGCGCCGGTGCAGAGCGTGGTCACTGCCGCCCATCTGGGCGCCAACTTGCAGCCGATCAGGGACTGGTCGTTCACGCCGGTCTACGCGAACCTGATGCATCAGGCACGCAAGTTCGGGTCTCCCGCTGCGCCCTGGGACGAAGCAGCGACACTGGGCAGTGATGGCTGGCCAGTCGGTGACTTTGGCGTCGTGCTGATGACCGGTGCCAGCAAGTACTCGGGCAACGGTGGCATTTACAAGGTGTCGTTCCGCGGTCAGGCCAGAGTCAAGGGTGTCGCCACCAGTGCCACTGTGATCAACATGTCTTACGACGCGGCTCATGACCTCAGCAGCGCCGATGTGCTGCTGCCCGCCAACGAGGATCAGCTGATACTGGCATTTACCGGTACAGCCACAGGTATCAAGGACGTCAAAGTAATGCGTCCCGGCTATGACGCTGCAAATCCATCTTTGTTCACCGAGGCGTTTCTAAACCACATTGCCAGATTCAAGACCTTGCGTTTCATGGACTGGCTCAGAACCAACAACAACCCGGTCACCTCCTGGGAGTCACGTGCGACACCAGAAAAGACACACTATGCATCAGACGCTGGTGTTCCGTGGGAGCACATTGTTGCTCTTGCAAATCAGACCCGGAAAGACATCTGGATCAACCTGCCCATTGGGGTCGACGACAACTATGTGCTGCAGTTGGCACGCTTGCTCAAGCTGATACTCGATGCTGACTCGAAGGTCTACATCGAATACAGCAACGAGATCTGGAACGGTGGCTTTGAGCAGTACAACAGCAACCGCGCGCTGGCCGCCTCTGACGTCCAAACCAACCCGACTTCGACGCTGATCTATGACGGCACGACCAAGCAGGACCTGATTGCCTTTCGCCGCGTCGCCAAACGCCTCAAGGAGCTCAGCGATATTTTTCGGGGTGTTTATGGCGACATCGCGATGCTCAGCACGATCCGTCCGGTGCTGGGCTTTCAGGTAGTGCAGTCCATCACCGCCCAGTTGGGACTGGACTTTGTGGCAGACGTGTATGGCCCACCGGGACAGTTCTTCTATGCCATTGCCGGAGCGCCGTACTTCGACCTCGGGGACCAGCAAATCGTTGATGGACTCAGCACGGAGCAGGTGCTCACAGCCATGAGCAAGTCGATCCAGCGTGCCTCCATCGTCAGCGACCTGGAAGCCGACCAGGCGCTGGCCGCCTGGTACGGGCTGAAGTTTCTTGCCTATGAAGGCGGGCCGGCAACTTTCGGCCCGGGCAGCCTGGCCGCCAAGAAGGCCGCCAACCTCGATCCACGCATACTGGGCTTGTGCGTCGACTACCTGTCGCGCTGGTACCGACAGGGCGGCGACATGCTGATGTGGTTCATGGCAGGCGCCGGCGACTGGGACACCCAATACGGCACCTGGGAGTTAACGACTGACCTGGCGCTGCCGGACACACCCAAAATCAAGTGCATGGACACGGTGCTCGGGGCACCGCCGACCGCGCCCACTGGTCGAAATCAAGCCCCCGGAACCTTCGACGCCCTGGCCTATGTCGGAAACCCGCTCCCCTATTCGGTCGCTTCGCGTGATCGGGTACGCTACCTGCATCCCGGCACGTCCGTTGAATACCTGGTCCTGGCACCCGCCAGCGCCAGCTACTCCCTGATCCTTCACACCGAAGCCGGCGCGAGTGGCAATTCGATCAACCTGGAGGTCAATTCCACACTGGTCGCACCTGCCTTCGAACTCGTGAAAACAGGCTGGGGCAATCCTGCTGACAACACACCCATCACCGTCAAACTCAGGCAGGGCTTCAATACGCTGCGTCTGACGACCAAAACAGAGAGTTCCGGCTTCAATATTTCCAGCCTGAGCTTGCGCTAAATGCACACGATGCAAGTCCTCTCCCCAACTCAATTGCCACATTCCAATCGACGCGCCGACATTCAGGGCCTGCGAGCCATCGCGGTTCTGCTGGTCATCATTTTTCACGCTGGCCTACCGTTGCCGGGCGGATTCGCTGGAGTTGATGTGTTCTTTGTGATCTCCGGTTTCGTCATCACCAGCATGCTGCTGGCCGAACTGGAGAGCGGGCAAGGCCTGAACCTGAAGAAGTTCTATCTACGCCGCATTCGTCGCTTGCTGCCGGCACTCGCGACCACCTCGATCGGCACCGCCGCCATTGCCGTTTTGGCCAACCCGATCGGCACCCAGATCACAGCGGCATTCACCGGCATCGCCACGTCGCTGTTTGTTGCGAACGGCTATCTGTACCGCTCGGCGCCCGGTTATTTCGCGCCAGGAGCCGAGTTCAACCCGATGCTGCACACCTGGTCGCTCTCGGTGGAGGAACAGTTCTATTTTGTTTTTCCTCTGGTCCTGCTGCTTGGTTGGCGCCTGGCAGGGTCCAGCGCCCAGTCAAACGCGAGACGTCGGACTGCAGCAGTTTTGATTTTTGTGATGCTGGGCCTGTCGTTCTGGATTTCCTGTGAGATGTCTTACCAGCACGCTTTGCTTCCTGGCATCAGCGCGCCGGCACAGTTCGCGTTCTACGCTTCACCGACACGGGCCTGGGAATTTGCTGCCGGCGCCTTGTTGGCACTCAGTGGCGCCTGGCTCCACCGTATGCCCGCTTCTGCGGCGCTGACTGCGGGTACAGCCGGTCTGGCCATGATGGTCTGGTCTGCCCTGGCCATCGACGGCCATATGCGCTTCCCCGGCTGGGTGGCATGGATTCCGGTCGCCGCGACGCTGCTGCTGATCGTCGGTGGCAGTGCAAAACGCAACTGGATCACGCGACTGCTGTCTAGCCGAACGGCGATCTGGATCGGCGACCGTTCTTACGGCTGGTACCTCTGGCATTGGCCGTTTGTCGTGTTCGCGCGGGCGCTGTTCCCACATTCGGCGCTTGCCATCGTGATTGCATCAGCGCTGTCGATCATTCCCGCCTGGGCATCCTACCGCTTCATCGAAACACCGATCCGCTCCGCCAGGCGACCTTCCGCCGGGTCAACGCTGACCCTGGCAGCTATCTGCATCATCGGCCCGATACTTGCCTTTGGCGGTTTGTGGCTGGCCAACCGGACCATTGTTGGCTCCAGCGGAGCGGTACAGATCGGCGCTGCACTGCAACTGCATATCGACGAAGTCCGTCACTGCGAAGGCAGCCAAGCGCTGGATCCTGATCGGCGACCCGACTGCCGCTGGCCAGTTGCGCAGGCACGCGGCCAAGTGCTGCTGCTGGGCGACTCCAATGCAGGTCACTTCGCCGAGCCGGTGATCCAGGCCGCCAATGCGGCCGGCTACGATGTAAGCATTGCCACCCTGGCGGCCTGCCCCTTCGTCGACTTGCGAATTTACAGCAGCGGTGTGGCCAATCAAGCTTGTCAGGCCTTCGTTGCCAGCGCGCTGGCCGAGATTGAAAAACGCCGCCCCAAGCTGATCATCCTGGCCACAGCAAGCGACGCTTACATCGAAGAGCCTTCCACCACGCTCGGTAACACGCCAGACTCGGTGCTGGCACACAGCCCAGCCGACAAGGCCAGAGTCTGGAGCGAAGGACTGTCCTCGACGCTGGCACACATGACTGCTTCTGCCCCGGTGCTGCTGGTTCATCCGATCCCGCGCTTTCGTACATGGACACTGGCCAGTTGCGCCGCCTACAAAGTCTGGTTTGATCCGAAGTCGTGCGCCGGCACGACGACTCGCGTCGAGGTTGACGCGTGGCGCCAGCGCGCGGTCCAGAGCGAGATGTCGGCCGTTGCGCTTAACCCTCGTGCGGCGACCCTGGAACTGGCTGATGTTCTTTGTCCGGAGGCCACCTGCCGTGTGCTGAAGGACGGGGTCTGGATTTTTCGCGACGGCGCGCACCTCAGTGTGCCGGGCGCGTTGACGCTTTCAGGCCTGTTCAAGACTGCGATGGAGAAACAGGCAGACCGTTAAGTCCTTGATCGGACTCAACGCAAGCGCAGGCAATGCAATGCACCCCGCAAAATCAGTGCAAGGCCACCCAACTCGAGCCAGCGGCCAACTGAAACACCGGCAAGGTGCAGATTGATGATCGCATCGGTACCGTGCGCCGATACCGTCCGCACCGCCAACAAGAGCAGCAGAAGTGCAAGACCAAAAGCAACCGATTCAGACTCTACCGGGCCAGCTGTCAACTCGCGGCGCAAGCGACCAGCCAAAAACAATAGAAACAGCGCGACCACAAATTCCGCCAGGTATTGCAGCGGCCGGCGCACACCATACCAACCCTCGATTTTGGCCAAGCCGCGCAGCACATGGGTGACGAATACATCCGCGTGCAGCATCGTGTTGATAGCCAGCAGGCACAGCAACAGCGCGGTCATGTACCAAACCCGGTGCGGATCCCGTTGCGTCCTCGCAATGTAAGTATTGAGCATGCAAAGCCAGGCCACACCGAGGTAGGCCGCTGCGATGACGCCGTGATACCAGCTCAGCCCCCGTACAGCCTGCTCCCAAACAACAGCCGCGTCATAAACCACTTCCAGTACTCCGTCCATCGCGTCGGTCCGACTCAGTAAGCGGTTACAGCGGTATCAGACCTGATGGCAGCCTTGGTCGAAGGTCTGACAGATCTTCCAAGCAGCAGCAGGGCAGGCCACCGATAGCGCCGGACAACCCATTCCAGCGCCATCGGACCGGCAATGCCCAGCGCCAGACCCAGCAATATGTGAAACAGCAATTCATCAACCTGCAAATGATTCAGGGCGAGCCTGGCGAAGGCCGTGAAAAAAACGTGAAAAAGGTAGATTGAAAAGGAGTAACGACCGACCCACGCGAGCCGTCGTGAAACGAGACCCAGGCTCACGAGGAGCAAGCATAAGCAGACTCCCGCCACAAGCATTGAAACAGTGCGTCGGTCCGGGTTCGGCACCGGCATGCCCATCAGTAGCATGGCGCCGACCGCCAGCAGCGCCAGAACGATGCGGACTGACGCACGCGCCAGCAAGGTTCGCAGTGAAAACCTTGTAACCGACAGACCGACAAAAAAGTAGGGCAAGAGGTAAATGGCGCCCTCGATGCCCAACCAATGCGGGCCGCGCACGGTCAGATAAAGCGCACATGCCAACGTCAGCACCAAACCAAGTCCGGCAGGCGCTTTAATGAAATCAAGGCGCTCAAGTGCCCAGACCAGCACAAAGACCCAGAACAGCGACTCGACAAACCAGTAATGCGCCACCGGCAGAAGATGAATCAGATACCACGGCCCAAGCAATGCGCTGGCGCCGCGCGTCACGGTCTGCAGCAGGGCAAACAGGGTGCCCACCACCAGCATCGGAATCAGCAGGTGGCGCGCCTTGCCCAGCAGAAAGGTGCGGCTTTCGCCATCAAACGGCCTCAAGCCATAAACCAGACCCGACAGAAAGGTGAAAAGCGGCATGCGCAGATAGACCAGACCATCGTTGAACCAGCGCAGCGGCCCTTCCTGCACACCCAGCCCGAAACTGGCGTCGGCACCGATCACGTGATAAAGCACCAGCAGCACGCACGCCAGCCCGCGCAAGGTCTCGATCTGCAGGTTCTTCACACTCCACTCTCGATGTAGCGTGTCATGCGCACTGTGTTGACACCCCTGTGGTGCGAATATTCCACGCGGTCACAGGCATTGCGGATGATGATCAGGCCAAAGCCGCCTTCGGGAAACACATCAAAGTTGGTTTCAGTCAATTCTTCCGGTGGCGTGAACGCGTCACCCAGATGAATCACTTCGAGCACAAATGCATTCGACTCGCAATAAGCCAGCAATTCAACTGGAGCGCCCGCCAGCAAGCCTTTGGCGTGACGTATCACGTTGGTGAATACCTCCACGCTGGCAACTTCAAAGATGGCGGCCTCGGCTTCCGACATGCCGGCCTGCAGCGCCTGCTGTTTGACGAACTCCCGAAATGCCCGCAAGGATTTGATATCGATGGCCAATTCACGACGTACCTGAACTCCCATCTCGGGCGGTTGCATCACCAGCACCAGCGAAACGTCGTCATTGATGCTGACTCCGTCATGCAGCAGTTCACGACGCAGGCAGTGCAATACCGCCGCGGGGGTGGCGTGCTGCCGCACCATTTTGCGTACCGTGCTGTTGATCAAGTCCCTGCCTATCCTGTCGCCGCGGGGCAATATCGCGTCGGCCAAACCGTCGGAGCACAAAAACAGCGCGTCGCCGGTCGCCAGCAGGGCCTCGTCCTGAACGAAGTCAATACTCTCCATCACCCCCAGAGGTGGATGCTGGTTGGGTAGCAAACTGGTTTGCCCATCACCGTGGATGACAAGCGATTCCTCGTGACCGCAACCCACCCAGGTGATCACATTGCGTTTTCTGTCCAGGCGGATATAGGACAGCGTGACGAAGGCTTCCAGCGCCTGAAGATGAGGCGTCATGGCTTTGTGCACCGAGGCCACGATGGCAATCGGTTGCGGCACATCCAGTCCCGCCTCTTGAGTTGCCAGCAGTTCAGCCAGTGATCGGCTGAACTGCAGTTTGGTTGCGGCCCCCATCAGCGCAGCTGGCACACCCTTACCCATGACATCACCCATGATGATGTCGACACAATGCTCGCCAAGCTGAATTACTTCGACAAAGTCGCCATCGATGCCCTTGGAAGCCTGATTGAAGCTGCTCAGCCAGACGTCGTCGAATTGTTGCAGTGGGCTCGCAGCCAGCAGCGACTGCTGGATCCGGGTGCCAATCTCCAGTTCGCGCTGACTGGCCTGAGCCAGCGCAATCTCGGTCCGACGCAACTGGGAAATGTCGGTCTGTATGGTGATGTACTGCCGAATACTTCCATCCTGATTGGGTACCGGGACGGTCGTACTCGACACCCAGTAGTTGCCTCCGTCGCGGCGACGCAAAGTCAGCTCTCCGTGCCAGACTGCCCCAACCGCGTGGGCAGAACGCATTTCAGCGTAGGCCACCGGGTTCAGCCGCTCACGGAACTCGTAGTACTTCTTGCCTAACAGTTCTTCTCTGGCAAAGCCGGAAATCCGGACCAGCTTGTCGTTCGCATAAACAATGGTTCCGTCAACATCCTCGATGCTGACGATGGCGTGCTCATCGAGCGCCATTTTCTGACGCTCCAGGTCCGTGGTCAGTTCCTGGTACTTCAGCAGCAGATCTGCCTTTTCTCGTTCGGTCGCCTTCTTTTCGCTGATATCCCGCACCGTCACGGTGAAAAACTTCTCACCCTGGACCTGCAGCGGAACGAGCGTCAGCTCAATTGGAAAAATACTTTGGTCAGCGCGCATTCCAACGGTTTCTATGCGCCTGTTCAAACGCCCCAGCACCGGGCCATCACCGCTGCTGTGGTAGCGCTTCATGCCGTCATGATGGTCATGCCGCAAATGCTCGGGAATCATGAACTCGTGCAAGGGCTTGCCGGCGACCTCGGCGTTGCTACGTCCGAACATGCTCTGCACGGCTGGATTCATGGCCACAATGCAGCCCCTGGAGTCGACCGTCAGTATGCCGTCGATGGAAGAGTCGAACATGGCGCGCTGGCGGACTTCGCTGGCATAAACAGCCTGGTGCAGTTCCTCATTGATCGACTGATGGCGCTTCAAGCTGCGGGTCGTCAGCACGGTCAACGCCAGTATCACCAGCAAGGCGGTGCAGGCCAGACTGAGAGTCCATTTTTCGACCTGTATCACGTCAAGCATCACATCATCGAGCGAGGACTCCACCACCAGAGCCAATGGCCACTGAGGCAAGATGGCAAATGCCGTCGTGACGTTTTGGTTATCCAGCCCTGCGCCAATGTAGCTACCCCACTCCCTGCCTGGCAGAAAGTCGGCAAACACTCGAAGCTGACGCAAAGAGCTGCCCAGGGCACGCACGGTATTGCTGGTCGCAATCAGGAGTTTTCCGTCGTAGCTCAAGAGCGCAACACGCACCGTCGGATCGTTGGCGGAAGCCTCGTAGACCGTGCCGAAATAGTCGCCGCTGATCAGCGCCACCAGTGTCTGCCCCTGCCCGGCCGGTGTTCTCAGGCGAATCAGCATGGGCAACACATTCAACCTGGAAGCACCGGGTGCTCTGGGTGCAATGTCGACGAGGTCACGACCTGCAAGCATCGGACCCATGAGGACCTTGGATGCATCCAGCGCAGGACCACCCAACACACTCATGTCGACCCGTGACCCCACATTGCCAGGTGAACTGCTTGCCAGTACGCGACCGCCTTCGTCGAGCACCGACAGGCTTCTCAATTGGGGATAGCCGCGCACCAAGCTGCCAACCAGGGGCTCCAGAAGACCCGGTTCGCGCGGGTCGAGCAAACCATGATCAGCGGACGCCAGCACCAGCAGCATCGACTCGACGGCACTGATGTCGGTGCCAGACTGGCGTGCCATCAACTTGGCCAGCTGCTGCAATTGAACTTGGCTTTCCGACCGTTTGTCGCTCTTTTCCAGATCAATGAAACCCACACTCAAGACTATCACCAGCATGGCCAGCAAGCCGGCGATGGCCATCAGGTGAGTGCCATTCAGCCAGACTTTAAGTGGCGCTGCGGCCGGTGCGCTGTGCTCTGACACGATGACCTTATCTTGCGACAACAATTTCGCTCAAGCCATGCTTCCTGGCCGCTCTTTCAAGGCGCCCATCGCCCTTGATGTGGGCTACGAACTGCTCAAGCTGTGCCAGCCACTCAGCATCACCCGGCTTGACAGCGTAGCCATACGGAATGATGTGAAACGGCTTGGCAGGAGACACCAGACGCACCCAGTCGGCACTCGCCATCAGGCGTCGACTGTAGGGATAGTCTGTCATGAAGACATCGACGCGACCCGATTCAAGCTCCTGCTCGCGCGTCAGGGGTGGCCGAATTACAACCAGCTTCGCCTGCTTGAGGGCGGCCGTCATCACCGGCTCCATGAAGGTTCCAGCCTGAACCGCGACCTGGATTCCGGGCTTGTCTATGTCGTCCCAACTCTTGATACTGCGACTGGCGCGCGTGGTCATGCCATAGATGTCGCTCTGAAGGTAGGGCTGCGAGAATTTGAGGGATTGCTGACGCTGCGCCGTGATGCCTACCGCGAACATGGCCACATCACAACGATCATCGAGCAGATCAGGTATCAGCCTGGCAAAGGAGGATTCGACGTACTCCAGCCGTGCCCCGAGGTCCCTGGCAAATTCGCTGGAAAGATCAATATCAATACCATCGAGTTGTTGATTGCGCGGATTGCGAAAGGTAATGCCATAGTATTCCGGCCAGATACAGACCCTAACCAGCTTCATGGTCTTGACGCGTTCCGCGACAGAGCCAGCACCCGCCAGAGGCGTTGTCAGCAGGCTCGTACCCGCGAGCAGGGCCAGCGCCCATGCCCGACCAGCAGCGCCGGCAAAAATTCGGCGTAGTCGCCGGAATTCCAAATCCATGTTGCGAACACGCCGGCTCAGGCAAAAGACCTGACCGCCTCCTCACGCGTATCGTGAATATTGAACACCCGGTGCATGCGCATCAACTCAAACAGGGCACGCACTGTCTTGGACATGGCGCAGAGCTTGAAGTCGCCCCGTCTGCCATTGAGAAGACGCAAACACGAAATCAGCGCCCCTAGACCGGAACTGTCAACAAACTTCACGCCCGACATGTCCAGCACGACCCGTGTGCGCTCGTGCATCATGGCTTGCACGGCATCCCTGAACTCGCGCGCATTGCTGGCGTCCAGATTGTCTTCATTGAGCTCGATAACCAGCACATCGTTGTCTTCAATTTTTGCCTTCAGTTCCATCTTGGGTTCCTTCATTGGTTCAGGGTTCGCGTTGGCGTGCCCTTATTACAGCGCAGGGCAGCCTCAAGAGTGTCACCACAATGTGACGAACTTGAAAACATCGCACCGCATAGTCACGCGCCTTCGACTATGCGCTCGATTTCGGCCAGAACTTCTTCCAGCGCTCTGGCCAAGGCAGCCGGATTGTCTTGTGCTACCCGCGCCTCGGCGTCGCGCGCGCACTGGCCCAGACGCTCGAAGCCAAAGCTGGCAGCGCTGCCTGCCAGGCGGTGCAGTGCCGCCAGCAAAGCCTGGCTATCCTGCGCCGTGGAAATTTCAGTCCAGCGAGACGCCAGTCCGGCCGCGTAGCGCTGCCGCAGGACCACGAACTGTGCCTTGGCACTTGAAGACAATCCCTCAGTCAATCCGCCGGCCACCACCATGCTCCCAATAAAGACGGATGTCCTGCGGCAGTTTGACCGGGTCAAACGGCTTGACAATGACGCCAGTCGCACCGTATTGAAGCAAGTCCTCGACCTCGTCGGGCATCGCCTTGGCGGTCAGGAACACCACGGGCACACCCGCCATCCCGGGCTGGGAACGCAAGGCGACAAGCGTTTGTGGCCCGGTCAAGCCAGGCATCATCACATCGAGCAGAACAAGATCGGGCTTGAAGGAAGGCGCCTGCTCAATCGCCAACTGCCCGCCGGCACACATGCACACCTCGTAGCCGCCGACCGTGGCAAGGCTGAACTCGATAATCATCCGGATATCCGGGTCATCCTCGACGCACATGACACGCTGCAATTGACTCATGGCGACTCCTGCCGACCGGCTTGGATGATGGCGGACCGAACGGTGGCCAGCAGTTCTTCGCGGCTTGCATGGGACTTGCGCAACCATTTCAAACCCATGTGTTCGACGAAGGACTGGTCCACACCGTCGCTGTAAAGGATGACCGGCCGGGCCTTCGCCAGGCGCTTCAAACTCAGACAGAATTCTTCGGCAGCCCCCTGCGCACGAGGGTCAGCGACGATGATGGGCACCGATGCCTGACTGACCAGGCCCTGCGCCTGTTGCAGGTCTGCGGCACCTTCGACCCGGCACAGTGAGGACAGCCAGTCTGCCATGCGGCGCCTTGAGTCAAGATCATTGTCGATGTGCAGAACCCAGGGAGTCCAGACCGTGGCGCCAGCGTCATCGCGCGGCAGTTCAACACTGAAAGTGGCCCCCTCGCCAGCCACAGAATCGACGCTCAACAAGCCACCCATGCGCTCGACCAGCATGCGGCTGATGTACAACCCCAGGCCCGTGCCGCCCTTGGCACGCCGGTCGGAACCATCCGCCTGTGAAAACTTCTCGAACATGCGGCCACGAAAACGAGGATCGACACCGGGCCCGCGATCGCGCACCCTGACCCGCACATGGCTGACAGTCCAATCCAGACTGAGGGCAACAGCATCGCCGCTGGCCGAATGTTTGATGGCATTGGACAGCAGGTTTGCCATGACCTGCAGGAAGCGCTCGCCATCAACGCGCACCTGCGGGCTGCCCTCGGGGAGGTCGGCACTGAGCGTCACGCCAGCTCGCAGCGCGTAGCCCTGGTTGCTTGTCATCGTCTCGCGCAGCAGCACATCAAGCGGCGTCAGGCGCAGTTGCAGCACCATCTGATTGCCTTCGAGTTTGGTCAGGTCCAGGATGTCATCGATCAAGTGACTCAGCCGCTCCGCGTTGCGCTTGGCCACCTCGGCCAGGGGCACGGCCGCCTTCGGCAAAGCGCCCGCGGAACCACTGGCCAGCAGGCCCAGGGCACCCCGAATCGAGGTCAGCGGCGTGCGCAATTCATGGCTGACGGTAGCGAGAAACTCGTCCTTCATGCGCTCGACGTGGCGTCGCTCCGTCAGATCCCTGATGACCAGTGTGTGCTGGACTCGACCCTGCTCGGTCCAATCACTGAGCGCCAGTTCGGCCGGAAACACGCTGCCATCGGCGCGTCGCAAAGGCAACTCGTGCTGCACCAGCAACTCGGGCAAGGGCGCGCCAATCGCAGCTTCAAGCAGTTGCCCGGTCAGTTGTCGGTCAGTGCAGGCAAAAAGGCGTGCCGCTGCCGGATTGCTCTCTTCAATCAGACCGGCGTCATCAAAAGTGATCACCGCATCCAGAATACTGTCATGAATCGCGCGCTGGCGCTGCGCCATGGCCGCCAGACGCGACTGCAAGCCCAGCACCTGCGCATAGTGGCGCAGCTTGGCCTCCAGCAAACCCGGGCTGATGGGTCGCGCCAGATAATCGTCGGCACCTTGCGACAGGGCATGAATGAAGTGCTCCTCGCCTTCCAGGGAAGACGTCACAATCACCGGCAGCCAGCGGTCGGTGATCATTTCGCGGATTCGCTGCGTTACCTCAAAACCATCCATCCCGGGCATCAACAGATCAAGAAGAACCACGTCCGGCGCCTGTGCGCGCACTTGCTCGATCGCCGCGCGGCCACTGTCCACAGCCTGCGCCTGGTGACCCAGTCCGCGCAATAAATCGCACAAATGAAGTCGTGAGACCGCTATGTCGTCAGCCACCAGAACCCGCAGTACGGGCTTGGCAGTCAGGGATCGGTGCATAGCAGGCAACTCATGGATGGGCTCGGGTAGTGCGCTCGCCATCAGTTTAACAAGTCGTTGACAATCCT
>SESD01000778.1_pt1 | contig 19019 bp, 17 predicted proteins | sample 3171411 | NCBI WGS metagenome assembly SESD01 (sample SAMN06051880, study PRJNA518727) | freshwater metagenome | biome: subpolar coniferous forest; feature: holomictic lake; material: water; isolation source: holomictic Lake 442, 16.5 m depth | place: Canada: near Kenora, Ontario | collected...
GGACTCCCTCGCGGGAGCGCAATCCCTTGCGGGATTAAACGCGGGACAAGCGCAAAGCTTTTCCTGTTAATACCGGCGATTTACTGGAAAATCGGCGCTCGCGTGACGGTGGCAACGAGCAAATCTACCTTGGTGCCACCCCCCGCGTAACCCCGACCACAAAAAAGGCCCCCATCGCTGGAGGCCTTGGTATGACTGGTGGTGATGGGGGGACTTACTACCAACTCGCCCGAAACCCAGTACCCGCCAGCATCTTACAAAACCCGAGGGGTCGAAAACTTGGACCCCCAGTTTGGATCCCCTACTCCCTGAGTAGGGTTGGCAGGATTATAGCTTAGCCCTGCTCCTTCGGTTACCTATCACCCGTGGGTACGGGGTTGATTCAACTGGCCCACTGCACGATGAAGCGTCGGGGAGAAGTGAAGCGCTCAGAAAAGATGGCGAAGGTCGAGGCATTGCGGAAGTCCAGCGTGCCTTTGCCTACGGGCGGGAAGTTCGACTTGATTTACGCCGACCCGCCTTGGGATTACATGGACGAGGCCAAACTGGGCTACCCAACGATGCCGCTGGGGGAAATCTGTGCCATGCCCGTGGCGAAACTGGCGGAAGACAACGCGGTGCTTTTGTTATGGGTGCCGCCGAGCCAGCTGCCCGAGGGATTGGCGGTGATTAAGGCGTGGGGGTTTGAGTTCAAAATGTCGGCAGTCTGGGATAAGGAGCGACCTGGACAGGGGCAGTATTTCGCCAACCAGCACGAGACTCTCATGCTGGCGACGCGGGGCGAGCCGTCGCCAGTCCCTGCATCGTGCCGCCACGCTTCGGTGCTGCGTGAGACGAAGCGGAAGCACAGTGAAAAACCTCAGTCCGCTTACGCGATGATTGAGGGGATGTACGAAGGGCTCAGCAAGTTGGAGCTTTTCGCCCGCGGCACCATGCGGGAAGGTTGGGAAGGTTGGGGCAACCAGTGCCAAACCAACCAGCCAGCGACGGCGGAAACGCCCGAGAAACTGCCGACGGCTGCAACGGCCAAGGTGGTGAAGGGAAAGGCAGCAAACGACGCCAAGGTGGTGGCGGCCCCAAAGGCCAAGCCCGCCAAGGCGGCGACCAAGAAGGCGGTGGCGGCCAACGATGCACGAATCAAAAAAGCCGCATGATTCCGCTTGCCGCAGGAGCGGCACCCGACCCGCGACAAAATCGCGGGTCTTTTTTTGCCCTCATTTCGGCGCACGATCATGGGCGTTGGTCGTGTGAGCACAGAGTGTGCAGAAAACGCACGTTCCATGCTCAGACTATGCGGCGCTCAGGCCGCGACCAGTACCGATACCAGTCCCGACGTGTGATTCGCCGCCTTGGGACGGATGACGATTTCCACATCCCTGTCGAGTTGGGTGATGAAGTGCAACAGGCGCTCCGATGAAAATCGTTTGAGCTTGTAGTGGCGCAGTTCGGACACATGAGGCTGAGGGATGCCGAAGATTTTGGCGGCGCTGGCCTGCGCCAGCTTGCGGTCTTTAAGGAGGTCGTTCAGCCGCATGGCGAGTTGGACGCGCAGTTTCCGCTCGCCCGCATCGGCAAATCCCAAGTCCTGGAACACGTCGCCCGTTCCGACTTCCACCGTCTCAGTCTTCCTTGCCATATCGCACCTCGTAGTCGTTGCGCGCCGTCTTCAATCGTTCATGAATGAGGTCGGTATCGGTCTTGGCGGTGCGGATGCCTGACGGCGATTTCTTCTGGAAGCAGTGAAGGACATAGACCGCCTTGGCGAATCGCACCGTGTAGGCAACCCGATAGGTATCACCACGGAAATCCTCCACCAACTCGAAGACGCCAGCCCCTTCGCCTTTCCACGGCTTCGCGGCAGGCGGTTGGCCGCCCATCTGTACCACGCCGAGCCCATAGCCGAACTCATCGACAACCTCCTCGGGGAAATCCAGCAGATCGCGCTTTGCCGAACCGACCCAATGCAAGGGGCGTTCTGTTCGAGGAGGGTTGCTCATGGGTAGAGTATACCGTTTTGGGTATGTTCGGCAATAGGGTGGCTACCGCACCTGCGGCAGGCGCGCGTTGGCGGCTGGCGCCTCATGGCTTCATGTTCAGCTTTAGCCAGTCATTCCACCAGCCAGCCTTGTAGCGAATCGCCGAGAGATTCAGTTGCGGAAAATCCAGCATGGGAATGGCGATGTCCATTTTCTCCCGAGTCGTCTGGGGCGGGTCATAGTGCTTCTGCCCTGTACCCTCCCGAGCATGGCCCAGCCAATCGGATTTCTGCCCACCGTCCAGTCGGCCACGAATCAGGGCAGCCGAAGCCGTGTCACGGAAGCTGTGCATAACCTTGGTGCGCTTTTGATATACGCCAACCCGCACCAGCAAGCCTTCGTTGAAATCGCGGCTTAGATACTTCTCGCGCTTTCCGTGCTCGTCGGCGGGCAGGTTGGGGAACAGGCGATCCGCACCAATGGCCTTCAAGTCATCCAGATACGCCTGAAAGCCGATTTTCCATAGCTTTGGATGAATCGGCAGCAACCGATTGGAGGCGCTGTTCTTCAGGAAGCTGGGCGGGGTGCTGTGTGGATCATGCACGAAGTTGAAACACGGGATGCCTGCTTCGATAACAAGATCTTTCAGCCGCAGTTGGGCGATTTCGTTTGAACGGCATCCCGTGAAAAGCGCGATCAGCGGCCCCCAAAACTGATGGGGGCGTTTGGCCGCCATGAACACCGTTGGCTCGAAAATCTTGTCCAGTTCTCCATCGGTGAAAGGCTTGGCGCCCTCATCGTTATTGCTGACGGACGGACGCGGAAGATTGGCAACAGGATTGGCGCCAACGTAGCGGCACGATCCGATGGCCCACTCAAAGAAAGCTTCCCATTGATTGAGCGATTCCTTGATGGTGGGCGCTGCCAGCGTTGGCAGTGGTTTTTCCGCGCCGCCATCGGCTCTGGCCTTTGCCTTAATCGGCATGCTGCGGGCTTGTGGTGGTGGCTGCTTCCGTTTCGAGGCGTTGGCTGGCATCGTTTCCAGCGCTTCCTTGGCCCTGACGCAATCCGCATTCGTGATGGAATGTACCAGCCTGTCGTTTCCGCCCACCAGTCTGGCAAACACATTCAGCTTGGTTTCGTAGAGGTCTTTGCTGGTACCAGCCAAATCCGACTTCGAGTTCAGATAGAGTTGGATGGCGTCCCCCAACTTCTCAGGTATGTCTGGCTGCTTGGCGCCGAACATCCGCCTGATTTCTTCCTTGCCCTGTTCAACGTAAGCAAGCTCGGCCTCGGAGATTTCACGCGGGGCCGCATCGGGCCGAAATATCGCCTCGACGATGCGCCGCTCGTGTTCCATACCCGTCGGGTCAGTGCGGGTCGTTTCCACATGCTCGGCGGAAACCATGTTGCCTTCTCGCTTGATGCCCTTGATGATGAGTTCGCGGACGTTCTTCGGATCGATACTGTTGGGATCAATAGCCAAGATGCGCCTCAGTCTTTTGAGCAAAGGCATGAGTGTAGCCGAGAGCTTGTAGGCCGTCAGGCGCGCCTCTTCTGGCCGACGTGTGTCGAGGCTTCTGATGATTTCCCGCTGGCCGATGGCAGCGGCCACGGCATCTGGCAGGACAAGGCGAAAGCACCACACGCCGTGGCGTGAAAGGCGCAGATGGGAAGACAGTTGCATAGCCACCTCTGAAAAGGTGGAGCCCCAGTTTGGATCCCCTCGGTGCCTTGCAAGTGAAAAGGCGTTGAAGATTCAGCGCCTTGAAAAGTTGGTGGTGATGGGTGGACTTGAACCACCGACCCCCGGATTATGAATCCGATGCTCTAACCGACTGAGCTACATCACCAAAGGGGCGGAATTATCGTCGCCGCACGCCCGGCTTGTCAAGGCAAGCCCCGGTAGGCGACAATCGGGGCATGGACTTCGATATCGTAATTGTGGGTGGCGGTCTGGCCGGTCTGGCGCTGGCGGCGGCCTTGCGCCGTTCGAGTTTGTCGGTGGCACTGGTAGAAGGACAGGCGCCGGCCATCCCGGAGGGATGGGATTCACGTGTTTACGCAATCAGCCCGGCCAATGCGCGCTTCCTCGATGAGGTAGGTGTCTGGCGCCACTTGGATGCTGCACGCATGGAAGCGGTGCGGACCATGGAAATTCACGGCGACGCCGGCGGCCGCCTGGATTTCTCCGCCTATGGCAGCGGCGTATCGGAACTGGCCTGGATCCTCGAGTCCTCGTCGATGCAGCGCGAGTTGTGGGAGACGGTCAAGCGCCAGGGCAACCTGACGCTGCTTTGTCCGGCGCGCCCGCAAGCGCTGACATTTGCCGCCGATGCGGCGCAACTGACACTGGAAGACGGCCGCAGCCTTGCCGCGCGCCTGATCGTTGCTGCCGATGGCGCCGAATCCTGGACCCGCTCGGCGGCAGGAATCGGCGTGCGCTTCAACCCCTATGACCAGTTGGGCGTGGTGGCCAACTTCGCCACCGGGCTGCCGCATCGCGGCACGGCCTTTCAGTGGTTCCGCGAGGACGGCGTACTGGCCTGGCTGCCCCTGCCCGGCAATCGCATGTCGATGGTCTGGTCTACCGGTGAATACCACGGACGCGAACTGCTGGCGCTGGATCCTGCCGCGCTGTGCGCCCGAGTCGCCGCGGCGGGCAATATGCAGTTGGGCGACCTGGAACTGATTACGCCGCCATCCGGCTTTCCGCTGCGCCTGATGCGCGCGCCGAACACCGTGGCGCCGCGACTGGCGCTGATCGGCGATGCGGCGCATACCATCCATCCGCTTTCCGGCCACGGCATCAACATGGGTTTTCAGGACGCGAAGGTTCTGGCAAGCGTGCTGTGCGACAAGCCCGGACACGTCGATTGCGGCGATCTGGCGCTGCTGCGCGGCTACGAACGGGCACGCAAGGAGGCTGTAGTGACTTTGCAAACGGTGACTGATAGCCTGCAAGACCTCTTTCTCCCGGCAACCGACTCTCTCACCCGTCTGCGCAATTTCGGATTGAACCTCACCAACGCTTTGCCGGTCATAAAGGACTTGCTGGTCCGCTACGCACTCGCGTCCTGAATCGCCGGCATCCTGCCCCCTCTGGAGAACTGATGAAACTACCTCTGCTTGCCGCCGCTCTGGCCTGTGTGTCCCTTGCCGCCGTTGCCGACGAGGCCGATGTGAGAAAAGCCGTCGAAGCCCGGATAGGCAAGGTCGAAAAGATGGTGAAGGCGCCCATCACCGGCATCTGGGAAGTCACCGCAGACGGTCAGGTGTTCTACGCCGACGACAAGGCCGGTTACCTGATGTTCGGCAATCTGATGGAAGTAAAGACGGGCAGGAACCTCACGGCAGAGCGTGTCAAGGATATCGAAAAGGCACTCGTCACGGGCTCGCTTGAGCTTGCCGTGAAGCAGGTGCGCGGTTCCGGAAAACACGTCATGGTGACGTTTGAGGATCCGAACTGCGGCTATTGCAAGAAACTGGCGAAAGACATCCTGAGCTTGAAGGATGTGACGGTCTATACCTTCCTTTATCCCGTGCTGGGCGATGATTCCGTCGAAAAATCCAAGGCGATCTGGTGTGCGCCGGACAAGTCCAGAGCCTGGGTCGACTGGATGAACAACGGCAAGGCATTGCCTGCCGTGCCTGCCAAGTGCGACACCACTGGCCTCGACAAGACGCTGCAACTCGGCCGCAAGTTGCGCATCAACGGCACCCCGGCGATTTTCTTCGCCGGCGGCGAACGCGTCGGCGGATACATTCCGGCGGCCGAAATCGAGAAACGCTTCAGCGCTCCCGGCGGCTGACCGGCTATTCGGCCGGCTGCTCGGCCGGCGGTTCAACCTGATGTAGCGCTAACCCGAACTTCCCCATGCCGGGGCGGCGCCGCTCCGCTGCGGCGGACCGGCGACCGCCTGCAACATCCCTCCTGCACGTGCTCCGCGTGCTCTTGCTGCGCCGCGACAATCCGCCGCCACAAGTCAGAGTACTATGCCCATAGGAATAGAGAATCTGCCAAAGAGCAGATCGGTCCGGAGCAGCCGCTCCGGGTTTCCATTTCTGCAGAGGAGACAGCAATGCAAGTTACACGGCGGCAGTTCTTCAAGGTCTGCGGCGCCGGCCTGAGCGGGTCTTCCATCGCCCTGATGGGATTCTCGCCGACGTCGGCCCTGGCCGAGGTGCGCAGCTTCAAGCTCGCCCGCGCCACGGAAACCCGCAACATGTGCCCCTACTGCTCGGTGAGCTGCGGGGTTCTGATCTACACCACGGGCGACAAGTCCAAGAACGCGAAAGCGGACATCATCCACATCGAGGGCGACCCCGACAATCCGGTGAATCGCGGCTCGCTGTGCCCCAAGGGCGCCGGCCTGCTCGACATGGTCAAGAGCCCCAGCCGGCTCAAGTTCCCGGAAGTGCGCGAGCCCGGCAGCAGCGAATGGAAACGCATTTCATGGGATGACGCGATCACCCGCATCGCCACCCACATGAAGAAGGACCGCGATGCCAACTTCGTCGAAAAGAATGCCGACGGCGTGACGGTCAACCGCTGGAACACCACCGGTTTCCTCGCTTCGTCCGCGGCCAACAACGAAGCCGGCTACCTCACCCACAAGATTCTCCGCTCGCTCGGCAATGTAGCCTTCGACACGCAAGCACGCATCTGACACGCCCCCACGGTATCCAGTCTGGGTCCGACATTTGGGCGTGGTTCGATGACGAACCACTGGGTCGACATCAAGAATGCCGACTTCATTTTGGTGATGGGCGGCAATGCCGCCGAAGCGCATCCCTGCGGTTTCAAGTGGGCGATTGAAGCGAAGAAAGACCGCAAGGCCAAGCTGGCCGTGGTCGACCCGCGCTTCACCCGCTCGGCGGCGGTGGCCGACTTCTACGCGCCGATCCGTCCCGGTTCCGACATCGCCTTCCTCGGCGGCGTCATCAATTACCTGATCGAGAAGGACAAGATTCACCACGATTACGTCAGGAACTACAGCAACGCGAGCTTCCTGATCGACGAAGGCTTCAAGTTCGAGGACGGGCTGTATTCCGGCTATAACGCCGAGAAGCGCAACTACGCCAAGGACACCTGGAAGTACCAGCTCGACAAGGACGGCTTTGCCAGGGTCGACGAGACGCTGCAGGACCCGAACTGCGTCTTCCAGCTGCTGAAGAAGCACTACAGCCGCTACAACGCGGACCTGGTCAGCAAGGTCACCGGCACGCCGAAGGATGCCTTCCTCAAGGTCTGCGAGCTGATCGCCGAAACGGCGGCACCGGACAAGACCATGACCATCCTTTACGCCCTGGGCTGGACGCAGCACTCGGTGGGTTCGCAGAACATCCGCACCATGGCCATCATCCAGACCCTGCTCGGCAACATGGGCATGGCGGGTGGCGGCATCAATGCGCTGCGCGGCCACGCCAATGTGCAGGGCATCACCGACATGTGTCTGTACTCGGACAACCTGCCCGGTTACATCGGCGCGCCGCTGGATGCGGACGTGGACCGCAAGACCTATCTGGAAAAACGTACGCCGAAGGCGCTGCGGCCGAACCAGATGAACTTCCCGCAGAACTTCCCGAAGTGGTTTACCAGCCTGCAGAAGGCCTGGTACGGCGCGGCGGCGACCGACAAGAACGACTACGCCTACGACTGGCTGCCGAAGAAGGACACCTCCTACGACGTGCTGGCGATGTTCGAACGCATGTTCCAGGGCAAGTTCAACGGCTTCTTCTGCCAGGGCTTCAACCCGCTGGCTTCGGTGTCGAACAAGAAGAAGGTCGGCGACGGCCTGGCCAAGCTTAAATATCTGGTTGTCATGGACCCGCTGGCGACGGAAACCGCCGAGTTCTGGAAGTCCTACGGCGAACTCAACGAGGCCGACCCGGCCAAGATCCAGACCGAGGTGTTCCGCCTGCCGGCCAACCTCTTCGCCGAGGAAGCGGGCTCCTTCACCAACTCCGGACGCCTGATCCAGTGGCACTGGAAGGCGGCGGATGCGCCCGGCGAATCGAAGGGCGACATCGAGATCATGGCCTCGCTGTTCCTCAAGCTGAAGGAGATGTACGCCAAGGACGGCGGCAAGCTGCCCGAGCCCATCCTCAACCTGACCTGGCCGCATCGCATCGCCAACAAGCCGTCGCCGGAAGAGATCCTCATGGAAGTCTCCGGCAAGGCGCTGGGCGATGTCTTCGATCCCAAGGACAAGACCAAGGTGCTGGCCAAAGCCGGTGAGCAACTGGCCGGCTTCGCCCAGTTGCGCGACGACGGCTCCACCTCCTGCGGCAACTGGATCTATGGCGGCTCCTGGTCGCAGGCCGGCAATCTGACGGCACGGCGCGACAATGCCGATCCGTCGGGACTGGGACAGACCCTGAACTGGGGCTTCGCCTGGCCGGCCAACCGGCGCATCATCTACAATCGCGCCTCATGCGACGTCGCCGGCAAGCCCTGGGATGCGAAGCGCTCGGTAATCAAGTGGCTGGGCGACAAGTGGGGCGGCAACGACGTCCCCGACATGCGCCCCGACGCGGCGCCCGAAGAAAACGTGATGCCCTTCATCATGAATCCGGAAGGTGTTGCGCGCCTGTTCGCCCCGGCTCTGGCCGACGGTCCGTTCCCGGAGCATTACGAGCCCTTCGAAACGCCGCTGGACAGGAATCCCTTCCACCCCAACCATCCCAAGGTCATCAGCAATCCGGCGGCGCGGGTGTACAAGGGGGACATGGAGGTGTTCGGCAAGGCCAAGGACTTCCCCTACGTCGCCACCACCTACCGGCTCGTCGAACATTTTCACTTCTGGACCAAGCACGCGAAGATCAACGCCGTGCTGCAGCCGGAACAGTTCGTCGAGATCGGCGAGGAGTTGGCGAAGGAGAAGGGCATCGCCAGCGGCGACAAGGTCAAGGTGCGCAGCAACCGCGGCTTCATCAAGGCGGTGGCCGTGGTCACCAAGCGCATCAAGGCGCTCGACGTGGATGGCAAGAAAGTCCATACCGTCGGCATCCCGATCCACTGGGGTTTCAAGGGAGTGGCGAAGCCCGGCTTCATCACCAACACCCTGACGCCCTTCGTCGGCGACGCCAATTCCCATACGCCCGAATTCAAGGCGTTCCTGGTCAACATCGAGAAGGCATAAGAAAAGGGAGGTAACTAAGCATGGCACTGCAAAGTTTAGATATCGCCCGCCGCTCGGCGACGACCACGCCGGCACCGGGCATCCGGCAAACCACGGAAGTGGCCAAGCTGATCGACGTTTCCACCTGCATCGGCTGCAAGGCCTGCCAGGCCGCCTGCATGGAATGGAACGACATCCGCGACGACGTCGGCAGCTGCTCCGGGGTCTTCGACAACCCGGTCGACCTGACCGCCAAGTCGTGGACCGTGATGCGCTTCGCCGAAGTCGAGGAGAAGGGCAAGCTGGAGTGGCTGATCCGCAAGGACGGCTGCATGCACTGCGCCGACCCCGGTTGCCTCAAGGCCTGCCCGGCCCCCGGCGCCATCATCCAGTACGCCAATGGCATTGTCGATTTCCACCAGGAAAACTGCATCGGCTGCGGCTACTGCGTCACCGGCTGCCCGTTCAACATTCCGCGCATCTCTGCGGAGGACAGCAAGGCCTACAAGTGCACGCTGTGTTCCGACCGGGTCGCCGTCGGCCAGGCTCCGGCCTGCGCCAAGGCCTGCCCGACGGGCGCCATCCAGTTCGGCTCGAAAGAGCAGATGACGGATTACGCCGCCAAACGCATCGGCGATCTCAAGTCGCGCGGCTACGACAAGGCCGGGCTCTACGATCCGCCGGGAGTGGGCGGCACGCATGTCATGTACGTGCTGCACCACGCCGACCGGCCCGAACTCTACAAGGGCCTGTCGAATGATCCCGGCATCAGCCCGCTGGTGTCGCTGTGGAAGGGCTTTGCCAAGCCGCTGGCGACCGTGGCCATGGCCGCCGTCGCGCTCGGCACCCTGTTCCACTACGTCACCAAGGGACCGAACGAAGTATCCAAGGAACTTGAGGATGAACTCGAGAAGGAGGATGCACAATGATCCGCAATCCGAAAGACCTCGCACGCTACACGGCGGACGAGCGCGCCAACCACTGGGTCGTGGGCATCTGCTTCATCCTGCTCGCGCTCTCCGGGCTGGCATTTTTCCATCCGGCGTTCTGGCCGCTGACCCAGTTGTTCGGCGGCGGCGTCTGGACCCGCATCCTGCACCCCTTCATCGGCGTGCTGATGGCGGCATCCTTCCTGGTCATCTTCCTGCGCTTCAGGGCACTCAACGTCATGACGCCGGTGGACAAGGAGTGGCTTTCCCGGGCCGGGGAGATGATGGCCGGCGACGACCACAACATGCCGGAACAGGGCAAGTACAACGGCGGCCAGAAGATGATGTTCTGGGCCATGTCGGCGTGCATGCTGCTGCTGGCCGTTTCCGGGATTCTGCTGTGGCGCGCCTACTTCGGTTTTCCGGTGAATGCGGTACGTTTCGGCGCCGTGGTGCACGCCGCCACGGCGGCGGTCATGATTGCCATGATCATGGTGCACATCTATGCCGCGACCTGGGTCAAGGGCACCGTACGCGCCATGTGGTACGGCACGGTGACGCGCGCCTGGGCCAAGCAGCATCACCGCGCGTGGTATCGTCAGGTCACCGGCAAGTCGTGAGTCACGCCTGATCTTTCTCCACCCTCCGCGGGCTTCGGCCCGCGGAGTTTTTTATAGACCATGAAAACCACTGAACCCGTCATCCCGATCAAGTCGAGCAGCGAGCCGCCTCATGTCATCGCGCCGGATGCGACGACGATCTTCGCCGCCCGCGCGCAGCGCTTCGATCAGTTGGCCGCCGGGCACAGCCTGGGCGACTGGCTGCGCTTCCTCGCCGCCATCACGCGCGCCCAGCACGAGGCGCTGCAAGCCCTGCCGACGCCCGCGCTGCCTGATGCGACGCAACTGGCCCGCTCCCGCGAACACCGCATGCCGCCGCTGCCGGCCCAGTCCTGGCCGCGCGATCCGGCCTGGCATGCCAGCCTGCGGCAGATCGCTGCAGCCATTGCCGGAGCAGCGCCGCAGGCCGCCCGGCTGGATCTCGCCCGGCTCGGCGGCTTCGATGCCGGACGCATCGAGGCGCTGGCCGAACGCGTGCTGCACACCGAGCTGTACGGCGAGGATGCCGCGCTGCTGCCCTATGTCGCGGCAGCTCTGCAGGTGCTCTGGACCGCCAGCGCCGCACGCCTTGGCGGCAGTCAAATCGCGGCGCTCGACGTCCCCGGCGTCTGCCCCTGTTGCGGCTTCCTGCCGGTGGCCAGCGTGGTGCGCGGCGGCGGCGAGGTCGGCAACCTGCGCTACCTGCATTGCGCCCTGTGCAACACCGAATGGAACCTGGTGCGCGTCAAATGCAGCAGTTGCGATGCCACCGAAGGCATCAGCTATCGTCATCTCGAAACCGACAGCGTCAAGGCCGCCGGCGCGGTGCGCGCCGAAACCTGCGAGGCCTGCAAAAGCTATCTCAAGATCGTCTATGCGGAAAAGGATGCGGTCGACCCGGTGGCCGACGACCTCGCCACGCTGGCGCTGGACATTCTCGTCGACGAGGCGGGTTACTCCCGCAGCGGGCCGAACCTGCTGCTGGTGCCGGGCGGCTGATCAGCCCGGCTTCCTCGCCGTCAGCGTCACGAATGCCTTTGTCGTCCCGCCCGGCGCGGCGAAGTCGCTGAACTCCTCGTCCAGAACCGTCCAGCCGTCAAAGCTCGCCTGCAGTTCGTCGCGCCCGAACAGGCAGTAGCCGGCACCGTCGAACATGTCGAGATAGGTCGTGCCCGCCACCAGCAGGTTGATCACCGCGGTGCCGCCGGGCCGCAGGCGGGACTTGAGCATGGCCAGGCGGGCATGCGCTGCGGCGCAGTCGAGGAACATGAGCAGGCCGATCGAAACCATGCTGTCGAAATCCTCCGTCAGGGCGTAGCTTGCCAGGTCGGCCTCGATCGCCTCTATGTCGAGAGCATCGGCTGCCGCCCGCCGGCGCAGGTGCGCGATCGCGGTCGGACTGGCATCCAGCGCCAGCACCGAACAGCCCTGCCTTGCCGCAGCGACGGCGAGGTTGCCGAGGCCGCAGCCGAAATCGAGCAGCCGGCCGCGAAGATGGGGCAACGCGATGGTCTCAAAGGGATTGAGGGCCAGCTCGCCGGCGCTGACCTGGTCGCGGAATTGCGCGTCAAAGAAGTCGATGCTCTTGTTCATGCCCTTCCCTTCTTCGCATCGGCAGCGCCGCCCGCCAGCAGATCGGCGGCGAGTTGCCGCACCGCGCCGCATTCGGCCTCCGGCGCAAACAGCGGCCGCCGGCTCTGCGCCTGGCGGCCGAGGCGCTGCAGCAGGCCGCGCGGCTGCGCCTGCTCATCGCGGCAGGCCGCCAACAGCGCGGCCAGTCCGGCGGCATTACCTTGGGCGAAATAGCCCTCGTAATCCGCGCCCAGCATGCCGAGGTTGCCGTCGATGCGCGAGGCGATCACCGGGGTGCCGCTGCAGACCGCTTCCATGACCACGTGCGGGCCGCCCTCCATCAGGCTGGGGTTGATCAGGACATGGGCGCGCTGGATGCGACGCCGCGCCTCCTCGTGCGGCAGGCCGCCCAGCCAGCGGTAGTTGGGACAGGCATCCATGAGCTGGCGTGCCTGCGCGCCGAGTGCGGGCTCGAGCGCGGCGCCGACATGATCGATCAGGATGTCGGGCCGTTCCGCCAACAGGCGCACCGCCGCGAACAGCGTCGCCGGGGCCTTCTCCGCGCGCAGATGGCCCACCGCCAGCGCGCGCAGGTGGCGGGATGTCTTCTGCGCCGGGCAACGCGCCGTGGCCGACTGCAGGATGACCCGCGTCCTGGCGCGATGCGCGGGCGGCAAGGCCTGCAAGCCGGGTTCCTGCAGCACGATCAGCAGCCGCGCCAGTTCCAGCGAGCGCTGTGCCGCCGCATCCGTATCGATGTCGCGATAGAGGTCGGTACCCGTCAGCACCAGCGCCAGATTCCGGCCACCGTGACGCGCGTGCCAGGCGGCAATCGACGCCGCCGAGCGGCGCGCGTGCAGCGCGATCATCGCCGCGTCGCCGTCGGCCTCGGCGTCGGGCCAGCTCTTCGCCAGCCGCGTCGGGTAAAGCGGCGCGAGAAATTGCTGCCAACGCCGGGCCGTCTGCCAGTTGCCGTTGTTGGCATCGGCCAGCGCCGGGGTGACGATGACGATCTGCTTGGACATGGAAAATCCTACCATGCGCTTCGCGGCCGTACCCGGGGTTCAAGGAGCAGCGGACTACTTGGTCGCCGCCGCCTGCGCCTCCAGCGCACGATGGCGTCCGGTGGCAAGACCGTAGATGCGCAACAGATCCTCTTCGGAGACGTCGATGAAGGAATCCAGCTGCGTCAGCGCAAAGACAAAGTCCTCGTGTGAAATCGCTGCGTAGCCGGCAGCGGATGTTTGCGGTGATGCAGCGCGACGTGCCAGAAAGGCGGGATAGCGACGCCAGGGGAACACGGCGTTGAAGGCGACGGCCACGGCCAGAATGACGCAGACATTGAGCAGCACCGGCGACAGGACGAAGCCGAAGCCCAGGGCGCGCACGGACTCGCCGCCGAGAACGGCGGCCAGCGCCGTGGCCCCGCCCGGCGGATGGATGCAGCGCAGGTAATGCATGGCGGCGATGGCAAGGCCTACCGCGAGCGCTGCCGCAAGCCCCGTATCCGGTACCAGGCGGGCGCAGGCAACGCCTGTCAATGCCGAAACCAGGTGCCCGCCGACGACCGGCCAGGGCTGCGAGAGGGCACCGTGCGGCACGGCGAACAACAGCACCGCCGAGGCGCCGATGGAAAAGACCAGCAACGGCTGCGCTGCGGCGCCGCCAAGTGCGTGGCTGACAAGGGCCACCGCGAGCAGGCCGGCAAAACCGCCGAGCGCGGACACCAGTCGCTCGCGATGGCTGACCCGGCTCGATTCGATGCCCAGCATTTTTTGCCACGCTGAATCTGTCGCTGCATTCGTCGCTGTCATTTCGTTTTCCTCGATCAAGACCGCCCTTGCGCCCTACGATACTCGCACCCACGGGGTTGCGGCAGATTGGCACAGCTGCCGGCCATGCGGAATGACCCGGATCAAGTGCCGCAGACGGATCTTCCGCTTGCCGCGCGAAGCCGCGTGGATGCCGTTACAATCACTCCATCTCGTTTCTGCCCGGTCCGGGTGAAATCATGAACCCACTCTCCCAGTTGCCCTCGGTCGACCGCCTGCTCTGCGCCCCGGAACTCGCAGCGCTGGTCGACGCCCATGGCCACGCCGTGGTCACTGCAGCGATCCGCGACCTGCTGGCAGCGGTCCGTACCGCCGTCAGGGAAGGCGCCGCGTTGCCCGCAGACGCGGCGCTTGTCGCACGGGTCGGCGCCGCCGTGACGGCGCAGATGCAGCCCAGGCTGCGCCCGGTATTCAACCTCACCGGCACAGTGCTGCACACCAACCTCGGTCGCGCGCCGCTGCCTGAAGAAGCCGTGCAGGCCCTGATCGCCGCCGCACGCAGTCCCTGCGCGCTGGAATACGACCTCGAAACGGGCGGCCGCGGCGACCGCGATCATGTCGTCGATGACCTGCTCTGCGAACTCACCGGCGCCGAAGCCGCGACGGTGGTCAACAACAATGCCGCGGCCGTGTTTCTGCTGCTCAACACGCTGGCGCAGAAGAAACAGGTGATCGTCTCGCGCGGCGAACTGATCGAGATCGGCGGCGCCTTTCGCGTGCCCGACATCATGAGCCGCGCCGGGGCGAAATTGGTCGAGGTCGGCACCACCAACCGCACTCATCTCAAGGACTTCGCCGAAGCCATCACTCCGCGCAGCGCGCTGCTGATGAAGGTGCATGCCAGCAACTACGCCATACACGGCTTCACCCATGCCGTCGCCGAAAGCGAACTTGCGGAACTGGCGCACCGGCATCAACTCCCATTCGTCATCGATCTCGGCAGCGGCACGCTGACCGACCTCGCCGCCTACGGCCTGCCGCACGAGCCGACAGCGGCCGAAGCCATCGCCGCCGGCGCCGACCTTGTCACCTTCTCCGGCGACAAGCTGCTGGGCGGGCCGCAGGCGGGCCTCCTGGTCGGCCGCCGGGACCTGATCGCGAAGATCAAGAAGAACCCGCTGAAGCGCGCCCTGCGCGTCGGCAAGCTGACGCTCGCCGCGCTGGAGGCGGTGCTGGCGCTCTACCGCGACCCCGACAGGCTGCACCTGCGCGTCACCGCGGTGCGACAGCTGACGCGGCCGCAAGCCGACATTGCGGCACAGGCCGCACGCCTGCTGCCGGTGCTGCAGGCGGCGCTGGCCGCATTGCCGGTAACGGTGGATGTTGTCGCGCTGATGTCGCAGATCGGCTCCGGCTCGCTGCCGGTCGAGCGCCTGCCCTCCTCCGGCTTCGCCATCCGGCCGCAAGGCAGGAAGGGCGGCGTGCTCAAGCGCATCGAGCAGGGCCTGCGCGCATTGGCAAAACCGGTGATCGGCCGCATCGGCGACGGCGCGCTGCTGCTCGACCTGCGCTGCCTTGCAGCCGGTGAAGAAAATGAATTTGGTGCGGCGCTGGCGGGCTTGCCCGCGGCGCTGCGCCGGACGGCGGTCTGAGTACCGCCCTATGGCCGCAAGGGGTTCGTCCCCTTGCATCGTAAGCCGCGGTGGCTTCCGCTCCGCGGCGGTTGTTTCAAACGGGAGTTGGCATGACACATGAAACGCGCTCTTCGCGCAGAAATTTTCTCGCCGCCTCGGGCGGCCTGGTCGCAGCGGCGGCAATGCCTCCGGCATTGGCCCAGACGGCGCCCTTCCTCATCACCAGTGCCACCGATGTCCTGCTGCCCAAAGGCAAGGCGCAGCGCGTGGTCATCTGCGGCGGCGGCTGGGGCGGACTCAACGCCGCCAAGCAGCTGCGGCAGCTGGCGCCGCAGCTGGAAGTGGTGGTGCTGGAAAGGAATCCGGTGTTCTTCTCCTGCCCGATGAGCAACAAGTGGCTGGTCGGCCAGGTCGACACCAACTTTCTCACCTTCGACTACCTCAAGGTTTCCGAAAAATACGGCTACCGCTTCATCCAGACCGAGATCCTCGCCGTCGAGCGCGACAGGAAGCGCGTGGTCACCGCCGCCGGCAGCCTCGACTACGACTACCTGATCCTCAGCCCCGGCATCCGCTACAACTACGAGGCCTGGTTCGGCAACGACCGCCGCGCCGCCGAAGCCACGCGGGCGCGCTTCCCCGCCGCCTATGTGCCGAATGCCGAGCACTTCCGCCTCAAGCAGGCGATCGAGGACTTCAAGGGCGGCGAGATCGTCATGACCCTGCCGCCGCCGCCGCAGCGCTGCCCGCCCAGTCCCTACGAGCGCGCCTGCCTGCTGGCCTGGCACCTGAAGACGAAGAAGATCAAGGGCCACATCACCATCCTCGACCACAAGGACGGCATCCGTCCCATCGGCCTCGGCTTCAGGCAGGCCTTCGAGGAACTGTACAAGGACCAGATCACCTACGTGCCCAACGCCCAGGTCAAGGAGGTCGATCCCTTCAACCAGCGCATCAAGACCGCCGCCGGCGATTTCAAGTTCGACCATGCCATCCTCATGGCCCCGCACCAGGCCGGCGATCTGGCATGGAAGGCCGGCGTCATCGGCAAGAACGCCGAAGGCAAGCCGACGGGATGGAGCGGCGTCGATCCGCTGTTCCTCAACCTCAGGGACGACCGCGACGTCTATGTCATCGGCGATGCCGTCGGCATCGTCTCGCCGCAGTTCCTGTTCTACCCCAAGGCCGGCCACGTCGCCAACCGCCACGCCAAGATCGTCGCCCGCTACATCGCCGAGCGGGCCGCCGGGCGCGAGCCGGCCTACAGCCTGCCCGACAACCTGTGCTACATGTGGGTCAGCGCCGATCCGCAGCAAGCCATCAATGTCCAGTTCGACTACAAGATCGGCGACTTCCAGGACAAGGGCAAGGTCATCCTGCAGACCCAGATCGACGACAACGAGCGCCGTCCCGAGCTGATCGTCGAGGATTTCCGCTGGTTCGGCTACATGCGCGAGGACCTCTTCGGCTAAATCATGATCATCGGCACCGCAGGCCACATCGACCACGGCAAGACGACGCTGGTGAAGGCGCTCACCGGCGTCGATGCCGACCGCCTGCCGGAGGAGAAGGCGCGCGGCATCACCGTCGACCTCGGCTATGCCTATACGCCGCTGCCTGACGGTTCGGTGCTCGGTTTCGTCGACGTGCCGGGGCATGAACGGCTGATCCACAACATGCTGGCCGGCGCCACCGGCATCGACTTCGTGCTGTTGGTGATCGCCGCCGACGACGGGCCGATGCCGCAGACGCGCGAACACCTGGAACTGGTGGAACTGCTCGGCATCCGTCGCGGCGCCGTGGCCCTGACCAAGTGCGACGCGGTAGACGCCGCGCGCATCGGCGCCGCGCGCGGCGAGATCGAGGCGCTGCTGGCCGGCACGCGACTGCAGGGCAGTCCGCTGTTCGCGCTGTCGGCGACGACGGGTGAAGGCGTGGCCGCGCTGCGCGCCCATCTCGAAGCCGTCGCCGCAGCGCATCAGGCACGCCGCAGCGACGGCCGCTTCCGCCTCGCCATCGACCGCTGCTTCTCGCTTGCGGGCATCGGCACGGTCGTCACCGGCACGGCTTTCTCCGGCAGCATCGGCGCCGGCGACACGGTAATGATTGCTCCGGCAGGGCACGACGGCATCAAGGCACGGGTAAAGACGCTGCATGTGCAGGACCGGCCTGCGGCACGCGGGCAGGCCGGCGATCGCTGCGCGCTGGCCTTGACCGGCGATTTTGAGAAGGCCGACATCGGGCGCGGCATGTGGGTCGTCGATCCCGTCGCGGCACGACCTCTGACACGCTTCCAGGCCGGGTTGCAGGTGCCGGCCGCGCAGGCGGCGCTAAAGCACTGGACGCCGGTGCATGTGCATCTGGGCGCCGCCGACATCACCGGCCGCGTCGCCCTGCTCGAAGGCGATCAGATCGAACCCGGTGCGACGGGACTGGCGGAGATACTGCTGGATCACGAAACCATCGCGGTGCGCGGCGACCGCTTCGTACTGCGCGATGCGTCGGCGCGGCACACCATCGCCGGCGGACGTGTGCTCGACGGCTTCCCGCCGGCACGCCACAAGCGCAGCCCGGCACGGCTGGCACTGCTGGCGGCTCTGGGCGACGACGATGCGGCGACGAGCCTGCACCTGCTGGCGGAGCAGTCCGCAGCGGGAGTCGATCTGGCCCGCTTTGCCGCCAACTGGAATCTGGCCGGCGAGGCCGCCGCCGCCCTGTGGCAAGACGCTGCGCTGCGCGTGATCCGCGATGGCGCGGAGCTGACCGGCTTTTCCGCGGCCGGCTGGCAGGCCCTGGGCGAACGGCTGCTGGCCGCGCTGGCGACCGAGCACCAGCGCGCACCCGACATGGTCGGCGTCGAACGGGAACGATTGCGCCGCCTGACGCTGCCGGCGCTGGCCCGCGCCGCGTTTGATGCCCTGGTCGCCGAACTGCTCGCCGCGGGACGCCTGGCCGCCTCCCGCGCCTGGCTGCACCTGCCGCAACACCAGGCCAGCCTCGCCGCCGGCGACCGCGACCTGTTCGCCGTACTGAAGCCGCTGCTCGACGCCGCGCCCTCCGGACCGCCGCGGGTGCGCGACGTGGCGCAGGCCTCGGGCACCGCCGAGGACACGGTGCGCCAGTTGTTCCGCCGCCTCGCCCGCGCCGGCGAACTCTATCCGGTGGCGCATGATCACTACTTCACCGCCGACGCCGTGGCGCAACTGGCCGCACTCGTCGCGGCACTCAACACGGAACAGGGCGCGGCGCGCGCCGCCGACCTGCGCGACCGCATCGGCGGCGGGCGCAAGGTGGCGATCCACATCCTCGAATTCTTCGACCGCATCGGCTACACTCGTCGCGTGCGTGACGGGCATGTGCTGCGCAGCACCGCTTCGGGCCACGCATGGCTGAACCCGTAAGGACATGGAAGA
>SESD01000779.1_pt1 | contig 19011 bp, 19 predicted proteins | sample 3171411 | NCBI WGS metagenome assembly SESD01 (sample SAMN06051880, study PRJNA518727) | freshwater metagenome | biome: subpolar coniferous forest; feature: holomictic lake; material: water; isolation source: holomictic Lake 442, 16.5 m depth | place: Canada: near Kenora, Ontario | collected...
GGGTGCTGTTTTCGTTTGTACTTTAAGGAGCATTATCATGAAACAAGGCATACCACTTAACTCAGCTAAAACTGCCACTTCTCGCCCCGCTTACGAATGCTTGCCATTTTTTGTCGTCATCCTTGTCGTCATAGTGTCGTTATAATAAACGACAAGTTGCGTTATTTAGGGGTATTTTTGAATATCCAACAGACGTAAAAAAGCCCCGAAAACTAATGTTTACGAGGCTTTAAATGCCGTTACGATTTAGTGCATTTTTATATCGTGGTGCGAAAGGAGAGACTCGAACTCTCACGCCTTGCGGCGCTGGAACCTAAATCCAGTGCGTCTACCAATTCCGCCACTCTCGCAGGTAGGGTTCAGCTAAAATAAATCTCAGCCGTTTAAACAAGGCGCTATTGTAGCGCAACTATGCCATTAGCGAAAAGATATAAATGAAAAAGTTGGTTTTATTCCTAACTTTCACTTACAGCGTATGCGTTTAGTTAACATCGCTCAAGGGAGCGCAACGTTACTTGGACTAACAAAAATAACTTGTCTCATAGTACGGCCAAAGATATTGCCAAATAACAGGTCTAAGCGACACAATAGCTAGCAGTGGTAACTACGATTGTGCGAAAATGATGTTAATATTTTTAAATACAAAATTAAACAAAGTCGAGTGATATGCAAAACGCCATCAATGAAAATGAAATCAACATGCTACGTTCAGAACTAGAGCTATTAATGCGCGAACGCCAAGCATTGCTAGTGGTTACTGGCGCCGCCGCAGGCTTAATTGCCGAGATGGACAGTCATAATTTACCGGGCACATTTTTAGCGGCTGCAGACTTACTAGCGACGTCCATCAATAGCTTAAGCGAAGAGACTCTGCAAGATGCCCTAAGCGCAGTACAAGATGAAATCGTCAACTAGTCCACATCACGATTTAGCCATCCTAATTTGAATGATTTAAATCCTCTATTTTGATTCAACGCACCACGACTAGCTTTATATTCATGTCAGTATTAGCGGCTTCAATGCCCCTAACGTTGACTGCCTGTAACTTTATTCAATATCAGCCAAAAGCAATTGATATTCAGCTTAATGCTGAAAAGATTGCGAGCAAAAACCCTTCTGGCCCAGAATTTACAGAATACCTAATCAATAATGGTTATAAAAAAGAACAATTACCTCTTAAGCAATGGGGTGTTGATGAACTCACTTATTGCGCCTTATTCTTTCATCCTAGTTTAGATGTAGATAGAGCTCAGTGGCGCGCTGCTGAGGCTGCCGTTGGTACGGCAAGTGCAAGACCTATTCCCACAATTAATACAAGCTTGGCTAATAACAGTCGTGCAAATGAGGCTAAAAGCCCTTACGCATTTAGCCTTAGCATCGACATCCCAATAGAAACCTCTAATAAACGTGAGATTCGTATAGAAAACGCGCAGCATTTGTCTCTGGCAGCTAAGTTACAAATTGCTCAAAGTGCGTGGCAACTTCGGAACAACGTAATGTTAAGTCTTAATGCCTATCAATTTAATCTAGAACAAAGTCACTTGCTAAGCGCTGAAAAAATACAGCGCGCTGAAATCGTGGCCATCTACCAGAAACGACTAGGGTTAGGCGCCGCATCTAATATTGAGTTAAGTACGGCCAACCTGCTATTGCAAGCAAGTAACGCAGCCTTGCAGGCCAACGAACTGAATCGTCTAGTATTAATGTCTAGTTTAGCCAGTAACTTAGGACTCAGCCTGCCTAAAGTTACAAACATGAATATAGTCACCGACAGCAATAGCCTACTAACGCTGAAATTAGAGCCAGATCTGCAAGCAGAGGCTGTGTTTAACCGCCTGGACCTTCGCATTGCACTGGAACGCTATGCAGCAGCAGAAGCTAAATTAAAACTAGAAATCGCTAAGCAGTATCCGAACATTACTATTAGTCCCGGCTATGCTTATGAGTATGGGGACAAAGTGTGGTCGCTAGGATTATCTGGCTTACTAAGTATGCTAAACAAAAATAAAGTAGGCATCAAAGAAGCCTCATCGTTGCGTGAAGTTGAAGCGGCACAATTTGAAGCTCTACAAAGTAAAATTATGAGTGATGCTAGCGTAGCCTACGCACAACTAATGCAAGCACAACAAGTTCTAGAAAACCAAAAATTCATATTAAAGCAGCAGCAACATAACACTCAACAAATGAATAAAAGGCTAGCCGCCGGCGAAATTGACAGGCTGGAACTGACTTTTGCTAAACTTGAGCTGAATGCAGTCGAGAAAAACCTAGCATTAGCGCATTACCAATTAAAAATGGCAGAGGCTGAACTCGAAAATACCTTACAAAAACCATTGATACAATCCACACAGAGCTTGGATATTGAATCCATAAGTTTAAAATCAGCCTCGCATTAATTTGCGAGGCCATAATAAAAAGTGATTGGGAGCAACATTTGATGAACCGCAAACTGGGCATGATTATTGGCTTACAAGCATTTTTAATCGTAATGCTATTTTGGGTATTGGTATTCTATGGCAAAGATGAATACGAGGCTTCTAGCCAAGCAGGCACAGATCAGATTGCAACGCCTAATCGTGTCACTAACAAAGCTGGCAACACCATCATTACCATCAGCCCAGCCACACAAGCGCAAAGTGAAATCAAAACCAGTACGCTTAAAGCGGGCACACACCAAGCCACGCTAAGCAGTTACGGCAATATCATCAGTATCGACAGTTTAATTGATTTACGTACGCGCTACTTGTCGTCCAAAGCTGAGGCTGAGGTGTTGCGTACAACGCTGACCCATTTCAAGTCTGAATACATCCGTTTACATACGCTAAATCTGGATGATAAAAACATATCTGATAAAGCTGTGGCAGCAGCCTTGGTCGACCTTAATTCCAACGAAGCTAAAGTATTTGCGGCCGAATTAAATGCCAAAAATTTGGCTAGTAGTATGCAACAAGCTTGGGGTGAAGGCTTGGCAAAACTAGCGCTCAATAAGGAGGCAAGTCAGTTATTGCAAAACTTGATCGACTACAAAGAAGTGTTAATCCAAATAACCTTACCCTTTGATAGCCCAGAGCCATCACAGAAAAGTAGTATCAGCGTGGCGCCTTCATTAGCGAGTTCTCATAACGTCAATGCGCAATATATTTCACGCGCACCAGCAAGTAGTGCCACGATTCAGGGCAAAACCTATTTTTATCATGCCAAAAGTCCAGAGTTGCGTGCTGGCATGCAGGTCAAGGTATTGTCTACACAAAGCAAAGGTACTATTAGCGGCGTGATTATCCCGAGTACAGCAGTCATTTGGTATGGTGGCAAGCCTTGGGTTTACCGCAAACTTGGTGCAGATCAATTTATCCGCATGCCAATCAATACTGATGTAGAGCTTGAAAATGGCTGGTTTTATACAGGAAAACTCACGCTTAATGACGCTGTGGTGACTAGCGGTGCACAACTATTACTCTCTGAAGAGTTTAAGTCAGAAATTACCAATGAGAATCAGGATTAAATCACCATGATGTCGTCCTTAGTCCGATTTTCCATTCGCTTTAGTGGGGTCATTATTGGTCTAGCCTGCCTAGTACTTTTGTATGGAATTTACACCCTGACGCGAAGTAATCTTGATGTTTTTCCAGAGTTTTCTCCGACTCAAATCATCATTCAAACTGAATCACCTGGGCTATCTGCTGAGTTAGTAGAGAGCTTGGTTAGCCAGCCGATTGAAAGCAGCATTGCTGGCTCTGTCGGTATCAAAAGCATGCGTTCCCAGTCGATTCCAGGGCTTTCAATCGTCACAGTCATTTTTGATGAGCAGACCGATATTTTTCGAAATCGACAAGTTGTAGCAGAGCGCTTGGCGACACTTAATAATAAATTACCACCCTTTATCTCTCCTAACATCACCCCTCTTACCTCCTCTGCCAGCACGGTACTTGGTGTAGGAGTAACCTCTAGAGCACGCAACCTGACTGAATTACGTACACTTGTAGACTGGACCATCGTGCCACATCTGCTAGCCATTCCAGGGGTAGCAGATGTCAATGTTTTTGGTGGCAAGATACGTCAGTTGCAGATTCAGGTAGACCCAGAAAAGATGATACGTTACGGCGTATCCTTAACGCAGATTGAAGCCGCTGTTAAAAATGCTACAGGGGTGCGTGGTAATGGTTTCATTGAAAATAAAAACCAACGGATCATCATTAATACTGAGGGTCAGTCAACCACCCCTGAGCAACTTGCGCAGGCAACTTTATTTCACAAAAATGGGCAAAGTGTTCGCTTAGGGGATATTGGTAAAGTGATTTTAGGCGCAACGCCTTCCATTAGCGCCGCCGCTATAAATGAAGAAACTGGCGTTTATCTATCGGTACAGGGACAGCTCGGCGCTAACACTTATGCGGTGACTCAGGCCATAGAAAAATCACTGCAGGAAATCAAGCCTGCACTAAGCGCACAAAATGTGACCTTACATGAGGGTTTGTTTAGACCAGCCAACTTTATTGAAGTGGCGATCCATGGCGTACGTACCGACATTCTCATCGGCTCTATTTTAGTCATTACCGTGCTGTTTCTATTTTTATTCAATGTGCGTACTGCCATCATCTCCGCTACTGCCATTCCATTATCGCTTCTAACTGCAATTGTTGTGATGAGTTATTTCAATATCGGCCTCAATATTATGGTGCTAGGTGGCTTGGCGATTGCACTAGGTGAAGTGGTGGATGATGCAATTATTGATACTGAAAATATCTTTCGCCGACTCCGTGAAAATCGCCAATTAAGCCAACCGCTTCCTACGCATAGAGTTGTATTTAATGCTTCAATGGAAGTACGCAGTTCCGTAGTTTATGCCACAATCATTGTGATCTTAGTATTTGTTCCACTGTTAACGTTAGGTGGCGTCGCTGGAAAATTGTTTGCTCCTCTCGGATTTGCTTATATCGCTGCAATATCAGCCTCTCTAGTGATTGCCCTAACCTTAACGCCAGCACTATGTTACCTATTGCTTGGTAACGCAGATTTAGATGCTGAAGATCCACCAATGATACGCATTATCAAAAAATGGTATATCAAGGTGCTGCACAAAATTGAAAAGCATTACAAAATAGTGGTGACAGTCAGCTTTATGCTAATTGCGTTGGGGCTAGGCATATTACCTTTACTAAAAAGCCAGTTCATTCCTGCCCTGCATGAAGGCCATTACATTATGCATATGACTGCTGTGCCAGGCACATCAGAACAAGAGTCGCTCCGTATCGGGAATAAAGCCACAGCAATTATTCGGAAGATTAAAGGGGTGAAGTCAGTAGCGCAATGGGTAGGTCGCGCCCCCAATGCCGCTGACACTTTCGGCACACACTACAGCGAATTTGAGATTGAAATCGGCAATATTTCAGCTGAGGAACAGCGACGTATACTTAATAATATACGCGAAGAGCTTGCTGGCGAAACATTAGATCACAATGGAGATGGTAAAGCGGAACCAGGTTTTGTTGGTGTCAATTTTGCGATCAACACCTTTTTAACTGAGCGGATAGAAGAAACCATTTCTGGCTATGCCGCATCCACGGTAATTAATATCTATGGCAATGACCTAGACGCCTTAGACCACGATGCACAGGCAATTTCTAGTGTAGTGGCTGGCATTAAAGGCGCTTCTGATATATTAGTACAATCGCCGCCAGGTACGCCGCAACTGGTCATGCGCTTGCGGCCAGAGAAACTCGCCTTATGGGGCCTGCAACCTACCGAGGTTTTAGACAACATACGCTTGGCTTATGAAAGTGTACCAATCACGCAGGTCTATCAAGGAAGTCGTGTCGTTGGTGTAAGCGTAGTGCTAGACACCCAAGCTCGCGATGATGTTCAAGAGGCTGGAAACTTACCTCTATTTAACCCTGAAGGTAAGTTATTGCGCTTACGTGATGTTGCAGACATAATGCAGGAAAATGGACGATCCAAAATACTGCACGCGGGTGCCAAACGGATACAAACAGTGACCGCCAATGTATTCGGGCGTGATATTGATTCTTTTACCGCAGAACTTAAAACTAAAATCCAACATGATGTCGTGTTATCACCTGGGGCCTATTTAGAGTTTACTGGTGCAGCTGAAGCGAATGCAAAATCGCGGGAAGCACTTATTATGCAGTCGTTTTTAGCAGGCGCGGCCGTATTCTTAATGCTGTATATCGCATTTGGTCGCTTACGTAATTTGCTACTCACCTTTGCTAACCTACCGTTCGCATTAATTGGTGGCATATTAGCGGCTCTATTTACAGGTGGCTGGATTTCATTAGGCTCACTAGTCGGCTTTGTCACGCTGTTCGGTATTACCCTGCGCAACTCCATCATGATGGTGTCACACTACCAACATCTTATCGATGAAGAAAACTGCGTATGGGGCTTAGATACATGCATCCGCGGCGCCTCTGAACGCTTACCCTCTATTTTAATGACTGCTATCGTCACCGCTTTAGGCTTATTGCCACTGGCGGTGGGTAGCGGACAACCAGGGCGTGAGATTGAAGGGCCAATGGCGACCATTATTGTCGGCGGGTTAGTGACTTCTACTATCCTCAATTTGTTAATCCTACCCACGATTATGCTGCACTTCGGTAAATTTAATAAACAAGAAAGTTTTTAGCACTCAATGATCAAATCTTTTATTAAATACAGTAGCGCTGGCGGATTAGCGACTGCAGTACATTATCTGATATTTTTACTCGCCATCCATTTGATGTTATGGGCGCCGTGGCAATCGACACTCCTCGCTGGCTGTATCGGTGCACTCACGTCCTACAGCCTAAACTATCGATATACCTTTCTGAGCCAAGCCGCACATCGTAAAATTTTGCCTAAATTTTTACTGGTCGCTGGTGTGGGGATTATAATTCAAACCTTAATTGTGGCAGCCTTAAGTCCTCATTTGCATTACTTAATGGCACAGCTAGTAGCCACGTTTAGCGGGCTCATTTTAACCTTTATATTTAATCGTTACTGGACATTTGCATGACTACTTTAACAGCTCCCAACCACATTGATTTAAGTATTATCGTGCCGGTGTTTAATGAAGAAGCCGTATTACCAATCTTCCACAAAAAGATTATCAGCATTTTGCAGCCACTTAATTTGAATTATGAGATTGTGTATGTTAACGACGGAAGTCACGACCATACTGAAGTCGTTATTCTTGGCCTAAAGCAACTACACCCAGAAATTGCTTACGCCAAATTTAGTCGTAACTTCGGTAAAGAAGCCGCAATGACAGCCGGCTTCAAACTCTGTCGTGGTGATGCAGCGATTATGATTGATGTAGACCTGCAAGATCCACCAGAACTGATTCCGGCAATGATTCAGGCTTGGCGCGATGGGGCTGACATTGTCAACATGAAGCGCTCTGAACGCTTTGGTGAGCCAATGTGGAAAAAAGCCACCGCGAGCATGTTCTATCATTTGTTAGGTAAAATTAGTGATATTGAAATACCGCATAACGTGGGCGACTTTAGATTATTTAGCCGCCGCACCATCGAGGCGTTAAATCAACTCAGTGAACGTGGCCGCTTTATGAAAGGCCTCTACGCTTGGCTTGGTTTTCCGCAAGCCACTATAGAATATGAACGTGATCCGCGGGCAGCGGGCAATACCAAATGGCCTTTCTTTAAATTAGTTGGACTCGCATGGCAAGGCATTACCGCTTTCTCTACAGCGCCACTGCAAATGGCAACTTGGTTGGGTTTAAGCAGTGCTGGTGGCGCGTTTGTTTACGCCAGCTATTTCTTAATTAAGAGTGTCGTATATCCAGACATAGTACAGGGCTTTCCGACATTGATTGTGGTCATCTTATTCTTAGGTGGTTTACAACTCTTCTGCATCGGAATACTAGGAGAATACATTGCGCGTATTTATACCGAGGTCAAACAACGTCCTGTATATTTAATTGAAACCTTTCACCCCGCTCAACAGTGACTCTAGACTGATGAAGAAAATTCGACAGACAGTTATTTTGTCCAAGAAACCTTCTATAGAAAAAATCGACGAAAAGTTATCATTGCACCCAAGTAACAAACATCTAGGACGTTACGACTTTGCGCAACTAATACTAACTAGCCCACCACTTGGCAGTTATGTGCTCTTAAACGACTATAACGATTTTTCTATAGACTTTGCTAACCCCAAAGCTGTAAAGGCGCTTAACTGTGCCCTACTCAAGCATTTTTACAATATTTCTGAATGGGATATTCCTGCGCAATACTTATGTCCGCCTATCCCTGGTCGCGCTGATTATGTACACCACCTAGCTGATCTATTAGCGAGTGAGACCAAACTCACTCTAAGCAAAAAAATACGTGTGCTCGATATTGGTGTTGGAGCCAATGCAATCTATCCCCTGATAGCCTTTCGTGAGTATGGCTGGCAGTTTGTGGGAACAGATGTAGATCCCATTGCCCTTAAAAATGCACAAACTATATTAGACGCAAATCCAGGCTTACCATCTGCGATTGAATTACGTTTACAACCTTCTTCTAGCGCCATATTTAGAGGTGTCGTCAAGGCTGACGAACACTTTGACCTTACCATGTGTAACCCACCATTTCATGCGTCGCTAGCCGAGGCCAAGGAAGGCACACAGCGTAAATGGCAGAATCTTGGTAAAGCCAAACCCGCAACACTTAACTTTGGTGGCCAAGGTACTGAGTTGTTTTGCGATGGAGGGGAAATCGATTTTATAAGTCGAATGATTGTAGAAAGCGCAGCAATAGGCAGTCAATTTTTCTGGTTTAGTAGTTTGGTTTCAAAAGCGAGCAATTTACCTAAGGTTTACAAAGCACTAAAAGCCCATGGTGCGCGGCAAGTAAAAACCATTAATATGGCGCAAGGTCAAAAGAAAAGTCGGTTTGTGGCATGGACGTTTCTGACGCCAGAGCAACAAAAAAATTGGCGTAAGCACTATTGGCAGCAACCAATTTGATGTAATTTTTACTTGATGGGTATGTCGATTAACAATGCTTTTTCTTTGAGCCGGGCTATATGAAAACCTTGCTCAAATACAGCATAATCAGTTTTATGTAGCAACCAACTGTCAAAGACGCTTCCGCTAGCCATCGCTTCAAATTCGCTATCAACCAAATCATCATGCACTAATGTTTGCAACGTGGCGGAGGCTTGATAGGTGTTTAATGTTTTAGATTTTACTAACACCAACTGTTCGGCACCAAGCTTGTTGGCCAACCAGGCACTTAAACTATCAGAGGTTAGATGCCAGTTTTTTGGAATGCTAGCATCAGCTAATGCCATGCGACTTGGCAACCAAATGACACCTTTATGTTGCCAACCACACTCAGCGAGCTCCAGTTCACTACTGGCCGTCACCAAGTTCGGGTTCATGGCCGCCAATAATTGTCCATACTGATCCATCGCCAATAGCGCCAACTTATGCGCTACCGCATCATTAACACCTGAGCGTTTCTGCGCCTCGCGCACCGCGTCAGCAAATACACTTCCACCAGGCACAATCACCACCTTGCCATTGCCGTGCTTTGCAATCAAATTTAGCCAGTGTGATAGCTCCTCTGAGCCTAACAAGCTACCACCTAGCTTAATCACCCACATCACTTAACCTGATCCGTCTGAAAAGACTGAAAACTCGCAATTAGGCTAGAGGCTTTATCCAAAGTCTCAGCATATTCTTTATCTAGTACCGAGTCAGCCACAATGCCACCACCAGCATAAAAGCTGATTTCGCCATTGGCATACACTGCTGTGCGTATAGCTATATTGGTGTCCATATTACCGTCAAAACCAATATAGCCGATGGCGCCACAATACACACCCCGTCGATTAGGTTCTAACTCATCAATAATTTGCATCGCTCTTAATTTAGGTGCTCCGGTAATAGAGCCGCCTGGAAAGCAGCCACGTAGTAAATCTATAGCGGTTTTACCCGCTTGCAACACACCACTCACAAAGCTGACCAAATGGTGTACATTGGCAAAACTTTGTAACTGAAATAACTTATCCGCTTTAACCGATCCCGTTTTGCAGTTTTTGCTAATATCGTTCCGCAATAAATCTACAATCATCAGATTTTCCGCTTTGTCTTTAACACTGGCTTGCAGTGCTGCCGCATACCGCTGATCTTGCACGGCATCTTCAGAGCGTGGACGTGTGCCCTTAATTGGGCGCGTTTCTACACGATTAGCTACCACCTGTAAAAATCGCTCAGGAGAGCCAGAAAGCACCTGCATAGCACCAAAATTCATATAAGCCATAAATGGTGCTGGGCTTATTTGCCGTAGTTTTAGATATGCCAACCATCCATCACCATTTGCCTGCGCTGAAAATCGTTGCGCTAGATTGACTTGGTAGCAGTCACCTTCAGTAATATAGTGCTTAACCTGATGAAACGCCTGCGCGTATTTCTCAAAATCCATATTGCTACGTATAGGGGACGTGAGTGCAAAATAACTACTGACATCAACTGCTGGCTCATCAAATAAGGCGCATAACTCTGCCCATTGATTGTGGGTCCCAGGATGAAATCCGTGTGAAACCAAACAAGCAGTTTTTTCCCGATGATCAATCACCACTGCCCAATCATAGATGCCCACCATCATGTCTGGTAATGTAGCTTGATCTATGGGGTGACTAAGTGCAGCCTCTACTTTTCTCCCCAAGTCGTAGCCAAAGTATCCGAGCGCACCTCCACAAAAGGGTAGCTCAGTTTGCACTGCCTGAAAGGGTGCGAGCAGGCGATTAAGAATCACGAATGGATCTTCAGCACTCAAGCTTACTTTGCCATCTTGCCTAATTTCTGTGATTGCATTCGGGACCTGTGCCGAGCAAGTTTCACTGCTAGTGATTGTGATAAATGGATCAGCAACCAAAATGTCATAGCGCCCGTATTGGCCATTCGGTTGACCACTATCAAGCCAAATTGCCCATGGCTGATGGCGTAAACGTTCAAATAGCTGCGCACTATCTGGCTGGTAATCTAAGGGGTATTTTAGAAAACTCATGAAGCAATCTCATGCTGATAAATTAGACAGGCAATCGCATACGCAGGCAAGCAAACGCTTGCTTGGGAATGCTGAGGGTTCGCTATATTGCAATTAAACAAGTCACTGACATCCAAATAATTGAGGTGCATGTTTTCTGCGATTTTTTTCACCAAGAAGCGACCTACTCCAGCGCCGATAATGCAAATTTCCGGCACATTACTAGTTTTAGCAATGCGGTCTAGATGCACCATTGTCACCTTAGTTAAACGTTCAATCTGTTTCTCTTTAAATGCTTCTGCAAGTCGATTCCAAGTAATCATATCAGCGTCTTCAACATCATACCCAACCATACGCGCAATACGCCTGGCGCTAGAGAATATGGATTTATCTTTGCCGTCCGCGGTTTCTGCCATGTCATCAGCCACTAACAAATCCCCTGTTAATCGATAAACATCAGCGCTAGTTGCAAAAAATTCAGCGGCAACACTGGTAGCACCAAGGTTAAAACTGATTTGTTGCGCTAGCGCCATCAGTGGAGTACGGATAACACCAGTGTAAACCAGCTCCTCAGATTGCATACGGGCTGCGTCAGTAAAACCTAAGCAAGAAGGCTGGCCATTGATTAATGACACAAAATCGGTGGTGGTACTTCCAATATCAACCAATAAAGCATGGTTACTATTTTTCAAGGTTTGCAACTGACGCGCAGTAAAACATGCGCTTGCCAGCCAATTTGCAGAAGCGATAGACTGCCAGGATTGCGACACCTCAGACAAGGTTAAAAAACATGAAAAATCAGGGAGCGTTCTGGCACCACTATAGAATAGTTTAAGACCGTTTAATTTTGCATCCATCAAAGCACTAATAGCGTTTACACCCGCCTCGCGATTAGCAAATATATCGACCAGTTCGCCAGTCATGGTAATCGCATGTAATGCAGTTTTTACCTCAAAATGATTGAGTATTTTATCTATTGCGGCATCTAATTCAGGTAAACCACGCCATAACGCACAAGGTACTTGTAGCACTTGCAACAGCGCACCATTGGTGTCAAGCAGCGCAGCTTTAAGGTGAGCTCCGCCAACATCCCAGCCTATCGTATGGTTAAATTGGGTTGGATTATTCATTTAAACTAAGGCTCACCGACTTATGCCACATGTTGTTAGGTAAAGTAAATGCCGACCTCTTTGCATCAGCCAAATCTAACATCATTCGCATTGGATTACACCCTAAAGACTCACTTAATGCGATGTAACTGGTGGTAATTCTAGGATTAATTTCCACCACAATAATCTCATTCTCATCTAATATCACGTCAACGCCTACGTAGCCATTAAGCGTCGGCATCGCCAAGGCAATTCGGTCGGACAATCTCTCAAAATTAGCACGTTGCTCACTTAATCCATTAACAATCACGCCAACGAGTTTCAGGTGTTGTGACTCTGTTATGACCATATTCTGCTGATTACAACTTAAAAGCCAGGCTTGGCCATCTCGGCATAACATTGACATACTGGCTGGGATTCCAGCTTGAAAAGGCTGAACGATATAGCGATAATTTTGACGATTATTTTGACTTAACCAGTCGTGCACTGAATCTTGACGCTTAAATAACATAGTCTGCTCACATCCAGCACCATCTATTGGCTTCAGCACATAACTACCTTGGCTTGACGATGCTTCATTGAAACCTAGTGTTAAAAACGTATCTGCCATCATAGTCGGAATAGTCATAATTCCAGCTGACTTCAAGTCAATGAAAGTGTCATATTTATTACTAGCAATATCCACAGAACATTGAGCACAACCTAAATTTACAACCCCACTAACTTCAACCATGTGCGTTAACTTGCTTAATATGCCATCGCTTTCGGGCGCAACAATAAGCGCAGCATCGCAGGTCTTGATGAGTACTTGCCATATTTCAAAAGGGTCGGCGCTAGCATCAATAGCTAATGTAGATGCTGTAGCTAGATGATTTGCGTATAATCTTTCGTCGACCGTAGTGACAATTTCAATGTTATTGAGTGAACTCAGGTCTGCAATCAATGCATCGCGCATTAAGAGTCCTTCGCGTAATAGTGACGCTGGCAGTGGCTTGCTGTTTAAACCTCCAGCTGTGATATATTCCAATAACAGTATCTTCAAAAAAGTCTCACACTGCACCTAAAAAATGGAAATCATTCCCGTCATTGATTTAATGCATGGCCACGTAGTGCATGCGCGCTTAGGGCTTCGACAACATTATTTGCCTGTACAGTCAACTTTATGTGAATCTAGCGAGCCAAGCGCTATCGTCGAGGCTTTGTTGGAATTATACCCATTCAAGCGACTCTATATAGCCGATCTTGATGCAATTAAGGGATTAGGTGATCATTTAGATACGATTATGCAGATTCAAGCGCACTATCCAAACCTAGAACTATGGCTGGATGCGGGTATTAGCAATATCGAGGCACTCAGTACTTGGCAATCATTAAATTTAACCCACGTCATCGGTAGCGAAAATATAACTACTGCCACCGACCTAATCGCCATTGGGGGGAATTTAGCTGGAAATTTCGTCCTATCACTCGACTTCAATCAAAACGGCTTTGTTGGCTGCCCAGAGTTAGAAATCCAAACAAACTATTGGCCCGATAAAATCATCGTCATGGACTTAAAGCAGGTTGGTAGCGAAGAAGGTCCGGCCACTCAACGATTAGAAATTATCAAACTCCAAGCTGGGAATAAGCAGATTTTTGCAGCTGGGGGCATTAGAAATAATGCGGACTTAGAACAACTTACAACTCTATCCATTAGCGGAGCCCTGGTAGCTACAGCATTACATAATGGCAATTTAAGCCCGACTTAGTAACCACTCTTCTGACTTACATCTTTAAAAAATTTAGAAGAAGTCCTTTGGCTGCTATCTCAGTACCTTCATTTTCTAGCTCCCCAAATGCCTCATGATACACAACCACGTACCGTCCATCTGCATTGGTGTATGAAGTTACTTTGGCAGTAAACCATCTTTTTTCATTAGGGGTGTAACAAGGGTATTTAAGGCTATAAATCGATTGTTCATCTAAAATAACTTTTCTTATACCAGTAGCCATAGCCTTGCTAAATACTTTGTCGAAACTACTTATGTGGTCACAGAGCTCTAAGTAGTTAACACCTTCACAAAGAAATTTCCCGGCATTATTGCTATTGGCAAATGCCATATCTCGCCATGCTTGATTTACCAAGATAATTTCACCTTTTAAATCAAGAATTGCAATCCGTGGTGAAACAGATTGCATTGCCTCCTTTGCTAACCGATCAGATTTAAGATTTTCATGCCAAGCAATCACTTTTTCCTTATCACCGCTAGCTTTACTAAATTGAGTAACTTCTACGTCTTTTTCCATTAAAAAAATATCAGTTGGATTGATTTTCAACCAATCAATGAGTATTTGGATCGCACTAGCCCTAGGCAATCCAATGCCTTTTATCCATTTTCTTGCAGTTTCTCGCGTGATAAATTTTGTCCCATATGAACGAATATTGAATTCATTCATAAAGAAAGCAGCAGAAGGCGTTTTGCCATATCGATTACGTAAAGCTTCGTTTAAAGCAACACTGAAATTTTCAATGGGATTTCTTTGATTAAGCATGGGATCCTCATTTAGGGCTGAGTAAAACTTGTGGTCAAACAATTAATTTTAAATGCCAATTTAATATTGGCAAACATTACCATATAAAGTAGTCAATTTGAATAAAAATATAGTTAATATGATAAATATTAAAATTTGATATATAGGAATGTTTGCTATGTTAGAAGTGAGTTCTTACAATCAGAGCACAGGCGTTGTCACCGTTGAGGATATTGAATTTGGATTAAAATATGAATTCAATTGTGAAGATGTAAAGAGCGCAAAAGTACAAGATGATTATGACCTACACATCACTAAAAATAATGGAACTTTAAAAATAATCCGCATTTTAGAGTAGACATATGTTCGTCCAAAGACTATCTCTAGGTTGTTAAAAAACAAATTATTTAATACTATATAGAAGAGAGAAAGAAATGATCGCACCTTTACGTAACTACCCGAAAACTGAGTTGGATAATTTACACATTACATACTTATGGAAACCGATTGAACTTTTAGATACTAATGTACATTTGAATCTAAATACTGCAGATAAGCTGGATCGTAAGAACGAAGAGACTCTTCAAGATTGGCGAATTAATATGGAAAAAATAAGAAATAAGCGCTAATACACTTGCCCACAAAGCACTTCTCCATAAAAAATATGGGCCGATAATTAAAATAAAAGTACTATAAAGTAAGCGTTAAGAATGCAATCTAAAAACGAAAATACCTGACTTTAGCTTCCCCTAATTGAGGTACACATAATCTTGCACTATTTTTTTAATGCTAAAAAATCTTTATATTCCTTTTTAACTTCCTCTAAGTACTTGTAGTTTTCATCTGACCTCAAAGCATCATAAGCAATCATAGCATCAATATATTTAGTCACAAGTCCAACAGGCTTCGTTACCTTTTCATCTATTTTTTTCATTTCACTACGATAAGCTGAATTAGGATAGAAATTCAGCTTACTGCTACTTAGCTGATTTTGTAAATTTGAATTATTTTCTGCATTGCTAGTTTTTGATTTTAAATTGCCAGCCATCTCATTCATTCCAAAACATTTAATTATTAACCAATATAATCTAAATAATATCAATTACATATACGTGTAAGTACATATTCAGCCTACGAAATAGCCACCTCTATGTCGCGGGACGAAATATATCACAAAGACAATTAATTTAGGTAATTATGATAAAAATGATAATTATATTTTGACTGAGCAATTGGCCCAAATATTGATTTCGGAAATGGGGTGGCACGTATAGCCCTAAGCTTACCTATAGAGCATTAATTGCGCCGCTCAAAGCTAGTGCTAAGTAAATATTAAATTATCACTATTATTAATTTAGTGCATTAGTGACATAACAGCGGTTTTATAAAGAAAAAACCCTAGCCAAAAATATCTGGCTAGGGTTTTTATAACTAGGGTATCAATTACTCTAAGTTGGCGTGAATAGCGCGCATACCTTCTTCGGTTAAGCCTTTAGCTGCCATGATGTCGGCAATCGCTGCCTCTAAGAACACCAAAGTTGATAATTCAAACTGTGAACCCATAGGCATACCAATGGTAGCTGGGAAGCTATTGTCATTACCAATTTGTACATTCAAATCAGACAACTCTGACATTGCAGATTTAGCTTTCATAGAGATGACAGCGATTTTTGCGCCCATAGACTTAGCTTTCTTAAGCAAAGGCATTAGTGTTTCTGTACCGCCAGAGCCTGAAATGACAACGAACAAATCACCAGCCTGAATGCTAGGGGTAACAATTTCGCCAACCATGCTCACTTTGTATCCGCTGTGCACTAAACGCATAGCAAAAAAACGTGAAACCAAGCCTGAACGACCAGCTCCGCCAACAAAAATACGACCTGCACCATCAACTAGCTTAATTAATTTAGCTGCGTTGCTGTTATCTGTTTCTGACAAGATAGTAGTTAGTCTATCAAGAATTAGTTTTTGATGATTCATGATGTTTCCTTTAATAGTGGGCAACGATTGAATAATATCAAAAAAAATCCCGACTCATTACTGAGTCAGGATTCTTTTATTACTCATCTCAATAATTACTTATTGAAATCGCTTAACTTAAGCGTGAGCGATAGCAGTGATTTCTGCAGCAGAAGCAGCAGGGTCAGCAGCACCGTAGATAGCAGCACCAGCAACAATGATAGTTGCGCCAGCATCACGTACTTGAGCAGCTGTAGAAGCTTTAACGCCACCAGCAACTGAGATTTCTACTTTTAAACCTAAAGCAGCAACTAAAGCTAAGTCAGCAAATGGTGTTTGACCAGCAGCTTGTTGATCTAAACCAGTGTGAACGCCAATGATGTGAGCGCCAGCAGCAACAACTTCTTTAGTTTTAGCAGCTTTATCAGCAACGTTGATCAAATCAACTTGTGCTTTTTTACCGTATTTATTTGCAACATCAATTACACCTTTGATAGTACCGATGTCAGCACAACCTAAAACTGTACAGATATCTGCACCAGCTTTGTAGAATGGCTCAGCTTCGTAGAAACCAGCATCCATTGTTTTCAAATCAACTAAGATTTTGTTGTTTGGGAATTTAGCGCGTAAAACTTCAAGTAATTTAACACCGTTATGCTTAATGCATGGTGTACCGATTTCAAGAATGTCTACGTGCGGTGCTACTAATGTTGCTAAAGCAACTGTACCGTCAAAATCTAATGAATCTAATGCCATTTGAGTTAATGCCATGGTGCTCTCCGATAAATAATTATTAGGGTATTACAGATTTACTGCTTTTTTAGTGAAAATTTAAAGCTCTTTTAATTGCAGCGCCTACAATTTTCAATGCTACAAAAAACTGGACACTTATAGTAAATGCCCAGCTAATATATGTCAATTCTAATACTGCTAGATTACCGTTTTATTACAAAATAATTGGTAATTATAGTTTTGCGCTTAACGCTGCTTCTAGCTTATTTTGATCAACAACAAAACCGCGAATGCCTTCAGAAAGCTTCTCAGTAGCCATTGCATCTTCGTTTAATGCAAAACGGAATTCGCTTTCGCTCATTTTCGCTGGTGCAGTTGCTTTAACGCCACCGTCAACTAGTAAGCGAGGTAAATCGCCTTGTGTCGCTTCTAACTCTTGTAACAAGTTAGGTGCAATGGTTAAACGATCACATCCAGCTAAAGCGGTCACTTCACCGATATTACGGAATGAAGCACCCATCACCACTGTTTTAAAGCCATGCTCTTTATAGAACTTGTAGATTGCACGAACAGAAATTACACCTGGGTCAGTTTCCGATGTGTATGTTTCGCCAGTTTTTGCTTTGTACCAGTCTAAGATACGACCAACAAAAGGTGAAATTAGAAACACGCCAGATTCAGCACAAGCACGTGCTTGGCCAAAACCGAAAATCAATGTTAAGTTACAATTGATACCTTCTTTTTCTAAGATTTCACCGGCTTTGATGCCTTCCCAAGTTGCTGCCAATTTAATCAATACGCGGTCGTTTGTGATTCCAGCGTCATTGTATAGTTTAATTAGTTTGCGACCTTTTTCCACCATCGCTGGCGTATTGAATGACAAGCGCGCATCAACTTCAGTTGAAATACGACCTGGCACTTCTTTAACGATTTCTTGACCGATTGATACCGCTAACTTATCAGCAGCATTATCGATTTGTTGTTCTTTAGAACCACCCTGTGCTTTTGCGTAAGCAATCGCAGCATCGATAAGTGGTGCATACAATGGCAATTGACTTGCTTTTAATATCAAAGATGGATTGGTTGTTGCATCATAGGGCTTTACGCTTTTGATTGCATCAACATCGCCTGTATCTGCCACGATTGTAGTCATGGTCTTTAATTGCTCTAATAAACTTGCCATTACATGCCTCCTGAAAATTATCTAATATGTCTTAAGCTTTTCGAACAACTTGCCAGTGAGTGGCTAATTATTTGATCTGCCAAGTCTTATACAAAATCTAGTGCAACATTATATCTTAAAACTATCGGACTGTCGTTACCAGCCCAGTGCAAACAATCGCAAAAACACTCAAAATATTAGACCAAACAGCTGGCTAACAGACTTGCCACCGTAAGATCTGCGCTGGTACCGGGATTTATATTGCGACTTTTGAGTGACGCATCCCAAGCTAGTAATTTCTTTTGTACTAATTTGGGATTTAACGAAAGGTTGAATTCCAACTCTAGCGCTTGCGCTTCAACCATCACCTCTTCCGCAACCTTAATGCCGTATTTTCTAACTATGTGGCTGTCTGGCTGATAAGCCAAAAAACTTAGGTATAGCGCACAGGTAGCCCACGCCTGATTATCCCAACGCGACAATGCAGTTGTGTATTGGGTCAAACCGAAACCAAGTATATCTTGGTAGGCATTAGCATATTGCCAGG
>SESD01000780.1_pt1 | contig 18996 bp, 13 predicted proteins | sample 3171411 | NCBI WGS metagenome assembly SESD01 (sample SAMN06051880, study PRJNA518727) | freshwater metagenome | biome: subpolar coniferous forest; feature: holomictic lake; material: water; isolation source: holomictic Lake 442, 16.5 m depth | place: Canada: near Kenora, Ontario | collected...
GAACACGCCCTTGCTCGGTGCGTCGCTGACGCGCCGCCCGAGAAGGGCAGCGTTGGACCAGATGATGAATATGAAGAAATCACAGCTTGCGGCGCTGGTCGCGGCAATCCTGACTGCGGGATGCATCACACGGCCTACGGAGATCGGTCCGGTTGATGCGAAGGCCGTGGGATGCTCACTGAAGATTAGCTCCAAGGACTCACGGGGAGTTCCCTCGCACATTCGAGTGACCTACGTTAACCGGTCCGACAAGGAGCTGACGATCGCGCTGCCTGCGCCTCTGTGTGGCGAGGGGGACACACCGCCCGTTTCTTTCATCGGCATCCGGTTGACAAATCCCACGAACTCCGCAGAGGAATTTGTCTTTGTGTTGCCGGAGGCTAAAGACAATCCCGCCACGAAGACTGCCCGGTTGAAGCCCGGCGAGGGGTGCGCTGTCACCTATGACCTTGCCGAATTCTACCGGTATGGACCATGCGGGCCAGACCGCTGGGGCAGTTTTGTGAAGTACTTCGACAGAGGAGAGACGGTGATTGCCATGCGTGCAATCTGGATACCGGATGTGAAACAAGGGGAGACCAACTTGGTTGAGTCGAATAGCCAGACATTCACCGGTTCGAACCAGGAATGGCTGTTCAAAAAATAGGGGTCCAACAAGGCGCGGCACCACTACCTCCGGCCCCGCGGACGGGGCCTTCGGAGGGTGCGCGCTGACGGTGGCAGAGACAGAATGAAGAAGCGGGGCGTGTATCAGGGGCAACATGACGGTCAAGAAGCAGTCGTCCGGAGCATCGATCAGCGTTCTTTGAGCAGAACCCCGCATCTACCTCGCCAACAACCCGTGGCCCTTTGCGGCCGAAGAGCCCCCATGAACAACCCTCGCGTCTACATTGCCGGGTGTCCCGTCCGTTCAGAAAGATGATGTCCGAGTCGGGATGCTTCTGCAGCAGACGCTGAACAATGGCATGGGCGTCAGAGCAAAGGGGTACGCTTCTGGGGCGGGGCATGCGGGCTGTCTTCGATGTCTTATGCAGTCCGATTATGACGTAGGGGTCACCCTTGCCGTCAACGGATGGCCGAAGGAGATGCTATTTCAACCTGGGCACCTATCATCCCAAGGGGCAGCGCTATCATATCCTGCTTCGAAAAGAGGGGGCGAAGGTGGCTGCCGATACGGTCCCGATGCCAAGACATCCGATTATGGCTACGCAAAGGTTGAGGACCAGCAGGACGTATGGCAGTCCGCCGCACGAATCGGCCGCCTCATCGGTGAGCGACTGCAGGCGGGAAAGTAGCGGGAACCTCGCAGTGTTCCACAATGCGGCCGTTCGTGTCGCCGCATGCGGGCATGCAGGTGCACGGGAGGCGAAGTATCCGCCGGGGACACCCATCGTGCCGCGTCGATGTAGACATTGGCCAGCGGCCTCATCCTATTTGCCGCATATTTTTGTGCGGATTTTTATTGGCCGAGGTCGCCGGATGTGCAAAGATTCAAAAAACAATAGAAGTGTTGTTTCCAGCCGTGCCTGCCGATTGATGGCGTGAAAGGGTAGACGCATGACAATGAAACCGGTCTCGAAACGCTGCCGCGGCTGGACTGTTATCACGCTGGGATGTCTGCTGTGCTGCGGCCCGCAGCGGGCGACGGCCGCCGGTCCGGAGTTGTCGGCGCAAACGACTTTCTTCGACCTGGCGGTTGCGTTCCGCACGGTTGCCTCGACCAACCCGGCGGCGGCGGCCAGGTGCTTTCAGGCGACCCAGCCCCTGGCGTTCGCGTTGCAGCACGAGGCGGTCAAGACCTCGCCGCAGGTCTGGAACCAGTTCTTTGGCAGCGCCTTTGTCATCGCCGGCCGTGTGCGCTCGCCCAAGCCGGTCTTTGCGTTCTATAATCCGCTTTTTGACGGCGTGCTGCTGACCCAGTGGGGGACGGACAGCAAGGGCGTCGGTATCATCACTGCGGCATCCTTTGCCAAAGGATCGGATCTGGCCGGAAAGGCGCCCATTACCGAAAAGACGGCGATGGCCTCCTGGATCGACAGCGGACGTACCCCGCCGCTGGCGCTCGGCCAGGCGCTCCATAAGTTCATCGCCGATTTCGAGGCGCTGCATCCTCCGGAGGCGAAAGAAGCAGCGGTGCTGTCCACCACGCCTGCCGGTACTGCCCACATGATGGAAATGGCGCTCCACGCGGACTTCAGTCAGAAGGTGCTTTCCTTGTTGCACATGGCGAAGTATCGTGACATAGGGGATAAAATCTGGCCGGTCCTGGCGGCGTTCTCTGCCGGTGACCGCGCCAGGCTAACGGCCGCAATCCCATCCTCTAATCCATTGCCCGTGGGCAAGATCTTGGAAATCCCCGAGGTGGTCCGTAAATCCATGACGGCGACCTATGCCGTGGTGACAGACTCCACCTGCCTGGTTTTCCTCCTTGCGCCCAACACGCCGCAGTTCCTCGGGATTCTGGCCCTGGGGTGCGACAAGAAGGGCTGGCAAGTCCGGGCGTTCGAGTATTATGACCTGGCTGTCTTGAAGTAGTTCCGGTTTTCGATACGCATTAACCCGATCTGGAGGGTGCCGCCATGTTCTTCCGCTGCCTTGTTCATCTGTTCGCTATCGTGATGCTGCTCTGGTTGCCCACCGGGTGCATGTCGCTCCCTTCGCTTCCGAAAAACGATCCGCCGCCGCCCACCCAGGAGGAAGACGACAAGGAGAACACGACGTCGCAGAACCCGTCTGCCACCAACCCGGATGAATTCGAGAAGGAGCGGACGTATGCGAAAAAAGGCAAGGGGATTTTTCAGGGGGTAAAAGATGCGGCTACATCCGCCGGTAAATTGGTGCCAGGCGCGATCACGGGCGCAGCCGATGCGGCAGGCAAGAGCCTCAAATGCCTCGGGGACGGCCTCGCGGTGGCGGATGCCTATAATAAGGAGGGGTTCAGCGGTGCCGTGCAGGAGGGGGCGGTGTTAACCACCAAGCACGCCATTTCCAGCGTGGTGGTGCCAGCGGCCACCTCGTTCGCTACAACGGTGCTGACGACAGTCCTGGCCCCTGTCGTGCTGGGCGGAACCATCAGCGTGGGCACCGGGCTGGTCCTGGTCGGAATTGGTACAGCAGTGGTCGGTTTCGGGGCGCGGTACGTGGTCGGCACATTCGTCGACAACGTCGTTGTTCCTGCTGCCAAGGCCGGTGCCAATGCGATTGGCGACGCCGCGTCGCATGGCTTCATGGATGACATCCAGAACGTCGACGGCATGGCGAATGGTACGCCGGACCTCAACAAAATCCGCGTGCCGACCAACACCGTGCGCCCGGTCATTCCCACCTGCACCACCCACTCGCGTTGACGGATCATGTAAGGTGTAAAAACCCCATCCGCGGCAAAACGCGATGGGCATTGGACGGTGTGAAGGTTTCGCGGGTTGAACCTTGTCCGTCTTCGATGGGTCTGCCGGGATTATCTGATGATGGGACGGCGTGGGGGACTGGCATTTGGCCTGACTTGGGCAGGTTTCACCCGTGAGTGGCCCGAAAGGAAGGACAGACGCTGACCGTTCAGGCAGCCTCGTCGACGAAGTAGTGGTTCAGCAGGCCGCCGAGCGACGGTTCGCACCTGACATTGCCGGGCGGAGCAGGCCGATCACTAACAGCGCAAACACCTTCTGTCTGCTGCCGCCATTGGCGACTGCGATGAGGCGTTTTTATTCAAGTGAAAGTCTGGACGCCGTCCCGTCCACGATCTTGAAGACGTTGCATGGGGCGTCTATCAGGGGCGGCATGTCGGTCAAGAAGCAGTCGTCGGGACCATCGATCAGCGTTCTTTGAGCAGAACCCCACGTCTACCTCGCCAACAACCCCACCGTGGCCCTTTGCGGCCGGGGAGCCCCCATGATCAACCCTCGCGTCTACATTGCCGGCTAACCGCATTAGATTCGTTTCAGACACGCCCGGATGACGGCTTCAATCTTGCGGATAGGACCGTCTACCAACTCGGCGTCACGGGCGAACCGCGACCAGTCTGCCGCGGCGCCGGCCACCGCCTCTATAATCTCCGTCGCATCGCGCCTGGCAATCCCAGCCTGGTCCGCAATGCGAAAAATATGCTCGCGCCCCGGCGCACGCCCCTCGCCGGCCACAGTCATCGTGTGTTCGCCACCGGGACCGGGCGCAAAGGTCAGATCGTACGCCGGCGCCACTCGCCAGGCGCCGTGGTCATCGAGCATGAAGGCGAAGTTCTTCACATGATCGTCGCGGTTGTGGGTCAGGATGTTGAAGACCATCAGGCGGAACAACCCCCGGACATCGGCCTGATTCTTGGTGAGCACGCGGGCCACCTTCAGGAGCAGTTCGTAATCGCACCCGGGAACGCGGAAATTGGAGTGGATTAGGTTGCCCAAAGTGTGCACGTGTCGGCGCCGGTTCCGCTCGCGGTCAAACCGCGCCACGCCGAAGAAGGCGTCTCCGGCCTGCGTCGTGAAGAGACGGGTCGCGGGCATGTTGATGCCCGCGGCCTGGGCCATCTCTGCATACGCGTACTCGATGCGGCCCTCATCCGCCGCCTCCCGGCTGGTATGGAACTTCACCAACCAGGCACTGTACCCTTCCGGCAACACGTCCTCCCCCGAGATCATCTCGTCGCTGCGCAAACCCACGAGCACCTTGGGACGGGCGCCGCCGGGACTGCCGCCCGCCCGCAACAGTTGCGGCAGCACACGCGCGCTCTTGCCGGCCATCACACGGTAGGCTTCACGGGACATGCCGTGCAGATCCAACAACTGATGGTCGACCTCCTCCTGCCGTTCCGGCGGATGGTACGTCAGCGCACCCATCGTACGTTCGCCCAGGTACGCCAGTCGGTCGAGGGGCGAGATGGTCTCGATCGGCACCCCCCGCCGCGCGAAATGCCGGTCCATGAGCAACAGACCCCAACCGTCCGGCAGCGAATCATCGAACAACCCGAACAGCGGACCGAAGGACAGGGCGCGGTGCTCGCGTAACCCCGGCTCGGGAGGCAATTTGAACGGCGACAACCATAGAGGGTTCTGAAGAAAGGCCGCGTCGTATTCGAAGTAAATGCGGCGGTCTGCTTCGGCGAGTTGTCCTACCGTCCGGTGCTGGCCGGGCGCGAAGGTCAGGCGTACGTCGAGTTTCTTCACCGGGTTCCTCGCCTGGGTCTGGGTGTTGCGGACATCACTTCGAGTTCGCGGATGCTGTCTGCGTCCGCCTGGAGTAGCACGGATTGGAAATCGTCCAACCGCCCCAAAGCAAAACAGAGGCGCAGCAGATTCTTCAGCGAAACCTGCCCGGTGCGCTCGAACCGGCGCAGCGAAGCCAGCGTCACCCCTGACCGCTCAACCAACGTGACCTGCTTCCACTTGCGAAAGAGGCGCAACCGGCGGGTCTTCTGCGCCAGTTCCCGCGAAACCTCTTCCGGCGTATGGAGAAAATAGGGATTTTCCGTTTTCACAAGCGATACTATATACCTACTTGTGGCGCTTGTCAACGTGTAGTGATAATATATTAGCACTAACCAACCGTCCGCTTCACTTGCCACGTTCCGGACGCCGGACGCACACGAGTTTCCGGGCGATGTGCTCGTCGAGAAGGACGAACTCGACAAGGTTCTCAAGAAGCCCGCACCGCAACGGCGGCCACCTGCAGAAACGGCATGGAACTGACTACCGGCGGGCAGAACGGCAACCGGTTGTCCGACAAGGACAAGCGGGCGCTCCTGATAGATGCCCGCTACGCCCCCGCATGGGTAGCCGAGATCATGCGGCACCTAGCCGACTCCGGGAAAGATTGAACCATGCAAACGTTTATCGATATGACGCCGGAAGATCGCCGCCGGTTCTGCCAGGAGGCAGAAACCCGGACCAACCTCTCCCCGGCCAGCATCGAGAAGGACTTCTGGGTTTGCTGGACCCTGCGTGAACTGTTCGCCCTTCCCGAATGGGGCGCCAATCTCACGTTCAGCGCCGGGAGGCCGCCCGGGCCGCAGGATTGAAGCTCCTCAATCTATCCGGGCCCGGCATGACCGAAGGGCTCAACCGCATCGAGCATCACGCCTCGCTTCTGCCGCACTGCGCGCGCACCGGGGTCGGTCTGCTCTTCGAGATGCTGAATTCCCATGACCATCCCGACTACCAGGCGGCTCACGGGTGTTACGGCTTCTCGTTGCTGGAGAAGGTCGGCTCGCCGGCGGTGAAACTGCTCTACGACGTCTATCGGACACACCTGTATGCGGGCGATCAGGAATGTCGCTGCGCCGGAAGCCACGGCGAAAGCGTGGAGATCGGGCGTCTTGAAAAAGGAAAGCCTACGGCGAACATCCACAAACAACGCGACCCGTTGCCGGACGCGTTGTAGTTTGTGTTGTAAACCGAAGGCTTATTTCGTCGTAACTCGTTCTGCTGCAAAATGGTGGAGGCGGGGGGAGTTGAACCCCCGTCCGAAACCGATTCACCCAAGCATCTACGCGCGTATCCCGTTAATTCGTCTCGTCGTACGGCATGCTAGCGGACAAACGCACCGTACGATAAAGCAGCCACGAAACTACAAGCTGAATCACCCGGCTACCCGGTCATTCGCAGGACCTGCTCATGTCGTTCCTGCCCGCCTAGCAGGCGTCGGCGGAGGAACGCCGCAGCTTAATTAGGCCGCGAGAGCCATTTCATTGTTGGCTGTTGATGCGTTTCCCGGATTTTTAACGAGGCCAACCAGGATTCCTCGGCGCGCAACTTGAGCTTCAGCGATCCCGTCGAAACCGGTCGCCCCCATTGTTCTGCTCAGTTACAGATTATGTGGCCGCGATTCGCCGAAAGCAAGCCGAAAACGCCCTGTTGCTTCCCCGCCCTGCTATTTGATATAAATTGAGGTTTCTGGCGATCGATTCCGTTGGAACAGGCTGTTCGTGCCGCACCGGGTGGTGCGGAAAAACACGGGCGGCAGAACAACGAACAACGCAACAATCACGACAGGGCTGCGGCTCCCGCACATCTTTTCCGGCCCTTGCTTCCGTCAGGTGCCGGCGCACGCGTCCTTCTTTTCGGCGGCCTCCTGCCGCATCCGGACCGTCCGCCGCGCGCTGCGGAACAGTGGCCCGACCCTGTCGCTTCTGGATCCTCTTCACATGGCAATCCGAAAACCCATGGCCGCTGTCGCCAAGACCGGCCCGATGTATGACGCAATGAACGCCGCCCTCGCGGCCACCATGGCCCAGTTCACGCCCGGCACGATCGTCAAGGGCACCATCAGCGCCATCCGCGGCGGCGAAGTGATGGTCGACATCGGCTACAAGTCCGAGGGCCTGGTCCCGGCCAATGAATTTGACGACATCTCCACGGCCAAGCCCGGCGACGTCATCGATGTGCTGCTGGTCGAGCTCGAAGGCGAAAACGGCATGGTCTCGCTGAGCAAGCGCCAGGCCGACGACAAGCTCCGCTGGGAGGCCGTGCTCGCCAAGTATCACGAGGGTGCCGTGGTCAACGGCGTCATCAAGAGCCGCGTGCGCGGCGGCCTGATCGTCAACATGGACGGCGTCGAGGCCTTCCTGCCCGGCTCGCAGGTCGACATCGCCCCTGTGCACGACGTCGAGCCGTACATCAACCAGACCTTCGAGTTCAAGGTCATCAAGATCAGCCCCGAGCGCCGCAACATCATCGTCTCGCGCCGCGAGCTGATGGAGGACCGCCTCGCGGACAAGAAGCGCGAGCTGCTCACGACCATCACCAAGGGGCAGCGCCGCGTCGGTCGCGTCAAGAACATCACCGACTTCGGCGTGTTCGTGGACCTGGACGGCCTGGACGGCCTGCTGCACATCACCGACATGAGCTGGGGCCGCGTGAAGCACCCGTCCGAGCTCGTCAAGTCCGGCCAGCAGATCGAGGTCATGATCCTGGACGTGGACCTCGAGCGCGAGCGCGTCTCCCTGGGCCTCAAGCAGGCACAGTCCAACCCGTGGGACAACGTCGAGCAGAAGTACCCGGTCGGCAGCCGCCTGCGCGGCAAGGTCGTCAACCTGGTCCCCTACGGCGCGTTTGTCGAGATCGAGCCTGGCATCGAGGGGCTGGTGCATGTCTCCGAATTCTCGTGGACCAAGCGCGTGGCCCGCGCCTCGGACATGCTCTCCGTGGGCGACGAGGTCGACGTGGCCGTGCTCAGCATCAACCCGGCTGACCAGAAGATCGCCCTCGGCATCCGCCAGACCTCCGCCAACCCCTGGGACACCGTGCAGGACCGCTACCCGGTCGGCAGCCGCGTGAAGGGGAAGGTCCGCAACTTCACCTCCTACGGCGCGTTCGTCGAGCTGGAAGAGGGGATCGACGGCATGATCCATGTCACGGATATGTCGTGGACCCGCAAGATCAACCACCCCAGCGAAGTGCTGCAGAAGAGCCAGGAGATCGAGGCCATCGTGCTCGAGGTCGACTCCGGGGGGCAGCGCATCAGCCTCGGGCTCAAGCAGGCCAGCGACGACCCCTGGAACACCATTTCCGCCCGCTACGCCATTGGGCAGGTGGTCAAGGGCAAGGTCTCCAAGATCGCCTCGTTCGGCGCCTTCGTCGAGCTCGAGGACGGCGTGGACGGCCTGGTGCACATCTCGCAGCTCAGCGACCAGCGCGTGGAGAAGGTCAAGGACGCCATCAAGGTCGGCCAGGATGTCGAGGCCCGCATCGTCAAGATCGACCGCGAGGAGCGGCGCATCGGCCTGAGCATCCGCGCCGTGACCATGGGCGAGGCCGAGGTGGCCGAGCTCACCCGCGAACTCAGCGTGACCGACCTCAAGCCGGGCGAAAACCTGGTGGGCCTGGCCTCCGCCTTTGACGACGCCTTCGCGCAGAGCGAGGAGTGGCGCCCGGGCGCGGACAAGGAGAAGCGGGACGAGGAGAAGAAGTAGCCCCGGCAGACAAGCCGGATGGAACCACGGAGCGCGGAGTGCGGTGAAAGCCGCACCGAGCGCTCCTTTCATTTACGCTAGCAGCCTGTCGGACTTAGCTTTGTAAAGATACAAACTGTCTGCCGCCAGGCTGCTAGTTTTGGAAACCCGCCGCCAAGCGACAGATCTGCGTGTAAGTAGATGCCAAAGGTCTGGCAAAACAGCTAAATTTCTGGTTTTGGTGCCGTGGGCCTGTCCGTTTACGGCGGGTTTCCCGACTAGGAGACTGTCGGCATGGGGCGGGGCGCAACCAAAAGGCTAAATCCGACAGTCTCCTAGCATCTTTCCGAGGAAGACCTGCATCGCCCCAGCCGCGAAGCAGTAGCTGGCTTGCTTCCCCGGCGTCGGTGTGACAGACTTCTCCCACGTCGCCAATCGTCCTCGTCTGCCACGTAGTCGGCTTCTTGGTCGGGCTCTTTGTCGATCGACTCAGAATCCAACTAAGAGACCAACTAACGGTTCCTGACACCCTCCACCTCCCACCTAACACCTGCCACCCGCCATGCCCACAATCATCGATACGCTGAAAGCCCGCGGCCTGTATGAGGACCAGACCAGCCCCGAGCTGGATGCTGTGCTGCAGCAGCCGACGACCATGTACATCGGCTACGATCCCAGCAGTTCGAGCCTGCAGGCCGGAAATTTCGTGGCCATCATGGCCATGGCGCACTTTCAACGTGCCGGCCACCGCGTGATTGCGCTGGCCGGCGGCGCCACCGGCCTCATCGGCGACCCCTCGGGCAAGTCGGCCGAGCGCCAGCTCCTGACCGAGGAGGAGGTGCGCCACAACCTCGAGGGGATCCAGGAGAATCTCTCCCGCTTCCTCGACTTCAATCACCCCACCGTGCCGGCCAGGCTGGTCAACAACTACGACTGGTTCAAGGATTTCACCTTCATCTCCTTTCTGCGTGATGTCGGCAAGCACTTCCGCATGACGCAGATGCTGGGCAAGGAGAGCGTCAAGAAGCGCATGGCTTCGGACGAGAGCGGCATGAGCTTCACGGAGTTCTGCTACCAGCTGCTGCAGGCCTACGATTTTCTCTGGCTGCACGATCACGAGGGATGCCGACTGCAGCTGGGCGGATCGGATCAGTGGGGTAACATCACGGCCGGCACCGAGCTGGTCCGGCGCATGCGCGGCGCGGAGACCTTCGGCCTCACCATTCCGCTCGTGTGCGACAGCCAGGGGCGCAAGTTTGGCAAGAGCGAGGGAAATGCGGTCTACCTCGACTCGAAAAAGACCTCCTACTACGATTTCTACCAGTTCTTCCTGCGCACGACCGATGCTGATGCCGCGCGCTACCTGCGCATCTTCACCTTCCTGCCGCTGGAGCAGATTGGCCAGCTGGAGGAGGCGCTGCAGGCTGTGCCGGAGAAGCGCGAGGCGCAGCGCGTGCTGGCCGAGGAGGTCACGCGCTGCGTGCACGGCGACGTCGGCCTGACCGTGGCGCGCCGCGCCAGCGAGGTGCTCTTCGGCGGCGCCCTCGACGGCCTTTCGTTGACCGACCTGCTGGCGATCTTCGCCAATGTACCGTCCCGGGAGCTGCCGCACGATGCGGTCGTCGGCAAGCCGGTTCTCGAGGTGGCCGCCGCTGCCGGCCTCTTTGCCAGCAAGGGCGAGGCGCGTCGCATGCAGCAGCAGGGCGGGCTCAACCTCAACAACCAGCGCGTCGCCGATGCCGCGCAGGTGTTTGCTGCCGGAGACCTCATCGAAGGCCGTGTGGCGGTGCTCCGCGCCGGCAAGAAAAACTTCTGCCTGGTGAAGATTGTCGCTACTTGACAGGCACCGCTGCGTTTTCTTATCGTGCCGCCTGATTCGAGCAGACATCCCGGAACGCGGTGCGAATCCGCGGCGACCCCGTCGCTGGAATCTGATGGAAAAGGGTTCCGACGCGCCGGCCTCTGCCGGCGCGTCGGAACCCTTTTTTTTGGCCCCGGGGGAGCCGCGGACACACGGAGGAAGCTCATGATAGCTGCAAGGATCAGAAAAATCGGGGCGTTCAGGATCGAAAGCACTCCCGATCCCGAGCCCGCAGCAGGGGAAGTGCGGCTGAAGGTGGCGGTGGCCGGCCTCTGCCGGACAGACCTCAAGCTCATTGAGGTCGGGCATCGGGACCTGGTGCTGCCGCGCATCCCGGCGGAGGAAGTGACCGGCACGGTGGACGCGCTCGGCCCCGGCACAAGCCCCGGCTGGCTCGGGAAACGGGTGTACGTCTATCCGGGCATCAGCTGCGGATCCTGTCCCCCCTGCCGGGCCCAGGCGGGCAATCTATGTGCGCAGATGCGGATCATGGGTTTTCATCGCGACGGGGGATTTGCACAATACGTGACCACCCCTGCGGCATCCCTGGTCGAACTGGCGCCCGATTTGGATTTCGAGTCCGCGGTCTTTGCCGAACCGCTCTCCTGTTGCCTCAATGCCCTGGAGCTTGCCCGGCTCACGCCCGGGGAGCGGCTGGGTGTCTGGGGCGCCGGTCCGGCGGGAACGCTGATGGCCCGGGCCGGGGCGGCACTCGGGGGTGTTCCTTTTGTGGTTGAACCGGATCCGCACCGGTGCCTTCTGGCCGGCGGTCAGCAAACGCTGCCCGAGGGGATCACGCTCGATGTCGCCGTGCCGGCGGTGGGTTCAGCCGAGGCCTATCATGACGCTTTGCGCAGGCTGGCCCCCCGCGGCCGGCTGGTTTTGTTTTCCGGTCTGGCCCCTGCCGCGGCATGCCAGCCGGTCGATTTCAATGCCCTGCATTATCAGGAACAGACCCTCGTGGGTGCTTATGGATGCAGCTATCGGCATGGCATCGCGGCTTTGGAGCTGATCCGCTCCGGCAAGGTTAGGGTGACCGACCTGATCAGTCACCGCATCCCGCTAAGCCAGCTCGAACAGGGGCTCGACCTCGTCCGGCGGCGGGCGGGCATGAAGATATTGGTTTACCCATAACGGAGCATAAACAGGAGCTTCAACCCGCGATGAAATTGAACGAAACAGAAATCAAGGCCTTTGGGCAGGCCATTCAGAAGCTGATCGGCCGGCAGAGCTTGAGCGAAGTCGAAACCTACAACCGCTTTGCCGAGATCCTGCGAAACCGTCAGCCGGATCTGCAGCAGGGGGCATTTCTTGCCGCCCTGGTCGCCAAAGGGGAGACCGCAGAGGAAATCGTCGGAGCCTGGCGGGCCATTCAGGAATTCGACACCACCCTGGCCTCTGGCCCGCTGCCCGCCGTCCGGTGCGAGAACTCGGGCACCGGCATGGACACGCTGAAGACATTCAACGTCAGCAGCGCCGCCGCCATTGTGGCTGCCGCCTGCGGGGTGCCGATGGCCCGCCATGGCGCGCGTGCCCTGACCTCCTTCTGCGGGACGGTGGACATCCTCGAGTCGGTCGGCGTAGATGTGGAGTGCGATGTCGAAACCGTATCCGGCAGCATTCGCACGGCCGGCATCGGCCTCTACAACGGGATGAGCGGCAAGGTACACCCGGCCGCCCTGGGGCGCATTCTCAGTCAGATTCGCTTCGGGTCCACGCTCAACATTGCGGCCTCACTTGCCAATCCCGCGCGGCCGACCCACGCCGTTCGCGGCGTCTACGCAGAAGCTCTCCTTCCCCTGCTGGCAGAGGTGATGCCGCGCATGGGCTATGTCCGCGGCCTGGTTGTACACGGGCAGGACCGGCATCATCCCGGCGGCATGGACGAGCTGTCCATCACCGGGCCGACGCTCATTCGGGAGTTCACCGCCGGATCCGCCGGGCAAAGCTACCAGGTTCACCCCGGGGATTTCGGGCTGCAACCTGCCGCCTTCCGCGACATTGCCGCCACGGGAGACCGGGTCACAGAGCGCCGCCGGTTCCTGCGCGTGCTGTCGGGGCGCGACGCCGGTGCCTGCGCAGACTTCACTGCCATCAACAGCGCCGCCGTGCTGTTTGCCGCCGGGCGAGCCGGTTCTCTGCTGCAGGGTCTGAGCATCAGCCGGGAAGCGCTGGGCAGCGGCGCGGCGCTGGCCAAACTCCAGCATTGGACCCGCGTACAAACCTCAACCCCCGGGCACGGGGAATCCACGCTGGACCATGCCCTCCGCGATGCCGGCCTAGGAGACTGTCGGATTTAGGCCTCGGATCGGTCCAGGGATTTCTGCCGACAGTCTCCTAGTTGTGCAACCCGCTGCCCGCGGGTTGCGAAAACTCAATTACAGACAGAAAGATTGTGCCGGCAGCTCTTTTGGTTGCGTATTACACTGTTTTCCGGCGCTTGGCGGTTGCGTCCTGCTAACTAGCAGCTTTGTCGGCACAAAGTTTGTGAAGAGCTGAGGCTAAGTCCGACAAGCTGCTAGGGCGACAGCCGCGCTTCCACCCGGTAGATGGACTGGGATCGGGCGGTGGTGTCCTGCAGTGAGTCCAATCCGCCGGCGCCGATGCGCGGGCCCTGTTCATTCACGTTGGTCCACGCTCCTGCGGTCAGGCTCTCCCGCCACTGCAGCTGGTAGAACCGCTGCGGGGAGGAGGTGAAAGACACCTGTGCCAGCGGCAGGTTCGAGATCGCGGCGATGGCAAAGCGCGACGCGGGGTTGGTCGGATCCGTGTCGGCAACATACTCCTCCCAGGCGGCCGCGCCGTCGCCGTCCTCGTGCAGGGCGCCCACATCGTTCGTCGACAGCCCGTACTGCGCCAGCCACCAGTGCGGCGTGCCGTAGGCCGCCAGGTTGGCGGCAAAGCCGGCGGTGATCGTGCGCGCCTGGTCCAGGCAGAGCGGCAGCGGATTGCTGTTGGTCTGCCCGGGAGGAACATCGCCCGTCCACCCGCTGAGGTGGTAGTACGCGGCCGGCAGGGCTGTCACAAGGGCCGTGCTGCCGAGCTCGTACCAGCCGCTGGCATCTCCGGAGAGGCTGCCGTTTCGGCCGTACGAGCAGATGAACTGGACATTGGTGCGCCAGACCCAGGTGAGCGTAGTGTGGTTGGTCATCAGGAATGACACGGTATGGGTGGCGCCGCCGGCCGGCGCGCTGCCGCTGCCGCTCCACCCCTGGAACACGAACTGCGTCGCGCCGGCCTCAATCAGGCTGCCGGCGATGGTGCATGTGACGCCCGCAGCCCAGTCGTACAGGTAGACTCCGGGCGCCGGCGCGGCTTCGCCGTGGTCTGCAAGCACGGTCAGCTGGGGCGTTGGCCGCACGTAGAACATGGAGGCGGTCTGCCGTCGCGACACGCCGCCGGCGACGATGCGGTCTGGAATCAGGGGCTCGTAGTCCAGGCGGTACTCGTCGGCAAGCACAAAGCCGTCGCCGTCCGGGTCGCCGGTGCCGTCGTAGATTGCGCTGCCGTCGTAGTAGATCCATTCCCACCAGTCGGGGAGGCCGTCGGTATCGCTGTCGAGCGTCCGGTCGAGGTAGTGTGCCACCGCTGTCACGTCGTTTGTTATCACGACCGCGAGCTGGCTCAGTGATTGCCCGGTGGCGTCCGCCTGCCGGACGCCGTTCACGGTCCAGTACGCAAACACGTGGTTCGTGTTGCCGGCGCCGTGCAGGTCCGGCGTCCGGAGCACCGCGCCGGTGGCTACGAGGCCGCTCTGGTCAAGCAGTCCCGGCGGGTCGCTTGTGAACGTATACTGTGCCGCGTTGACCCGGATTGTGATCTGCGCCGACTGCTGCCGTGATATGCCGCCGGCGACGATACGGTCAGGAATCAGGGGCTCGTTGTCCAGGCGGTACTCGTCGGCAAGCACAAAGCCGTCGCCGTCCGGGTCGGCTGTGCCGTCGCAGGTTGCGATGCCGTCGTAATAGATCCACTCCCACCAGTCGGGGAGGCTGTCGGCATCGCTGTCGAGCGTCTGGTCGATGTAGTGCGCCACCGCGGCGACGTCGTTTGTCACGACCAGCGCGAGCCGGCTCAGCGCGCGTCCCGTGGCATCTGCCTGCCGGACGCCGTCCACGGTCCAGTACGCAAACACGTTGTTCGTGTTGCCGTCGCCGTGCAGGTCCGGCGTCCGGACTACCGCTCCGGTGGCCGCGAACCCGCTCTGGCTGAGCAACCCCGGCGGGTCACTCGTGAGGGAGTACGCGCGGGCGTCGAGCTGCACCGTGGTCAGCGCCGACTGTTGCCGCGAATAGCCGCCGGCGGCGATACGGTCCTGGATCAGCGGGTGGTAGTCGAACCGGTATTCATCCGCCAGCGTGAAGCCATCGCCGTCGTGGTCCGAGGCGCCGCTGTTGGTCAGCGCGCCGGTGTAGTACAGCTCATACCAGTCGGGTACGCCATCCGTGTCGGCGTCCGCGGTGCTGTTGGTGTAGTGGGCCACGGCTGCCACGGCGGCGCTGATCACGAAGCGGGCGGGGTTGACCGCGCACCCGAGGAGGTCGTTTGTGCGTGCTCCGTTCAGCGTCCAGTGGGTGAAGCGGTAGGCGCCGGACTGCAGGGGGGCGTTGACCGTGGCAACGCCGGACCCCAGCGCGTGGTAGGTGGCCTGGCTGCTGAAGATGCCGGCCGGGTCGCTGGCCTGCGCGAACTGGGCCTGCTGGGCACGGGCCGGCACCGCCAGCGCCAGGGAGGCGCCCAGTGTGCCCATCATCAGCATGCGTTTCGTGGTCATTCGCAAACCCCGCGCCCGGCCGGCGGCGCCCGCCGTGCAGCGGCCATTGCCTTTGTTACAGGGTAATGGTGAGCCCGAACGTGCCAGTCCGGGCCACGTTCAGGTTGTCGGTCACGGTCAGCTTGATGGTGTGCGAGCCGACGTTCTGCAGTCCGGAGTAAGACGCCATCTGGGCCCAGGTCAGCGACAGAGTGCAGTCCGGCCCGGCGTCGCTCCCGTCGACGACGCCGTCCCCGTTTGTATTTGTCCGGTTCCAGACGATGTCGTCCGTGCCGTCGTTGTTCATGTCCCAGGCCAGGCGCGTGACCCATCCGCCTGGAGGGAGCTTGACGATGGTCGCGGTGGTCGAGAAACCGGAGCCCCGCATCTTGGTGTCGCTCGAGGGGGTGAAATACACCGGGAGCTGCACGCCGTACCAGACGCCGTCGCCCTGCTGGTGCGCGGAATCGAATCCGTACTCGTTGACCTTGGTGCGGGGATCGGTGGTGTACCGTGGCGACCACTGGTTGGTCAGGCCGGAAGTTCCTGCCCGGGCCCACGCCACCTCGGCGGTCGTGGCTGCGCGGACCCGGAAGCGCTCGAAGAGGAAGGACCGGCCGTCGTCCGTGGTGCCGGAGGAGGCGGCGAGCAGCTTGTTGCTGTAGGCCCCCCGTGTTCCGTACACGCGGTTCGACCGGAAGTCGACCTCGCTCGTGCGGGAGGCGATCAGGGCGTACCAACTGGTCTGGAAGTCCGCTTCGCGCATGGGGAATTGCTCGATGTCCAGTTCCGGGTTTGCGCCGTTGGAGGGGATCGTGATGAAGTGGAAGTCCACCATGCCTCGGCCGTCGTTCGCCAGGATCTCGAAGCGCAGGTCGCCGAAGCTCACCTTCCAGTCGGCGCCGGCATTCCAGGTGATGCGGTGCGGCACATTGGCTGCGATGTTCTGTCCGAGGTTGCTGGACGTCCCCTCGATCAGCGTGTTCAGTTGCACCAGGTTGTCGAGCGAGGCGACCCCGTTGGACCAGGCCAGTGCTGCGACATAGACGTTGGTGCTGTCAATGTCCCGCACCGTGTAGTCAATGTCCACGTACGCAGTCCCCACCCGCTGGCTCACCGTGACTTCAGGCAACGGGATTCCCGTCGCCGGCATGCGGTATCCACGTTGGAAAGCCAGGATGCGCTGGTTATTGGCGTCGCTCACGTAGAGCAGTCCGTTTGTCGACAAGGCTATGCTGATCGGCGTTCCGAGCAGGGACGTGTTTTCGCCATAGGCGCCGCCCCCCAAGCGGGTCACATAGGTGCCGTCCGGCTGAAAGACCTGGATGCGCGAGGCGTCCAGGACGTACACCATTCCGTTGCGGTCGACGGCAACGCTCATGGGCCCGACAAACTTGCCGTCACCCCATCCGTTTGATCCCCACTTCCGGACAAAGGTTCCGTCCGGTTGAAAAACCTGGATCCGGTGATTGCCGTACTCGGTCACCAGCACATTGCCGCTGGCATCCACGGCCAGGCCTTTTGGAGACTTGAACTGGCCGTTGGCTGTTCCGTTTGTGCCCCACGATGTGACAAACGTTCCGTCCGGTCGGAAGACCCGGATGCGGTCATAGAAATCGTCGACCACGTAGATAAGCCCTGTGTGTCCGATGGCCACACTCCAGGTGCGTCCAAACTGGTTGGTCTCAGATCCCTGACTTCCCCAGGCGCGGATCCAGGCGCCGGTTGGCCCGAACACTTGAATCCGGAAGTTGGCCAGCTCGGACACATAGACAAGCCCGTTTGTGTCCACGGCCATGCCCACCGGCCAGTCCAGTTGACCGGGCGCCGAGCCGGACACGCCCCACTGACGCACGAAGGCGCCATCCGGCTGGAACACCTGGATGCGGTCGTTGTACCCGTCCGCCACGTAGACGAGGCCATTTGTTCCCAGCGCGAGGCACTCGGGGTGGTTGAACTGCCCGGCATTGGTTCCAGCGGTGCCCCACTGGGCGACCTGGTACCAGTGATCCTGCGGCATCTGGGCCAGGCTCGTGCACGTGGCGCCGAGAACGGCGAGGAGAAGCAGGGGGAGGATGCGGATGGTTTTCATGACAGGCTCCTTCCGGCGGCAGTCGAGGTGAGGACTGGGTTTGCGGGGCCGGCACGGCGCGCCGACACAGCAGCTAGCCGCTCGCAGGAGGGAAGACTATCAGAAACGCATCGGCTGAGTAAAGCCGGCGCCCGCCCCCGAAACATGAGCCAGTTGATCGCGAGGAATTCCAGCAGAACGGGGCTCTGCCCAAGCTGCCGCCGCAAAGGGCCTGGCCATTGTCAAACCGCGTTTAATTCTCACACCTCTAGAGGTGTGAGAATGTTCCGGGCACACGGCTGATTGATGCGAAGTGTCCCTTGTGGCACCACATTTTTATGAAAATGGTTTCGATCAAGCAACTTCATGCGACGTGAGGCCGCCAACCATGCCGTGTATGTGACGGACCGCGTCGCGCGATGATCTATCCGGGAAAGCGTCCCGCAAACTCCCGATGCACCTCTTTGTCGTTCCAGGGATCGCTGGCGCCTGCGGCCAGTTCCCCGGGCTTCCAGCCGCTGAAGATGTCGAGCACGGTGCAGCGCCGTTCCTCGCGATTCAGATGGAATCTGGCGCGCCAGGTCCGGTAGCTGATCGCCAGCTCCGTTTCCGAGATCGGCTGCACCCGCTTGCGTTCGGAATCATCCGGCAGAAAGGAAAGTTGCTGTTCCAGAAACCCCTGAAAGCCCGGCACGCTGCGCCCGGCCAGAAAGGCCAGTTTTTGCAGGGCGGTTTCCAAAAATACCACGCGGAACCCGGGCGCCGCGTCCTTCAGCCACCCCTCCGTGGGAACGTCGAAACTGTCATAAACGCTCACGTACGGCTTGAGATCCACCACCGGCGTGCCGTCAATGAAATCGTGGTTTTCCACCACCAGCACAGAACCGCGTATTTCCTTCAGGAGCACGCTGGAAAGGCCGATCCGGTTGGGCCGGTGGGGCGAGCGGGAGGCAAATGCGCCCACCGTTCCCCTGGCCAGCCTTGGCGGCCGGACCCGGAGCTTTTCGGAGGCCGTGTGAAAGATGAACACCACCCAGAGCCGGCTGAACTCCCGCAGGCCGGTGAGCGCCTGCGTGTACGCCGGATCGATTTCAATCGTGGCTTGATTTTCCGCCAGGCCGGATTGGCGCGGCGCATCGAAATGCCACTGCTGTGCGCAGTGAACCGTGCCGATGGCGTGGAGTTCAAATTTCATCCTGCTACCATAGACGGTACGATTTCACGGAATCAATGGTAAAGGTGACCGCATCGCGGTGCTTCGCGTCGTCAAAAAGAGCGTTGTCCTTGTGCAGAGCACGAGGCCATGCGGTCTGCAATTCTCACACCTCTAGAGGTGTGAGAATTGCAGACTGCGTGTTGCTCAACATGGCGTCCGGGGGCGTATGCGCCGGTGCCACCCCAAATCCTCGCCTAAGACGGAACTTCATCCCGTT
>SESD01000781.1_pt1 | contig 18985 bp, 24 predicted proteins | sample 3171411 | NCBI WGS metagenome assembly SESD01 (sample SAMN06051880, study PRJNA518727) | freshwater metagenome | biome: subpolar coniferous forest; feature: holomictic lake; material: water; isolation source: holomictic Lake 442, 16.5 m depth | place: Canada: near Kenora, Ontario | collected...
GGTGACGTTAGTAGTGATCTCTACATGTGGAGCGTTACTAAACTGCCACTCAGTTTCCCTGCCAGTGATCTGCTTAAACAGGTGCCACGCCCGTCCTGACTGAGAGTCTGGCTTGCTGTGGATCTTGGCATAGGCGCACAGTTGATTCCACAGATGCCGTGAATTGTCAGCCAGTTTTTTCTTGTTAGTTCCAGTCCCAATGAAGATCTCCTTCATAGACCCCGGCACATTGTCCATGACATCCCGAGAAATCCTCTCGTAGCCGCAGGACATGCACCGCTTGTGGAACGGCGAGTACCCACACTTGGGACATCCTTTTGTCTCAAACTCTTCCTTGGTGCGGATCTTCTTATCTAGTTTGTTGCCGTCATCCAGCTTGTCCAGCCCGTTGAAATAGACCTCACTGAAGTCCTCAAAGAATCGGACAATATTCCCCGAAAAGTCCAGTAGGTGGCAGTCAACCTTGCCAGTCTCAGGAGACGACCGAAGTCCACGCCCCCACATCTGAATGGCAGTAGACAGAGACTTCCGTAGTGGACGGGCATCACAGATACACCCAACGTCAGGCACATCAAAACCCTTAGCCAGTGCCTCCACGCTAATCAGCACCTTCAGGTGGCTGTTTGGCTTTTGGTACTCGTCCAGTAGAGCTTTACGCTCGGTGGCTGTAGTCTCGCAGGTAAACACAGCCGCCATCACACCAGACTCGATGAACTTGCGGCAGAGCTCCTCGCAGTGCTTGATAGTGGCACCAAAGACGATGGTCTTGCGGTTGTCTCCAAACTTGTGCCAGTCCAGAACCACGTTCCCTACGATCTTTAGCTCGCGCTCTTCAGCGGCCTTGTCAGTCCACTCACCACCAGCCGTCTCAGCGCCTTCCATATCGGGCTTAGAGCACGAAAAGATCCTCATAGGTACCAGTACACCTGACTCAGTGAGATCGTGCATTGTCGTGGCGTTTACGAGGTTTGTGAAGATCTTTCCTAAGCCTATGGTGAACGGTGTGGCAGATAACCCAATTACAGTCGCTCCCGTCTCCACAGCAAACTCAGTCCATGCTTTGTAAGTGGTATGGCATTCATCAACCACCAGCACATCCATTTGGGGCCAGAACTTGCGCTTGCCGATTGTCTGTACGCTGGCAATTTGAAGCAACTCCTCTGGGCGAGTCCGCCAGTGGTCTGCCTGAACGATCCCGTGACGCATGCCATAGCGGTCAGCCACGACAGAGGTCTGGTTGATTAATGTGGTGCGATCACAGAGAAAAACAGCCTTCTTCCCACGACGTGTCGCTTCATTGCATATATGCAGACCTATGTAGGTCTTGCCTGCTCCTGTGGGAGCCATGATTATTTGGTTCTTGTGTCCACCTGTGAACCCTTCGCGTAAAGACTCGTGGGCCTTTATCTGAAAGGGTCTAGGTTTGGGAAAGCGTGTTCCATCATCATGCTCACATGGCACTAGGGTTGTGGTCATTTTGTACCTTTGAGTTTTGTATTTTCTTTTTGAAGTTGCTTGATCTGCTTGATGCAGGAGTTTCTCTCGTTCTCAACACCATGCATGGCTGTCTCTAAAGTAGCAACCACACGATTCAGTCGCTTGATTTCAAGGTGAGCAGTTTTGAGTGGTTCGTCCGATTCCAAGAGCTTATACATCGCCTCCTGATCAGCCACTAAAGCAAGCTCAGATGCCTTCATTTCATTTTCGTCAGGTTGTTGACCTGTAAGGCTATTTTTTTTGTCACTACTAATCAGATTAGTATCCTGAAGCTCTTCAGCTTTATTTTTTATATGCTTAATCTTGTCTTCAGATTGCTTCTTTTTAGCATTGGAATCTCGGACAGATGCGACAAAAGGTTGTGATACGCCACATAGTTTGGCTATCTCATAATTTGTCTTCTGATCGAAGCCTTCAATCTTGAGTGCCATCGCGACTTTATTGTGCTTGTCCTTATTGGTAAGCGGTTTGCCATGCCTGCTATTGGCCTTCAAAGACTGTAGCTGTGCGTCAAGCAGAGTGCCGGGCTTATAATCAACCATGACCTCCTTGAGCCCCAACAGCTTGAAGGCGTGGTAGCGGTGGAACCCGTCCGTCAGCCAGTGAGTCGCGCCATCAAAAACCGTCTCAATCTCTGGGAACTCATCCCCTTCCTTCATGGAGTCTCTATAGCTATAGACCGTTGGCTGGTCAATCACGATTCGGCACTGCGTTCCACCATCTATTCTGATGGCATCTATATTCACTTTTTTCATATCATCTCCGTAAGTTAATCAAATAGGTCAGGGCGCAACTCTTTTGCAGGCACTAATCCTTGGGTTGCTTTTGCAATCTTCTTTGCTAGTTTGGGTGATGGTCGGCGGCTTCTATTAATTAATAGTCCCAGCCACGTTTGCGTAATACCAAGGTATTCAGCCATTTCTTTCTTGGCGCCGTATGGTTCGTCTGCGAAGTACTGCTGTAGGTTCATATATCTCCTTTCTTGAATTTGTGTAGAAAGTCTAACACACAATTAGATTCATGGTATAATCTTTTTACTGACATGTGTCAGGGAATATGTCGAAGCTGACAGTTTATAAGGAAAAAAATCATGAGTTTTATCGTTGAAAGTGGTGGTAATTTTGAGCGCTGTCCTGTTGGTGCGCACCTTGCTCGGTGCTATCGTATAGTAGATCTAGGAACCCAGAAGTCAGAGTATATGGGAGAAGTCAAGCATCTGCATAAGATTATGCTTGGCTGGGAAGTGCATGGTGTGGACGACAATGGTAAGCCTCTCGCAATGAAGGACGGCAGACCGTTTGCGCTGTTCAAAAATTACACACTTTCATGGTCTGAGAAGGCTAACTTGCGGTTAGACTTGCAATCATGGCGTGGTAAATCATTTGATCAAGAAGAGATGCGCAAGTTCGATCTAAAGACTGTTTTAGGTGCGTGGTGCATGCTAAATGTTATAGAGCGGCCCGGTACAAATGGCAACATTTATTCCAATGTAAACGGCGTGACTCCCGTGCCTGCCATCATCAAACAGGGCGGTCTACCCAAGGCTGTAAACCCAGACGAGCTATTTAACCTGAATGAACCAGATATGGCTATTTTTGCAGGCTTCAGCGATAACCTGAAAGCCAAGATCACCTCATCGCCTCAATGGAAGGAAGCCCACGGAGCAATGGAGCCTGCAAAAAAGACTGAGCACTATGTGAGTGCTGATCCAGATGATCAAATACCCTTCTGAGGAGATATCATGATAAAAAAATTGATTCAGAAACTTAACAGGCTGGTTAAAAAAATCAACAAAAAGATGGTTGCCAAAATCCACAAACTGACTCAACCACCTCGCCCTCGTAGAAAGATAGGTCGCCCCTTAGGGGCAAAGGATAAAGTCAAAAGGAAGCCACCTCGTGAAGACTTAACGAGGCTTCTATAATGGGCGCCCTACTTGCTTTCGCATGCTTTGCCGCTTGGTTGACCCATATCTTTACTTGCTTTGCACAAGGCTTGTGGGGGTTCCTAGTGGCAGGCGCAATACTTTTCCCCATTGGGATTCTCCATGGGATTTACTTGTGGTTTCAATAGGGAAATAAGATGACAACAATAATCGCAAGATCAGCAGAGTCCGTACACTGGTATCGAGCGGAGGACGGAGCTCCGCAATACACAGTAAAGGCTAAGGATGGCTCCGATAGATCCACCACGCTCCGTGACGCACGAAAGATGAATCTCGTGCCATCGGTAACGACGATACTCAAGGTCATGGCAAAGCCGGGATTAGATGTTTGGAAGAACGAACAACTACTCCTAGCCGCCATGACCTTGCCAAGGGGTCTAAATGAGCCAGAGAAGGACTTTATTGCACGGGTGGTAGCTGACTCCAAGCAAACTGGTAAGTCAGCCGCAGAGGCTGGTACACGCATCCATGAGTCCATACAGGGGCATTATGAGGGCAAACCAACTACCCAGCACCATGAGCATATCAAAGGAGCAGTTAACGCGCTAAACGAGCTCTACGGGGCTCGGAAATGGATGTGTGAGACATCTTTTTCCCATAAAGAGCTTAGGTTTGGTGGAAAGTGCGACCTGTACGATACTGCTGTCAATACTAGTATGAAAGGGCACGGCATAGTGCTTGACGTAAAGTCTAAGGACTTTGCCGAGGGTGACAAGATCGACACTTACGACGAGCAACTCATGCAACTTGCCGCATACCGTCACGGGCTAGGATTACCATTCGCACTATGCGCTAATGTATTCGTGTCTAGGAACAACCCCGGCGTGGTAAAGGTTGTAGAATGGTCAGAGGAGGACTTGATAAGGGGATGGGCGATGTTCCAATGTCTTCTCACGTTCTGGAAGTTAAAAAATTCTTTTTAATGTCAGGTAATGAAAAAATGATACTAACCGCAATAGAAATAAACAGGATCTTCCATGAAGTCCAAATGGAAGATAATCACAACTTTCTTGAGGATGACTTGATTAAGCTCGCAACTGCTTACGCAGAGGCTGGTGCCAAGAAGGAACGAGAGAGAGTTGAGAACAAACCAAACATGCTGTGGGTTGGCAGGGATTCGGAGCTTAGAAAAAAATATACAGGAGGGGGTGAATCATGATGTTCATAGTGTGGGTAGTCGTTGCGGCAGTACTCATCTCATTTATTTTTTCATAAAAAAACCCCCACCTGAATATAAATTTGGTGGGGGCAGAGATGTGTTAATTATTTTTGATTGTGCCAGAAACGTTGTGAGTGCGTTCTGGGATTGGTTTATTGTCTCGCAACTCTTGATAAGAGCGACTACGCGGTAGTCCCAAATTTAAACGATCCCGTATATCTTCTTTTGGTATATCTTTACCTGAAAGGTAAGCCTCTGGCGCCATTGCTAGGGCACCAGCAATTTGTGCTGGCCTCCAAGGAATCATTAACCCCACACCGCCAAGCGTTGCGGCACCCTTAGCAATCGTTCTAGGATCCATCCATCCCTTTGCCTTGTCTACGGCATGATTCCATGTGTCGTATCCACCAGATAGAGCCTGCGCTCCACCCAGAGCCCCCAAACCAATCTTTCCTACTGTAGGTATGGCGCCAGTAACAAAATTCTTTATAGCACTAACTCCGCTTTTAAGTTCGTTGCGTAATGGCGTATTAGGATTGATTTGATAGGCTGATGTATTAATTCCCGGCGCTCCCGGTATTGTTTTGTATGTTGACCCACGCACATTTTTGGTTTGAACCCTCGTGCCTGTTGTTGGCTTCATCGCATCTAAAGCTTGCTGTACCTCAGACATAGTTCTGATTTTGACAGGCGCCGATCCGGGGTGTGTTAACTGTATAGCCTTGTTGTATTCTTTTTCCAAGTCAGCCAAGCTCATATGTAAATTGCCATTGATTTGGCTATTTAAATAATTTTGGAGGTGTGGTCGAGTAGATGGTCTGGCTTGATTTTCGGTTCCAAAGAGACGATTAACTGCATTTGGAACTAATGGTAGTACCCTCTTGACAATCTCTCCTGCGGCGGCGGTATGTGCGCCACCTATAGCACCCATAACCTTCAATGCGTCTGATTGCACCTCTTCAACACGAGAGTCACGTTTAGGATCACCTCCGCGTATAGACTCTCCGGGATGCAATTCCTCGTCTTCTGAGGAAGTTAATGGCCTGCCATCAAATCCCTTGCCAGATTTTGAGTCTTCTTGTGGCTTCTTCCATCTGCCAGACTCAAACTGAGATACTGCGTTTGCAAGAGGTATGGACGACAGCTCAGGAAATTTTTCATGAACATCCTTCATGCCGAGTGAGTCTGCAATGTGTTGCTTGTAATTGGCTTTCGTCTCTACGGAGTTGACGTTCTCTGGTGTATCCTCTCCCAGATACGCCTCTACAAGTTTGTGTGGCGTATCTAACCCACGCCTTTGCTTGGCATTAAGATCTCCGACTAAAGCTTTGCGACCATGTTCAGGTGTTGCGAAAAAAACAAATTTGGTCTTGGGGTCGTAATCAAGAGCACCCTCATACTTAATGTTTGGGTTGTATCTAAGATTGCCGGGATTGTTATTCCAGTCAGATATTGGTACAGAGCTGGGGTCAACGCCTTCTGTCTGGCTGGGTTCAACGCCTTCTGGCAGTCCGTCCATTATGGCTTCTCCCCAGTCTTATCCCAATGACCAACTTTATCGCGCACATATATATATCCATCTGCACCCACTCTCCAATCTGGCCTGTTTGAATTTTTCTTCGGAGATCCAAGTTCTTTATTTATCTCCGCTCCAATTTTAAGTTGATTTTGATTATCTTGTGTGCCCTTGGATGGTGGGGTGTTGGTAGCAGGCATAGCTTGCTTTGCGGCAGGCGCAACCTGACTTGACACACTGCTAGGCTGTGCGGCTGGCTGTGCGGCTCCATCATCCTGATTGAAGTAATAAGACGGAGTATTGTAAGGACTTACTTGCCTTAACATTTTATTATGCCTTATGGAATAATCTGTTCGCCTTTGAAGAAATGGAGTATTCAGACCAATCTCATTGGCTGGAATTTCATGTTTGACAATATGTTTATAGCTGTCAACATTATGACGCTCAGTGTGAGCCATCAAATCAAGTATCCCAATCAATGCCTGTTGAGAGTTTGCCGTAGTTGGCTGGGAAGACTGCTGTAATTGTCCGTATGCATCAGTAGGATTGACAGTGCTATTGCGTAACTGAACTTGGTTAGCGGCTAACAATTTAGTTAACTCTTCAAATTTAGCACGAGAATCTGGGTTCATTAATATTTGTCTGACTCGAGCATCAGCTCCTTCCAGAAGTGAGCCAAGCTTTCCTTCGGAAACAGCTTTAGCCGCCGCTTCAAATGGGTTGTTACCGCCGAATATGCCGAGCAATGCATTCATTTGCTCCTGACCATCAATCGTTTCTAGATTGCCGTCCTTGTCTTTTGTTTGCTTTCCATTCTTATCTAGTTTAGGTAATTTTGGAAGACCTTTTCCTAAAGCTAGATCACGGATAGTAGCCAATACTGGAAGCGTGTCTCGGGATTTTTCAGCAATGAATTTATACTTGCCCTCTTCTGTCATGCCAAGCAATTGTTGATCTTGTAGATATTTGGAACTAGCCCCCATCTTATCCGATAGACTCATTGCATTCCATTGTTCAATGGGGGTGTGTGGAGGTCTAGACGCATCTGATAGTTTCTTTAACTCAACCCCCCGTTTTTGAATAGCTTCTGGACTTGCATTTGGGTCAGAAGCTTGCATGGCTAATTTCTGAAACGCCCCCTGAACCACTGGATAGTCTTGCGCCGCTCCTGCCGCAGTTGCGGCTAAATCAACACCTTTTTGGGCAGTGTCCAAATTGCCTTGGGCCGCCAGATCAACAGCCGATCCGGGTGCTAGGGCGTGAATGCGAGAGGCAACTCCAACATTCATGTATGGATTACCTAAAGCCTCCCATTCCTTATATATAGCCGCCGCTTTTTTATTATTTTGAACTGCTTGCTTTGCTAATTCATATTTCATTTTCATTTCTTGAACAGGCGCGATATTCTCACGCTGTTGCTCTACGTTCTCGCCCATTGCTTCTGACGCGCTTCCTAGGGACGCAAGGAATCCACCTAGCTGAGGTTTGGCAAACCCAGCGGCTACCTTAAACCAGTTTGGGTTGTCATATCGATGCTCTAATGCATGCATGCCAAGTTCTGCTTGGTCTTGAATTCTTTGTAGGTCTTCTGGCTCCTTGTCATATAGATTCATGGAGGCCAAGCCGCCTGCTAGAACATCAGTTTTTACTTCACTTGGTTTTTGTGGTTCGTAAGCCATTTTTATCTTCCTTTAGGTAACGCGCCAAACCTGCGTAGTGAGCCACATCCCATCATTACTAATCTTGCTGAACCGCCTTTTGCGAATCCACCAACAGATTCGCAAGGATTGTAAGGTGTGCAAGGGGCGCAACATGATGTCGTGCAAGGAACGCAAGGATGATTAACACCCATCATTCCTGCTCTTGCTGAACCTCCTTGTGCGAATCCACCAAAGCATCCTGCGCAACAGCTATAACAGACGGTAGTGCGAGGTATGCATGGATTTAATGGTTGTGAGCCACAGCCAGCAGGATTGCAAGGATTAAATGGTGTTGTACTCATACAGTTAGATCCTGTGCCGAAACAGGGTACTCCACCACCTCCTGTATTGCCGCCATTATAATTTGGATTACATGGATTGCATGGATTAAGACCGCCAGTATATGTGCTCCCACCGGGGTATGTGGTACTACCATCTGGATTGGTAACTAAACCGGGTATTGCCGCCGTAGGGTTTGCGGCTTTCCATTTGGTGTATGCGCACAGAGCCCCTGCTCCAGCAGAGCCAGCGGCGGCAATTGCAGACAATGGAGACATACACATCGTTGACTTAACTGACGTTGGTATTTGATGCCCTTGCAACAGTCCTGATAGCTTACCTAAAGTTGACAGAGGGTAGCATTGAGCATTTTGTTTTATAGTCTGGCATTGAGCTCCTAGTTGGGCTAAGGCATTTATACATGCAAGATTTTGTTGTGATGCCTGAGTTCCCAATGCACCCATACCAACACCAGCCGCTTGTTTGGCACGAGCACATTCAGCCGCCGCAGTCCCTGCTGACGCCCCTATGCCTGCGCAAATCTGTTGCTTCTGAGTGGCGGCATTCAATGCATTTTGGTATCCAGTATTCTCCATGTTAGCAATATTGGAGTTTAAGCATTGCATAGCATTAGCATTAACCTGACCCAATACCTGAGCACCACGCTGTGAACCAAACTGTCCTGATCCAACTGAAGCCGCTGTTGCCATAGGATCAAGATTTTGCTGTATGTTCCGCTGAGCAATATCGGACATTTGATTAACAGCAGAGCTTATATACGGGCTCATGTAGCACTGGGCTAATTGAGCGCTGTTTGTATTGGATGCTTTTTGCAAATAAGGACTAGCCGCACCTGAGATATTCTTGTTGGCAGAACATCCTAGGTAACCCATTCCAGTCTGGAATGTTGGCTGTTGCGTCCCAGCATTAGTGTTGGCGGTAGTAAACGCCTTTTCTTGAAGCGGTTGTGCACCAACATATTGGGCACCAGCCTGAGCGGCATTTCCTTTACACGCAAGACCAGTTAAATAATTGGTATAAAACGACGGGACCTCCGTCGTTTTATTTGCAGATGACTGTAAGAGATTGCCCATTATTTACTTCCCTTTTTTATGTAGTCAATTGGATCTTTTGCCTTGGGTGGTATCTTGCTCAGTGGTGCCCCTCTTTTCTGAGCTCTGAGCTTAGTGCGCAATCCATCTAGTATTTCTGAACCTTTCCTATTATCACCCCCTCCAAGGGCTGTGACAAACGCGGCTGGGAATACATACTCCCCATCAGCGATTTTAGCTGGCACTGGATTCGATCCACCTTCAGCTTTATGCGGTATTTGTTTACGGAACCCATCCAAGACATGGTTTCCAGCCTTGCTAGAGCCATCGCCAAGCGCCGATACTGTCTCAGCGTCCATAACGTAGTCCCCATCATGCAACATGGCTGGAATGTCGTCAGATTGACCCGTACCCTTACCGCAAGCATAGTAACCAGTCACCCCTGTAATAAACTCAGGATTATGACCTTTGGGAGCGGCGGCTTGATATTTTTCTGATAGCCCACCTTTGGCATAACTACTGCCAATTGATGAATAGAGATGCTTCAATTGCGCCAAACAATTCTTGGCAGGAGTTCCCGTCTGATGCATCAGCTCTGCCTTCTGGCACATTTCGGTAGGGTATAATTTTTTCTCACAAAAGGCTTCATTCCAAGTTTTGATTGCGCATTTTAAGGAGTCAGCGCCTGATTCAAGAGCGGTAGCCGTACCTCCCTTGGCGTAACCAAGATAGTTTGAAGCACAGCAGTAACCAAGGTGTGTGCCGACTTGGGGGTTTTGCATACCATTACTCATTGGTGACCTATATCCAGCATTAATGTTTCCTGCGACTACTTTGTGTAATCCGTTATTTCTGTTACCGCCGCCAGTATTGCCTAAAAAACTAGCATTAGTACACAGGATTGGGTCAACGTATGGCGCCTTAGATCCATTATTTGGTGTGGGCGAAGGTGACCCCATATTTGGTGGTGCCGCCGAATTTAATGGGCTTCGAACTCGTGGAGCCCTTGGTTGCTTCGGTTGCTTTGGCATCTTTATTTTTGGCATGGAGCAACACGAACAACAGTTACAGCAGTCACAAGGCGCACAACATGCGCAACAAGGTGCACAGCACGGCGAACAGCACGATGAACAGCACGGTGAACAGCACGATGAGCAACATGTAGAAGCGCAACATATAGGTGAGGAACATGAGCAACATGGTGCGCAACTTGATGGTGCGCAACCGTCAGGCATACAGCATGCTGGAGCGCACGAACCACAAGTTGTATTACATGTATTACATGAACTACATGGTGAACAGCATGGTGCACAGCATGTAGGCGCACACGGGCTACAATTGGAAGGCATGCAACAAGTAGGAGCGCATGCGGCACACAAAGATCCACATGTATTACATGTATTACAAGCTGTCATGCATCCACCAGATGGCATGCATTCTAGTGGTGACCCGCAATAGCATCCGCACCATGTTCCACAGGCTACGGCATTAGACGGCAGGCAGGTGCTTGGCGTACATCCAGTAGGTAATCCACCACATGGGGTACAGGTGGGAACCCCACAGGTGGGAACTCCACATACTGGGGTGCAGACAGAGGGCAGGCATGTGGACGGTGTGCATGTAGATGGTGTACACCCAGTAGGCAATGATCCACTACAGGTCAGATCTGGTGCGCAAGGAACGCAAGGAACACAAGGGGTACAAGGAGCGCAGAAGCCACACGCGTCTATACAAAGACCGCATGCAATGCCTGATGTTATTGCGCCTACAGCGGCACCTTCCAATGCTTTATCAAGACTTCCAGTCTTTATAAGGGTATCGGTACCATTAATTAAGGGTATTAATTCAGGGTTGCCTGTCGCAATAGCGGCAACATCTAGAATGGTTTTTACTGGATCATTAACTGCCGCCTCTACAACCTTTGCGGCAGTATCAGCTACCGTGCCGACTACATCCACAACTGCCGAAGCCGCCGAACAAACAGCGCATACAATCGCATCAACAACTCCACCCATATCAGCCCCCTAAATTCAAAATAATTCTTATTTCGCCGCTCTTCAGGTTCTGAACCTTGTACCCCATACCCGGCATGGGTGGGTTTAGCGAAATAATTTTAAAGAGCCGCTCTAATGATGGGTCTTTGAATTGTGTGACCAAATGATTTAAACCCATCACTCTTCTAGCCATAACAACGAACTGTTTACTGTTCTCTAAGAATCTTGGATTCGTATCTGCATTAAACGCTTTAAAAAACGCCGCACCGTCTTTGCCCGGCATGATTTCAAATAAGGTGTTACCAATCTGTTTTGTCTCTACACCCGGGCTGGAGAGCTCCGCTATAATGGCAGGCAACATAACCTGCATAGGGTGTGGTTGGGGATTGGTCTGCAAGAATGTAGTCACAATCTCCATTGTGTTCAATTTCTTAACATGCGAATCTGTAATCATTTAAATCTCCGTCGAAAATACTGCGGCTGAATACACATTGCCCATGCCAGCAGACAATGACAAGAAGGTATGCTCTTTCGCCTCTATGTCATTGGATAAATATACATTGTCTTCTTCTGTCCTATTAAGGATCTTGGGGATAATGCCGTTACGCATATCGTCCATCAAAATACAGCTTTCTAGAAGCCCACTGGCTCCCATTGTATGTCCAATCCTAGGTTTATAGGAAGTGGCAACGAAATCGTCAAATATTGACTCTATAGCGGTCTTTTCAGCGACGTTGTTTGATTTGGTACCTGTACCATGTGTTTTGATAATTTTGACGTCAGATGGCCTTATATCGCCCCACAATAGGGCTTCCTTAATGGCCTTGGCAAATCCCTCGCCATTCTCATTCTGACCGATGGCATTGGTGCAATTCTCACTGGCGGTCATCGCGCTCAACAAGCGAGCCTTGGGTGTAGCTCCAGACTCACGGATACCCTCGTCGTTCTCAAAGATAGCCAAGCAGGCACCTTGACCCACGTTAAAGCCGTAGTTCGTGCTGTCAAATGCCGAAGCCTTAATGCCTTGCTTCTCATCCCTCAGAGATAGTGACGCATTGGTTTCCCCAAAGAAATCCAGTATCGAATTATTTACTTGGTCCTCAACCGCAAGAACAATGACTCTAGTGAACCCATAGAACTTGATCAGGGTCTGCACATCCATTAGTGCCTTGAGACTGCTGGAGCATGCTGACGAGTCGGTAACTATGTGGTCATGTGCTCCAAAAGCTTGAGCCATCCTTCCTGCATAGACCTGAGTTAATGTCAGTGGAAGGAATTTATATTCGTATGAAAGTTGGTTGTCCTCGATTTTACGGGGATTAATGCCAGCAAATTGACCATTGCCTGCGGCTAGTATGAATGCTGTCTTTCTAGATGGGTTCTCACGAATGCTTCTGACTAGCTCAGGGTCCAACACCTTATCGGCAATCTTATGTGGTACATAAAATACCCCATACTTGGCTTTTGCATAGGATTCAGGGAACCAGTGCACTGCCTGCGGATAGCGCACATCCTCAAATAATTCCTTGTTTGTGGTGTAGGCGGTTCGGTAGTCGCGTAAATAGATCATTTACACATCTCCACAGCCGCTTCAATCGATTCTGGGTCTTTTGTCTTGTGGAGCTCGATAAGATCAAACAACTCTTGCGGTGTCGTAGGATTAAAGTCCTTGCTGACCTCATCAGAAATTTCATAGACCATGCACATAAACATAACCAGTAGTAATCCGTCCAATGAATCAATGTCTGTCTGAGCGAATGGGGTATCCATAGACTCAATGGTAGCCATGTTTTGGTGCGTTGGTTTAGCCACCCTTGCCAAAGCGTTCAGGAGTTTTAAGAAGTTCATTGAGTTGGATTTATATTCATTATTCCTGAAGCCGCTTGAGCCCAATCTTGCCAATTATCAAAAGGTCTGTGGTCTGGCATGGCTGATTGGACAAAATCTCCAATGCCATTCATTCCATCAACCCAGTCCCTCCAATGCTCCTCTGGTACATTTCCTAGTTGATTGGAAGCAAACAACTCTGTCATTAGCTTGCAATACTGATCCCACTCCATACCCCTTGGATCATACGCTATCATGGATTACCAGTACCGCGTACATCTCCTGTTTCTACATTCAGAATAACACGACCCATGAAGTAGTCGCCGTTAACCTCATTACTACTAAACCTTAGTCGCAGTTCACGACGTTGCTCTTTTAGATCTATTTTTAGAGTGGTGGGAGTAAACTCATATGTAATAGACTCTATGTCCGTATCGTCTGCGAATCCTTTTCCAGTCACAATCATCTTCATTGTGCCATTCTGTATAAAGTCTGGCTCTACACGGTCTAGGCGAGTCCATAAGTTGTCCCCAAGACCTTCTGGCATACCTACCAGACCAGCATTCGAACTTAAAACATTCGTCTCAAACTCAGAATTAATAGCATTCACATTATTGAGGTAAGTCTGATTAACGCCTGATTCGTGAATCCAAAGCGTATTGTTGCCTGTAGAATTGGCTACATTATCTGCCCAAATTGGCTTAGTAAATACATCAGAGAAGTATCCTGCTGAACGTCCAGCCCCTTCAGCCAGACCTGCGTCATACCAACACTTTTCTCTTATGTTGTAGATAATTGCATCGTTACACTCTACAGATGTTCCGCGTGGGTAGAACCACCAGATTTCACCCCAGCGTGGGATCTTGCTACACCATATCTTTTGACGTTGTGCCAAATTGACGCCATCAAAGAACCAATTCTGGTTCTGACTGTTTTGCATTTCTTGCACCACTCCGTTGTACATCAAGAAGCGGTCAACGCCCATCCAGTAGAATATGCCGTCGTACTCGATAACACATGAGCTGGACATAATCGATGATTGTTGTGTGATTAAGTCATACCTCCAATATATAGAGGACGTACCTACAACCTGTGGTGCATAGCTGACCCGTATAACGCTGTCTAGGCTCCAAAACAGTCCAGATGGGCTGGTGGTACCTCCACGCAACGGAAGTCCCTTGACGATCTTATTGGAGGCTACGTTGTTGGCGTTTGAGTCGGCTGATGTCCAGTTGTTGAAGTTTCCTGCCGAGCAATTCTGAATCAGACCGTAATTGCCATATACGAATAGGTATGGGTAAAGCATCACCACCCCGCCTGATACGCTGATATTGTTGTCAAAGGTCAGGGTGGGCGTACCATTGGCTGTAGCATTGTGGTTTAAAACAACCGTCCATACTCCAGCCACCAATGAAGACGACACGATCGATGTATTGGCTGGTATCCCAGTTCCAGATACAGACACTCCTGCGCCCATCGATACATTGGTCGTAGTAAAGGTCACATTGGGAGAGCCTGATGTCGTAGTACCTACTTGGGTAAACACACCTACAGCAGTCACTGTGTTTCCTGTGAATGCACCCACCAACGGTCTGACATTAGTAATCGAATCGATATGCTCTAAATTACTGCCGGGGTGACCAATCAGATTATAGTTTCCACTGCCGCTTGGGTCATAGCCAATATCAAACTGCCACAAGGCGTTGGTATCACTGGCATAGTAAGAGGTTGCAGTTATATTTCCGATAAATGTACCATATGTAGGAGTGACGTTTCCTGAACCAGCCAGAGTTCCTGATGCAGATGCTGTAATAACGTCTGCCACTGAAGGCAATATGGTAATCGAGCTAAAGAGAGCCTGCCACTGAGGAAGTGTTGTGGTTCCTGTTGTAGTGACTGTATAGACTGTCCCAGAAACTATTGTGCTGGTGGAGCTTAATCCACCAATTGATGCCGCCAATACTCTAAACGTATCGTTCGCCGCATAATTTTTACCTGCATTGGTGATAGTCACGCTGGCTACCTGACCCGCGACAATAACTATTGTCAGAGTGGCGCCAGTCCCATTGCCAGTAGCGGTGACAGGGGCTATGGCAGTATAGGTTCCATTGACATAACCAGAGCCTGCCGACACTACGCCCACAGTAGACAACGGCCCTAGTATATTGATCGGTATAGGGCCTGTACCAATCGCTTGGTCATTGTTGATTGTCCACTGTTGTAGGCTATTGCTAAATCCTGATATGACCCACGTCTGACCATTCTGAGAGTTTAGTATTATGCCGCGACTGATGCTGGGTGCATTTAGAAAGGCTCCGTTATACCCACCCATTTTTCTTGGGCGACCATATTGAAACCTTACCCACTCCCCTGCTACATATGATCCAGACGCAAATAGTGTGCTGTCACGCTGAATGCCTGCGCCAACTCGCAGTACGGCAACTTTTTGAGTCATTAGAACGCCCCACCGACGATCCCTACCGTTAATTGAAATCCAGTGGATGCAATAATTCCTACGTTTGCACCACCTATTGATATGCCGATGCTTCCTGCGGCAGGAGAGTATAGACCTGTTGCTGTGTCATTTACCCAATATAACGATGGATTAGCCGCTGTACCATTACCTAATTGCAAGGCTGAAATAAAGCTTGTTGTCGCTGAATTGGCATTATATAAGTTCGTTCCATCTCCAATGGCGATAATAGCCTGATTTGTAGGCACGACAATTGTAGTTCCTATTGCCGCCGTTCCTGCGGAATTGCTAATTCCGAATGTCAGCGAGTACCCACCAGTCGTCAAGTTTCTTAACGAATAGAGCTGAACTGTTGGCGGTAGCAACACTAGTAAATTGGCACTTAATACCCCAGTAAATTCTTGAATGACATTCTTAGCGAATGCCGCAGACATTTGATAAGGTGAGGTCAGCGTTGGTAAATTAACATTAACTACCAATTGAGTGTAATTAAACACATTGGTTTGAGCCAATGCATATGTGTACCAATAGGTTCCATCTGTTACGAAAATGCTAGAGTTGCCAATTTGTACTTGTACAGATGATGAACCACCCGGCGATCCACTACCCGGCGCCAAAGGATCAATCACAGTAGAATAGCTAGAGCCAACCGCAGTCACAGTTAAGATTCCTGTACCGTTATTCTTGACTGAAATAAACCATCCTGCACCAACCAATATAGGGTCAGGCAATGTGGCTGTTCCTGCTCCACCTATCCACGGAAATAACGTAGCTCTATCTGCCGTTAAGAATGTGTAGTTTGCTGAAAATGGAGTAACCGTTGTGTTCTCATTTAAAGTATTGGCAATGGCGGTCAGACCAGCTCCAGCAAGAGATCCTGCCGCGGCTGACGAGGTACCGATACCCATGGCGACGTTTGTCCAGACGCCATTTGGAGTTGTGTTATTAGTCAGGTATACATAGTAAGTATTGGACACAGATCCAGATGCGGATAGAGCAATGCTGACAATCGTATTGCCTGAAGTGTCAGTTACTGTGAAGGCAAAGTTACCCCCAGCTCCCACGTTTCTGATAATGACTGCTTGACCCACTGATACTTGTGTGGCAGGAGGTAATTGTAATTGCAGTCCTGCAACGGTAGCCGTTACTTCGATTATGTTCGCTACTATATTGCTTGAGGTTGTTCCATTGATAGGCCAACTTAACGCTGTGTTGGTGCTAATCGTTAGGCTTTCATACCCAACCTGAGATGGGTTGATGGTTTGTCCTGTATAGGGATTTGTATATGTAGTCATTTTTAACTGTCCACGGCAACGGCTTGTCTATCGCCAACTCTAGTTATATCCTCATCCTTCAGCGATTTCATCGCCTCCGTATATTTCTGCTGGAATATCTGTCGTTGATCGTTTTTAAGGAAAGGCATCGCTTGCAACAAAGTTCCATACAGCATTGCTGTTGGAGCATTTTGTGTAAGCCAATTGGTTTGATTTGCAGAGCTCAGTGGAGCGATACGCTCGTAGTAGAGCACTTCAAATGCATATGCTTGGTCAGGAGTTGGTGATACATACCACCAATCCCACATGGTATCTGAGTAATATAGTGGCGCTCCACTGGTGGTGCTATTTTGTGAGTAGTTGATCAGGTATTCGTACTTACGCAGTAATAATGGATTCTTGTTCCCAAGGGCGTCGGTATAGCTCATCGATACTGTTTTGCGCCATCTGGCTGGTTTAGCCAAATTAGGACTGTTTGCATTCATGGTGGATTCTACAATCTGCAACTGCCCCAAAGTCTTTATTTCTGTGGCGATTTCAAACTCAGCCAAGGTAATAAATGTTGGTATAGCATTAATTGTCGCCTGATCAGAGCGCTCCAAGTACTGAAGCACATATGCATTCAGACTATCGTAAGTCATTGTCCAGCTTGGGTTAGCCATGATCTATTTCAATACCTTGTTTTAGTTGAGATAAGGTAAGTCCATTCGTATACTGAAAATGCGCAAGTTCTTTAAAAGAGTGCCACTCACCAGCCCAGTCCAAGCCCACTGATTTGCCCAATTCGCCTATCTGATGCCACAGTTCTCCATCAATACCGCCCACGCCCCATACGGGCTTGCCATTTCTAAGAGGAACAACATCTACTGCACATCGGTAGTTGTGGAATGAATCCCCACCTTTTGCATTGGTGACGATTCTGCCTTCTGCGGTTCTACCTTGCGCATACAGCGCATCTTGCGATTCTATGTCCCTATAGGTCGAAGTCACAAGTAAATCGATTCCTGACCCCTTACAAGCCTCTAGAAAGTCATCTACTCTGCCTTTGACAGCGGGAAGTAATTCATTCAGATCGCGTGAGTTAATCATTTGAGCGGAGTTGAGTTATAAAGGAATTTGTCCTTGTTTTGGCTTCCTGCGCTCGAACCAAAGAAAAACGCAATGATTTGGATCCACGCGGTTCCCAATGAGCCCAGCATGACTAAAATAGTAGGGTTAGGATTCATAGTTGGGTTGATCAATAGGTACGACAGTATACCAAAGAAACCTCCAGTCACCAATATTGACAGCAACGGTGGAACGAAAGATTGTGTTCCGACCTGCATGTCTCTGGCAGACTTCCTATCGTCTACGGCTAGTTTTTCAAAGTCCAGTCCCAGTGCCTGAGTTTGTTCCCTGAATTTAATTTCTTCTTGCTGTACTAAGGCGATCTGCTCGGCACTTAATTTATTGCTTGAGATCATTGACTGAACCTCAGTGCCAGATACGCCGAATAGCTTAGATAGGCTAGATACTGCCAATCCTGCTAGTGGCCCTCCTAAACAAGTTGCTATCGTTGGTGCTATCTGCTCAAGCCAGCCCATATTATTTCCCAGTCATTAAGTGAACAACGTGCATCACACTACCACCAACTGAGCCTCCTACGATACCCCCAAATAGCAGTATCATCTTCCAGCCACCTTCGGCCTGAGCTAATTTCTTGTCAATCCTGTCAAGAATTTCACCGTGCTTATCGATTGTTGCTTTCATATCTTCCATAGATTTCTCAAACATATCGATCTTTACATTTGTGACTGCTTGACTGATCGCCATTTCGTTAACTTTAGCCTCCACCATGATGTTATACGGGATCGGCTGGAGGCTCAATCGGAGCTTCAGCTACCACTACTTGATTGCTGGCTTCAGCTTGAAGTGCGGTGATGAATTGGAATACCTCTTGATAAGGACGGGTACCTAGGTATCCCATAACTTGATTCAAGACGTCTACAGATATAGTGATTTTGTGCATTTAATTTTCCCTTGATAGTTATAAAAATTTACCCATTAAAGGCGCGAAATGGTGTCCATCTGGCTACGAACTGACCAGAAGGCTTCCATCCTACGCTTGCTTCAAAGCATTTTCCATTGCCACGATCTTTCACAAACTTGTACTGAAAGTATTGAACCCCATCGGCATCCTCAAATACTGTGAACCAGCTACCTTCTATAGCAGGTGCGCGGTCAGATGGGTTTACACCTTCTTCGGACAAGGTTCTGAATGGTGCTGTTC
>SESD01000783.1_pt1 | contig 18932 bp, 13 predicted proteins | sample 3171411 | NCBI WGS metagenome assembly SESD01 (sample SAMN06051880, study PRJNA518727) | freshwater metagenome | biome: subpolar coniferous forest; feature: holomictic lake; material: water; isolation source: holomictic Lake 442, 16.5 m depth | place: Canada: near Kenora, Ontario | collected...
CTCGTAGTTCACTGCTATACCGTAGCGATGCCTATCGAGAAAAACTGATCGCGGCCAATGTGACCCAGATCATCATCGTTGTGGCAGCCGTTCCGAGCTTTAGTGAAGAACTGGTAAACCGTTGCCTCACAGCTGCAGAGAGCCAACGTATCAAGGCACTGATCGTCCTTAATAAGTCCGACCTCTCTGAACCAACACGTGTCGCCGCGGCCTCACTCTTACTCTACCGTGAGCTCGGATATCCACTCCTGCAAATCAGCGCCAAAACAAACGTCGCCTCGATGCTCCCACATCTGCAAGGACATCTCAGCGTCTTGGTCGGACAATCGGGTATGGGTAAGTCCACACTCATCAATGCACTCATCCCAGAAGCGGAACGCGCAACCGCTGAGATCTCGGTCGCACTCGATACCGGGCGCCATACCACCACACACGCACGACTCTATGAGATTGATCCGGATACTCGTCTGATTGACTCACCCGGCATGCAGGAGTTTGGTCTACATCACATCGATGGAGCTGACCTGGCTTGGGGTTTTGTGGAGTTCCATCCCTACCTTGGTCAGTGTAGGTTTAGCAACTGCCACCACACCGGTGAGCCCGGTTGCGCGCTGGATAGCGCGTCAAAAGCAGGGGAGATCAACCCACGTCGTCTTGTCTTCTACCGCAAGTTGATCTCATCTCTCGGAACTGCACTGAGAAAGTAAGTGCTAGTCTCAGTATGAGACGGCAGGCCCTTCAACCCACAAGCAATCTGAGATCAGGCACATCCCACCGAACTCTTTTAACTTCGGGCTCAGCGCCGCGACTACTTTCTGTGACTGATCCTCTTGGCAGGCGAGTATCACCATCGCATTCTCCTCTTGCAAGAAAAGACCATCAGGCCTCCTCACACCACGTGAACCGAGACCACCCGTATTCTTAATGAAGCTATAGCCGCGCACCCCAGCTAAATCCAACAGTGCGATCAGGTCATTCAGCTTCTCCGCATCTATCACAATCTCGAGACGTTTCATTGATATCGTTTTATTCATGACTCCTCCGTTAAGTAGTTCTTGATCGAATGTCCTACTTAATTTTTTAGATCAGCCAACCCTTGCCGTCAAATAAAAATCGATATTAATCTGCAACTTGCTGTTTTAAAAGATGGTGTCTGCATAGCTTATCGAGATGCAGCCTATGCTGAATCGGCAGAGAGACTCTAATGTCCAAGGGAAAGCGGCACCCCGGCTTCTTCCAAAGCTAAAAGTGCCGATTATGTTGATGGGTGAGTAACGCGCTACCCACGTGGGGACTGTTCAGTCACCCTGCAAGGTATCGGATTAGAAACCTTGTCCAGACGCTCCAATACTTCAAACTTTCTTGTATTCAAGTCAGTACATCCGGTAAGTATATTCAAATGAGGAATCAGATCAGGGACCTTGTCCTTGATCACGTCGAGTGCGAACTTGCTCAGGAATTTTGCTTTCTCTTTAGCCAACTCATACTCTGGACCAACATCCCTGTGCGCTGCAGAGGTCATCAGTACAACACCGCTCGAATCGACCCGAGCATCGTCGATGTTGGCCTTCAATAGGACGGCCGCAGTTCCTATCGCATCAGACAGATTCGGGTCAAATGGACCAACGATAAAGGCTGTATTGATGGCGTGTAGCCAGTCAAAACCGCGACCTATCCCCAAGACCCACTCTTTGTGTTCAGCCTCTTCGATCGGTCGATTAGAGTCACGAGTCATCCTGGCGTGTCGGATATTTCCTTCAACCAGCGGAATGAGGTCCCTGAAGATCCGCTGCGGCATTGAAGGGTAAAGCGAGCGCAGAAACCCCTCCAACTCAACACCTGTTAATCCTTCTCGCATCTCTGCTAGGTCGGCAACTCGACCATCCTCGCCGTGCAGAATCAGTGCATCGAGATCGGTCTCGATGCCACAAAGGATTGGCACCACGGCACCCTTCCCATAAATACGCTCAAACTGATTCTTGAGATTGATGGCGGTATCTCTAGCGGCATTGGTATCGTAATTAAAACCTCTGCAACCCCGGTGAGTATCTCCACGTGCAAAGTGATAGGTCACAAAAACAAGGCAGTGCCTGCCTCGTTTGATCGAATACTGGACCCAAGTGTCGAGGGTTGCTTGGAAGAATGGCCAACCCAAATCAAACTTACCACCCAAGTTACGGAAGGGTTGAATGATGCCAACTGCGGTCTGAGTCATGACCGGCAGATTAAGCCTTCCATCCATACACTTAAGTGCAGCGATTTCAGTGGGGTGTTCGCCTCGGTATCTGCGGCGCTCCATCGCCAAGTCAATGAAGGCTCTGGAGTGACGCTCATTCAGATCGAGTAGGTAATCTATCCCGGTATTCATACGTTCATCTCCACATTTAGATGAAACATTGTAGCCGGCGAAAGGCCTGAAGAAGATTAGCCTAAGTGTAGCGGAGTTTTCAGCGATCCTCTAAGGGGCTTGATTCAGTATTCGAGACAACCATACCTCTGACGCCGCTTGATTGATATGTAAAACACTATCCGGGAAGAAGCCAAATATCAAAACCAGTAATGCGGGTAAGCATAGCAGTGCCAGTTCACGCGGGTATAGATCTTGCGCCTGATTAACAACGGATTGAGTGATCGGACCAAAAAAGGCACGACGGATGAAAGATAGCATATAGGCGGCACCAAGAACGGCACCAATCAGAGCGGCAATACCGAGACTGGAATGAGCCTTCAATGCACCAATGATCAGCATCAATTCCGCCGGGAAGCCGCTGGTTCCCGGCACTCCGATACTCGCTAGGGTAAACAAGAAGTAGAAGCAGGTCAGTCTTGGCAATACCTTGGCCATACCCCCCAAGTGAATGATCTCGGTACTCCCCAGTCGGTGTTGAATCATTCCTGCTATTAGTATCAGTGAACTGGCCACTAGCGAGAAATTAAGTAACTGAAAGACCGCGCCCTGCAGTGCCTGTATATTCAAAGATGCGATGCCAATCACTACCAGTCCAACGTGGCTGATACTGGCATAGGCCAGCAGACGACGAAGATTAGTCTGCTGCAGCGCAATCAGAGCCCCATATATCAGCGTGACCGCACCCAGAATAGCCAGGATCCAGCTGTACTCAACAGCCGCAGACGGGGCTAACGGCATGGTGAATCGTAGAATACCGTAAGCCCCCAACTTCAGACCCATCAGTACTGCCGTGATATAGGTTGGACCCTCCATCGCAGCGGTGGGCAGCCAGGTATGAAATGGGACTAGAGGCGCCTTGACACCGAACCCCAGTAGCAGCAGAAAGAAAACCAGCACTTGCAAGTTAGCCGGCAAAGGCGTTTCCAGAAGAACCGGGAGGCTGAAGGATAATCCGTGGGGAATCACTCCACCCACGACCGTTGAGTGATTAACCGCCAAGATGATGAATGCAAGCAGTAGCGGCACTCCTCCGAATAGCATGAAGAGGGTGTACTTCATCGCCGCATCACGTCGCTGAGAACCAATCCCCCAGAGCCCGATTAAGAAGAAGAAGGGTGGCAGAGTCAGTTCCCAAAACAGGAAGAATAGAACCGTATCCAATGCCGTGAACACACCGATGGTGACCCCCTCCAACGCCAGCAATAATGCGAAGTGTAAGCGCGGGTTGTGCTGTACCGAGTTCCATGAGGCCAGGATGGCGGTTATCGTCAGTAGCGCTGACATCGGTAGAAATAACACCGAAAGACCATCGACACCGACCAGATAGTCGATATTCAGGAAAGGTATCCAGGGATACTTCTCAACCAACTGAAAGCCACCATTCCCCGCATTAAATGAAATTACGATGATGAGTGTGAGCAATAACTCACAGACCGCAACGATCAGAGCAATCTTCTTGGTTAGCTTAATATCACAAGTAACTCCGGCCACAATCGCACCCAGCAGCGGCAACAGAATAGCAAGACTTAAGAGCGGAAAACCGGCCTCACTCATCATGTCCTCCTACGTCGGGAATAGGTGCATTCATCATGTCAACTTGCGGTGCTCCATGAGGTGAAGAACCCAAGCTCTCTGAAGACATCGCGTTCTGGTCTATTATATGCACCCAGGGTGAGGTATAAAAACCTGTCCCGATCAGCAGAGAGCAGATCATTACAGTAATCAATCGTTTCGCCATGAGCCATTCCCGTGTATCAGTGGGAGGCAGATGAAAACGCTTAGGCGCTGCCACAAATACTTGTTGAAAGGCTCGTAGCAAGAGACCTGCCGCAAGAAGGTTGCCCAGTAAGATCGCGATCACAACCAACCAACCATATCGTTCTGCAGTACCCTCAAATAGCAGATGCGCACCATCAAACCCCGGGGTCCCGGGCATGACCATCGTCGTCAGTGCTGAGATGACGAATAGAAATGCAAGAGTGGTATGGGTATCAAATAATCCACCCAGTCTTGGGATAAAAGCAGTACGTGTCCTCTCATAAATGAGTCCAACACTAAAGAGCATCCCAGTCGTTGCGAGTCCATAAGCGATGGCGAGAAGGATGGTGCCCTCCATTCCATACTTGTTGAAATCAAAAATTCCGATGACCAGCATCCCGGTATGACTCACAACGGCAAAGGCCAGTAACCGACGGATATTGATCTGCATCAGCGCCAGTAGTGCCCCGTAAATAATACTGATGAGTCCCATCACCAATACAAATCCAGACCACCGCTCGGCGGCCTCTGGAATTAGGGGCAGAATGAACCGAATGACGGCGTAAACACCCAACTTCAGTCCAACCAAGAAGATGGCCACGCTCGCAACAGTCCCTTTCTCTGCCAGCACTGGTAGCCAACCATGAAATGGAAATAACGGCATGCGGATGGCGAAACCAAAAAATAGGAGGAAGAAGATTAACGAGCCGTACTGTAAATTGGCATTACTAACCGACTCCAACTTTACCCAGTCAAAAGTCAATACGGAACCCGGCACTTCGCTCATCAGTCCAAACGCGAGTAATGAGAATCCTGCCAATGTCATCAACAACCCACTCAACCAGTGTTGCAACAAGAGTGCGACAACCCACTTCCGGTTCTGCCCAGTCCCTGCACGAATCGTGAGTAATACCACCGGGATCAACTCAAGCAAGCACCAAATCCAGAACTGCATCAGATTCATCGCAGAGAATGCACCGATCAGGATGCCTTCATAGCCGAGCAGGCATGCGATGTATATCCGATCATTCGCGTGACGGGTGATCGCGGTATAAATCAAGGCGAGTAATGTGAAGATCGCCGTCAGCGGAATGAATAGAATACTGGCGCCATCAACACCCACACTGTATGTGGCTCCAAGGATACGGATCTCCTCAGCAAGCTGAATGCCGGGGAGATCTGCATCAAAGACACTTAGCAGGTAAAAGCTAAGCAATACCGTTGTCAATGCACCAACAAAACCGATCCGTAATGCCGCAGATGAAGAACGTGATAGCCAAATGGCAACCACCGCGATCAGCGGGATGAGCGTCAGCATGGTCAGCAACGGGAATCCCGTCGATTCTGACCATGCCGTTACATTCGTAATTGTATTAATTGCCATCAGATTTTTTAGATCGCAGATGCAAGTAGTAACACCACTGCTACAAATACCACCAGATAGCGTGGTTTCAGTATCAACTTCTCAAATTTAATGGCTGCATATCCCAGATCGCGGCCCATATTGATGGCATCAATTCCGATACCTCTCAATACCAGGCGATCCTCAAACCAGTTGAAGAGATCGGCCGTCCATTGGAAGAGCTTTCCCGCCAGACCATGGCCTCGACTAAATTCCTTGGGGTCATACGCCGATTGAGTACCCAGAATTTTCTTCTCCAACTGAACCAGTGATGATATGGAGAGGCTGGTACGGGCAGGTGTTCCCATAACCCGGTCAACGATATGATCATCAAAGTAACCCAGATCACGACCTAATCCATGAACTGGCCTTACTAGCGTGCGATCCGCAATCGGATCCAGCCAAAACCGCTGAATTGATGCGATATACAGCCAGCGTATTCCTGCAATATCGCGTGAAACTGGCTTTATGGGGTTACCGAGAACATTGTGCATGAGTGATGGTGCGGTCAATACCTGGTAACCCCGTACGATGGCATGGGCACAGAGATGCCAACTGGCGAGCTGCCATAAGCCCAACCCACACTCTAAAAACATCAACCCCAGTTGGCCTGAGGTAGCGAAGCATAATGAGCTTTTAACATCGGTCTGAGTCAATCCAACAACGAAGCTATAGATCGCGGTGATCAGACCCACAATCGCCATCAGAATCATGACAGCTGGCGCACGTTCAAAGATGGGCTCCAGTAAAATTACCAGGTAGACCCCCGCATGAACCATGACTGCACCATAAAATACTGCGCTCGAGGGAGTGGGTCCCTCCATCGCTCGACCCAACCAGGGAGTGAATGGAAGCTGTACTGACTTTGCAAAAGCGGCTACTGCAAAACATAGAGCAATCACCGTGGCAGTCGGGGTCGTTAACCGCTCTGCGACAGAGTTCAGGCTTCCCCAATCAACGGTATGAGCATATAAATAGGTAGCCCCTATCCCCAGAATAAAACCAGCATCACCGATACGATTCGTAACAAATACCCGTGTCGCATTGAGCGTCGCAACCGGGCGATCATACGCATAGGAAATTAATAAGTAGGAGCACAGCCCTGCAATCTCCCAACCGATGAAGGTGCCAATGGCATTACCCGATAACACCAACACTAGCATTGCCGAAGAGAAGAGACACAGAATGAAAAAGAATCTATGAAACCCCGGCTCTCTGTGCATATAGTTGATTGAAAAACGGGTGACAATCACGAGCAGTATCGAAAACAGTGCGGCCAGAATTGTACTAAATCCGGTCGTAATGAAATTGACTTGTATACCCAGTGTGCCGCTGTGTAGCCACTCACCCGCACTAAACACGCCCGTATTTTTGCCCAGCAATCCGCCCCCTAATAGGGCTAACGCCAGAAAACACGAGATCGTAATGGCCCAAGTCGCAATCGTCGATGTGGTGCGCTCACCCCTCTCACCCATGATCTGGCCAAACAAATGACCGATACCGATAATGGCCGCAGCCATCAACGGTAACAAGGGGATCAATACCGCCAGTGCATCCATCAGGCTAGGCCCCCGCGAATTCGGGTTGTTTAATCAATACCGGTGCTACGGGGAGAGTCTGATCCCGATAGCAGTCCGGTGAATTATCAACGATGGGTAGGTCTACCTTCTCAGAATCCCATCGGACGAACCCCACACCACGCTCGAAGAAGAAGATCTCACCGGTATCGGGATCGATCGAGCTCACTAATATCCATCCACCTCCAATCAGTTCTCGCAGACTCTCCTGACGGCCATAGATCTGCTCCAGTACTGTGGTCTTCGCTTCGATCACAATCAGCAGTCGTACCGCCTCATGAATCTCGATCATCTGCCTCGGTAGACCTGTCCGCAGATCACTGCTGGTTCCTTCCATCACGGCAAAGAATCCAGTGACATTATGTGGAACCTTAGTGCCGCATCCGAAACGCTCATTATTGACAGTGGAGAAGTAATATTCCAAATTGATACCCGCACCGACCGGCCCTACCGCCAACAAAATCCCTTCCAGCACTTTCCCTTCCGGATCCTGTGTTGGGTCATAAGAGATCAGGAATGAGCGTCGATCAAAGAATGCTCCCTGAGTGACCGAGCGACGCCCTACAACTGCTGCTGCATTTGTTGCATGACCAAGCTCTGGACGAGCCTGAGAAAAGTCTGTTGCCCTCTCCTCGATATGGGCTAAAGCTTGTTCCGGTGTCGGATTACGGGGGGCAGAGGCGAGTCTGCGACAGCGTTCATGTGCGGACATGTACTGACCATGACGGATCTCTTTCTTTAGTTTGTTTAGAGCGGGCAATCTCTCTGGCGGAAGATCGCCGAGGTCATACCAGATAAATTCTTCATTACAGGTGTTATGCTCAGTACCGAGGAACCAAGTGTCTGATGGGATATTGATCCCTCGGTCTGCGACCAGTTTACGTATCTCGGGACGATTGGCCATGGCTGCAAATAGCCTGGCATTCGGCCCCCCGTGACGACCACTACAAGCACCGCAGTCATAGGCAGCTAAGTGTGGATTATTCTGGCTGATCGATCCGTGACCGATGAGTATGACCAGCTCAGAAAGTCCATAAGTCAATCCGGTATTGCGCAAAAACCCTGCTACCCGGTCGGCCTGTTCATTATCGGTGAAACCTAGTTTCGGTTGTGCCGGTGTGGCAACTGTCTCATTATCTGTTGAAGTAAATACAAGCTCGGTATTAACCTCAGGAGAGATCGCTTTCGAGAGACCCGCCACCAGATGTTGTTGTGGTTTTGGAAAGAGTATCTTCCCAAGCAGTCCTGCTAAAGTGATCGGCGCAAGCGCATCCATCATCGCTTGTGACAAGAGTAGATTACGACGCAATCCCTGATGAACTAAATTGGCAACCCGTTGTAGCGTCTTACGACCGCTGTTATGTGAGGCGAATGATTGCTCACTACCCGCACGCGGCACCTCACGAACCTCATGTGCCGGTGTCACCACGATCGGACATAACGGTGTCACCCTATCATCATCCAGACCTTTGTAGTTCATCGGAACACCAAAGAATCCGGCAGCACCTAACGTCTCTATCGCGGGGTTAAACTCTTCAAGATGACGGCGGATACTCTCTTCTCGATCATCGATACAGAACACAAGTTGCGAGTCGGGTCTGCTCGTGCGTTTGGCCCAACGGCCTCGGTCGCGGTTAGCATGTAACGCCTGGAAAAAGTCCTCACGGTAGTTGTGCTCATAAGCCTCAAGCCAAACCTTGCTGCGCTCAGTCGAGTTGAACTCATCGAGTATCGCTAGCATCTGCTGCAGATCCTTCTGCTGGAGTTGCTGCACACAAGTAGCATTAAGTCCTAGGTGTTGGCATAACCGAAACAAACGCCATCCACCATTAAATCCACAATTCCTTGTATTTGTCTCAGCCATCGAACTGAACTGCCAGGTCCAGACTAGGTCTGCGAGCTGCTGCCAATCTGATTGATGGTGACGCTCAGAACCTGCAAGATTTATGAGTGCTTCTGCAGGCTGGGTCAAGTATTCCGGAAGCTGACCCTGGAATAGTTGCCTACGTACCATGAACTCGGATAAATTCTTCTTAAGATAAAAGTTCAGAGAACCCATCTTAGCTTCGATCTTCCAGGTTTCGTGACAGGCCTGATCCAGCCAGAGCCTGTCCAGAATCATCCGGATCGCCAGATAATCCGTGAGTTTTGGGGCGGCATCATTCACGGCATAGTATTTTGGATGATGTTGCCGCCAGTTAATTATTCCCGACCAACCTGGCAACTCAAGTGCCAACCGCTTAAGGTATCCCTCCCACTTATCATGCGGTATCTCCAGATAGGTCAGTTGTTGAATAATGGCATCGACTGGATTATCAGGTGATTCAGCGACGATCCTCTGCCAGTTCGGCAAATCATGAAGGAATGGGTTTACATCATACTGAGCCGTTGCTCGCCAGGCAGCGTACAGGCCCAACTGGCTACGGTCCGGTAGTTGCCAAGCGGCCATCCCCTCATCCAATGCAGAGGCGCAAATACGTATCAATTGGGGACGGACGGAGTAGAGGATATCAATCCCACTCAGCGCGAGAACGAAACCACGAAGGGTGATGCTGTCTCCAACCTGCCCCGACAACTCCTCTAAAGAGTCAGAAGCTTGTTGACGCATACGCTGATGTAGCGAAAGATCGCCACTGTCTTGTTCGGCAGAGCGAATTCTATCCAACCAATCTCCCGCCTGATCTGGCGATAGATCCAGCATATTCTCAGGGTGCAAACTAACTCGATCTAGCTCCAACTTATCCGAAATAACTTCCCATAACTGTCGGATGGAAACGCTATGGTTATTACTATCAGCCAGTAGTTGAGTACGGACCGGTTCAGGCACATCAGACTGCACCGTACCCAAGGCATCGAGCTCTTCTATCTGCCAATTCAACTGACTGATCGTGAGCGGTTGCAGATCAAACAGCATGGCGATGCGATAAATATCTTTACGGGTAACCGTTAAGTCGCCCGCTTTACAAACAATCTGATCAGATTGTAATCCCGGATTATGTAAGAGGGCTGCATGCAGATCGCGGTCATTAATACGACCCCTCTGATAGAAGCCTCTATTCTGCTCTTCAGGCAGATAGCCAATAATGCCGGTGAGTGACTCTGACTCTGCCAAGGCCTGTTCGAATGGAAGATGCTGATAACCGTGCAGGGTATTATGGTGGACGAAGTCTAGGATGGGTCCTTGGCCAGGAAGGACATGGTCCAAGTGATTCAATGCCGCGATGATTTGCTCGCGGGGGTCAAGGGACTCGTGGGACTCATGAGATGCGTGCATGTCGATATCCTATTGAATACGCTGACTGATCAAGCCGCTCATATGGCTTATGGTCGCTGACGATAAGTCAATCAGCGGTGTCGGCAACAGACCGAAAAAAATAATCCCCGTAACCAGTACACCCGCCGCCAATAATTCAGGAGTCCTCAGGTCTTCGATCTCCTTCATCTGAGGCTTTACTGGGCCTGTGAATAAGAGTCCGATGGTACGGATGGCGTAGGCGGACCCGATCAGGATGCTTAAACTAAAGAACACCATCAACCCACCCCACTGTTGATAGCCACCGATCACAGCATGCAACTCGGCAATGAAGCCGACCGATCCTGGCAGGCCCATCGCTGCCAATAGCGTCAAGGTCATGAATAGCGCGAAGCGGGGCATCACCTGAACTAACGAGCTGTAATCTTGAATATTGCGGGTATGGGTCCGCTCGTACAGTAATCCCACCAGCAAGAACATTGCACCCGCAATCAGCCCGTGAGCGGACATCTGCAGCACCGCGCCCGTGATTCCGGTCTCATTCAGGCTAGCAATCCCCAGTAAAACAATCCCCATGTGACTGACCGAGGAGTAAGCCACCATCGCCTTGAGATCGCTCTGTCGCCAGGCCAGCAACCCGCCGTAAATCATCCCAAACAGTGCAAGGAAGACGAGATACGGTTGTAATACTTGAGCAGCTTCTGGCAGCATGACCACGACCCGTATCAGTCCATAAGCTCCCATCTTCAATAACACACCGGACAGGAGAATACTGACCGGGCTCGGCGCTTCAACGTGTGCTAGCGGCAACCACCCGTGCAGCGGGAAGATCGGCATCTTCACACCGAAGCCAATTAGAAATCCGAGCAGCACCCAGACCTGTTCATCCCGTGGCATGCTTCGCGCGGCCTCGGTCATCGAGGTCATCAATGAACCGCCATGCTGAGGCATGTAATGTCCGATCGCAAGAAGACTAATCAGCATGAAGATCGATCCGCCCATCGTGTACAGAACGAAGTTCAGACTGGCCGTGTGACGTCTCTTACCGCCCCATCGATCTATCAGAAAGAATAACGGGATCAGGGTCAGTTCCCAGAAGATGTAAAACATCGCCCAGTCCTGAGCTAGGAACACGCCCAACATCCCGAACTCCAACAGCAAGATACAGATATGGAAACTCTTGACACCATGTGAAATGGTAAAGGATGCCAGCATCGCAACTGAGGTGAGTAACGCAGCCAATACCAGCATCGGTATCGACAGTCCATCAACCCCTAATGCGAGGGCGCTACCAAGCTTAGGATTGAGTGTGAACTGCTCACTAAACTGAATGGCACTATCCTGTTGATCATAAATAATGATCAACCAGCAACTGACTAGGAATGCAAGGGTCGCGAAGAGATTCGCTATGAAACGGATGGAGCGGGTGTCCGTTCCTGAGGTAAACGATAAAACCAAGATGCCAATTACAGGAGTCCAAAGCAATAAGCTGAGTATTCCCATGGCCTCGCCTTATGCTTGAAGACGAGATTTGATAAGGAGCTGGGTCCGGAAGAGATCTCCGAGATAAGATCCGATGGGCCGAGGGTCCGTCACTCTGATAATGAAACGGGCATTCCTCAGGATATATTGAATGCTGGAAAGTAACCGAACGCGCATGATACTGACCCCACTGGGGCCATAACTACCGCTACATTGATCGTTTGAACTATCCAACACTCCTGCCTCCCCTTGTGACCAGATACTATCGTATCTCTTATTCTAAGCAACAGGATGAACACATTTTGATCCATTCTTAATCAAACGGCCACATGGTCATCATCACCATGCAGCCGTCTTCATTCTACCTATGACTCTATCAGAGCAGCCAGTTAAACCTTTTAATCGGGCGGATCATTCGTAATGAATGCGCCGCCTTGAACGAAACAGAATCAAACCTTTCTACTTACCAGCGACACCTAAGAAGTATTGCGCCATTGCATAGTAAATCGGGACGCCGATAAAGATGTTGAACGGGAAGGTTATTCCGAGTGATGCACCGATCGATACCGCTGGATCCGCTTCCGGCACTGCGATCCGCATTGCTGCAGGGGCCGCGATGTAGGAACAACTAGCATACAACACGCCGAGCATCGTGGTACCACCCAGAGACAGTCCAAACATCGCACCCAGGAATGCCCCGAATGCACCTGCAGTGATCGGGAACAGTATCCCGAACACCACTAGGAAAAGACCCTTCTTCCGGATGGCGTCCAATCGAGCTGATGCCAGCAGACCCATCTCAAGTAAGAAGAATGCCAGCACCCCCATGAACAGATCCATGAACATCTTATCGAGTGGTGAGACCAACTTCACTGTACCGGCGTAGTAACCGATAATAACTCCACCCACCATCAGGAAAATACTGGTTCCTGTTAAGATCTCGTGCATCAGCTTGCCCCATGCGGTCTCGCCACCAGCACCTCGCCTCGCCAAGACCGTACCGGTCACAAGTGCAGGAATCTCCATCAGCGCCATGATCAGAACCATGTAACCTTCAGCTTCCACGCCTTTACCTTCCAAGAAGGCAAGACCCACTGCAAAGGTCACCGCACTCACTGACCCGTAGTGAGCCGCTATGGCCCCCGAGTCGGCCTGATTAAATTTACCGATATGTTTCAGTATGGGGTAAGCACATAATGGAACTAGAGCAGCCAGCACAACCATCGACAGCGCAATCGGCAGAACTTCCATGATCTCGTACTTAGCCATCGAGACACCGCCCTTCAGACCGATCGCGATCAGCAGGAAGAGACTCATACTCTTATATAAAGCTTCGGGAATCTTCAGGTCAGACTTCATGACCCCGGCCAAAACACCTAAGACAAAAAACAGTACTACCGGTTGTATGGTTGGCATTTCTGATCTCCGTAATTATTTGGTTTTCTACTACTAATACTCGTACCGCAAAATATCATAGCAAATGTGAAGAAAACCTCTTTTAGATGTGATTAATTTGTGATGTTGAGAATGTTAAGATCATTCTTGTCAGGGAAAGGTAATATGGAAAGTCGCCCCATACCCAGGCGTACTGTCCACCTCGATCAGCCATCCGTAATGATCACAGATACGCTTCACAATCGCGAGTCCAATCCCTAGACCCTCCCCCTGGGTTGACCCACGGAAGAACCGTTCAAATAAGAAGGGCAGGTAAGAGGGTTCGATGCCGATCCCTGAATCAGAGATTGTGAGTTGGCGGCCCTTAAACTTAACCTTCACAGTCCCTTGAGAGGTATATTGAACAGCATTCCGAAGCAGATTTATCAGTGTCGTCTGAAGGGCTTGCCGGTTCAGTGTGAGGACCGCATCCAGTTCCACATCCACCTCAAAATCGAGTTGCTTACGCGCGATCTCGGGGCGTAGATGCTCGGCCGCATCGTATACACACTCTGTAATTGAAACCAATTCCGTAACGCCCAGAGCCTGCTCCCGAGCAAGAAATAGTAATGCCTGCAGCTGCTCACCCATGCGAGTCGCAGCAGACTCGATCATGCCGATCCGGGTACGCACCTTCTCGGGCATATTCGGCTCCGTGACCAGTAATTCACAGCTCGTTAAGATGGTGGTGATTGGGGTGCGCATCTCATGACTTACATTGGCCGTGAACTCCTGCTCACGCTGCAACATCCGTCTGATCCGGTTTTGGTAATCATCCAGCGCATTTGCAAGTTGGGCCACCTCTGCATCCATACCGGGCTGCGTCAGAGTCACCCCTTGCACATTGCCGGGAGCGAGTTTCCTCACCTCTTCCGCGAGATCTGAGACCTCTCTGACGAGAAGACCCGCGAGCAGATATCCCACCACGAGCGCGACCACAATCAGAGAGATTAAGGATAATCCAATCAGCAGCCCAAAGTCATGCTTACGCCGCTCATGTAGTCCGATTTCGTACGCAACCAGAAACTTGACCCCCTCCACATGACGTATCGCGACCCTAACCTCCTGAGGACCTCGAAATACCATATGCCGACGCTGGTTGAGGCCCTGCAGATAAGGAGGAAGGCGGAGCTCATCTGAACGTTCAGGGAGGATGTACTCTTCGAGGTTGGACCCCGCTTGCGGAATAAAATCGGGTTGCTGACGGTAACGTTCGATGAGATGCTCCATCTCCATCTCGATGACCTGATCGATATGGGCCTCCTCGATATCTTCTGAAGCAACATAGAGACTGATACCGAGTGTGCCGACAACCAGTATGCAGAATATTGCAAATGCCAGCGCAATACGGAGTCGCAGCCCTCTCTTAAACTTGAGCACGCGTATTCAGTCGATAGCCAAGACCATGGACGGTCTCGATCGGATCATAGCCCCCTGCCCGGATCAGTCCACGTCTTAACTCATGCATATGGCTACGGAGGGTGTCGCTGGTCTCCTGAGCACCTCCCCAGACCACAGACTCGAGCTCTTTACGGCTGAATACACGGCCAGGCTCTCCCAACATCAGTGCCAGCAATCGGATACATTTTGGAGGGAGCTTAACCCCTGCCCCCGCAAAATTGACAGCCATGGTCTTCGGGTCGAATGACAGTCCATCGGCCTCTAGTATACGACTGGTCACCTTCCCGCTATGACGCTTGTGCATTGCAACCAGACGTGCCTCAACCTCTTTCAATGCAAATGGCTTGACCAGGTAGTCATCTGCCCCGCTCTCGAAGCCCTTCAGCTTATCTTCCAGCATATCTCGCGCGGTCAGCATCAGTACCGGCGTATCGAGATGGGCCTCCTGACGGAGCTTTCGGCAGAGTGTGATCCCGTCCATTCCGGGCAGACCAAGATCAAGAAGGATGCCGTCGAATGGCTGAGTAATCGCGAGATGGAGTCCGGTCACGCCATCGGCCGCTGCATCAACACTATGACCCCTACCTTCTAAAAAATCATAGAGATTTGTTGCGATTGCAGGATCGTCTTCGATGATGAGTATATGCACGGATGAGTGTCCTGCTGAGATGTTACAAGGTCGCGGATTGACTATCTGACACGGCGATGAGAGCAGTGTGGGCCGTTAGAGATACTCCATCATCACTGATGATACTTACGGCTCAGTGCATGAACGGCATCAACCAGCGTGAGCGCACTCTCAGGTGGCGTGAACTGGGAGATACCATGACCGAGATTGAAAACATGTCCACTCCCATTGCCATAGCTCGCCAGAATTTTTTCTGTTTCGGCGGTGATCACTTCTGGGGATGCAAATAATACGAATGGATCAAGATTCCCTTGTAGTGCGACCTTGTCTCCGATCCGGCGACGTGCTTCACCGATGTCCATCGTCCAGTCGAGCCCGACCGCATCGCAACCACTGTTAGCAATACTCTCAAGCCACAGACCCCCACCCTTGGTGAAGACCACTGCAGGGATACGCACACCTCCATGCTCACGCTTTAACCCGGCCAGTATCTGACTCATGTACCGCAGTGAGAACTCTTGATACGCGTTATGCGATAAGGCCCCTCCCCAGGTATCAAAGATCATCACCGCCTGTGCACCCGACTCGATCTGTGCGTTCAGGTAGCTGGTAACTGACTGGGCATTAATATTGAGGATATGGTGCAGCAATTCTGGACGTTGGTAGAGCATGGTCTTGATCTGACGGAAGTCGGTCCCACCACACCCCTCAACCATGTAGCACGCGAGTGTGAATGGGCTACCCGAAAAACCAATCAGTGGTACCTGGTTATCTAGGGTCTTACGGATCTGTGACACCGCATCCATCACATACCGCAGATGGACATTCGGGTCAGGTACGGTTAATGCCCGTATCTCCCACTCCTCACGTAATGGCCGCTCAAACTTAGGGCCCTCTCCTTCGGCGAAGTAAAGGCCCAGACCCATCGCATCCGGGATGGTCAGGATGTCAGAGAAGAGGATCGCAGCATCCAGAGGAAACCTTGCTAGGGGCTGCATGGTGACCTCGGTTGCGAAGTCAGGGTTCTTGCATAACGACAGAAAGTCGCCGGCACGCGCACGCGTCTGGTTATATTCTGCGAGATAACGACCTGCCTGGCGCATCATCCATACCGGCGTATATTCAGTCGGCTGTCTTAGAAGTGCACGTATCAGCGTATCATTTTTTAATTTTGTCATTCAGAAGACCACTCCATCCCATAAATTCGACCAAATACTACCAGCGATTAGGCTCTGCGTACACCGTGCCTGCCAGACTAACTCTCCTCGATCGCGAAGAGACGACGGTACTCTCGGATTGCATAGCGATCGGTCATCCCTGCGATATAGTCTGCAATCGCCTGGTGACCTTCTTTCTGAAAACGGGACTGGTCTGCTGGTGGCAGCAGCCGTGTATCAGAGCTGAATGCATTGAATAGCATCTCGACGGTATGGCGGGCCTTGTTACTCATTCGAGAGACCTGGTAGTGACGGTAGAGATGCTCCCTCAAGAACTTCTTCAGTTCCTGCTGTTCCTGCCTGATCGTCTCACTGAAGCCGATGAGTAGCGGTGATGAGCGAACCCCATTCAGGCTATCTAGACGTGCGTCCGCGATGCTGTCCGTACTCTGCTGAGTCAAGTCCGCTACCAGCGTATTGATCATGCGTCGAACAGTCTCATGGACCAGACGACGTCCTGCGATGTCTGGGTATCGTTTCTTCACCATCGACAGATGACGCGCGAATATACCGACCCCCTCCAACTGCTCTTGATCGATGAGACCCGACCTCAGTCCATCGTCCACATCGTGGTTATTGTAAGCAATCTCATCGGCTAAATTCGCAAGTTGGGCCTCAAGAGAGGGCCTCTGATTTGAGATGAATCTCTCACCCACATCTCCAAGCCTCTTTGCGTTCTTCATCGAGCAGTGTTTCAGGATGCCTTCACGCGTTTCAAAGCACAGATTCAGTCCATTAAATAGACCGTAACGCTCCTCCAGCACATCCACCACCCGTAGAGACTGAAGGTTATGTTCAAATCCACCATGATCCTTCATGCACTCGTTCAGAGCATCCTGCCCTGCATGACCGAAGGGCGTATGTCCTAAATCATGTGCCAGTGCGATCGCCTCAACCAGATCCTCATTCAGGTGCAGGTTACGGGCGACAGAGCGACCGATCTGTGCCACCTCTAGGCTATGGGTTAAACGGGTACGGAACAGATCCCCCTCATGGTTGACGAAGACCTGGGTCTTATACTCGAGACGACGGAATGCGGTTGAGTGGATGATCCGATCACGGTCCCGCTGGAACTCACTACGACCGGCCGGGGGATCCTCCTGGACACGTCTTCCGCGTGAATTTACCGATGTGACCGCGTAGACCGCGAAGTCATGCATCATTAATACATTCCAAGAGTGTCTCCCTTAATACCGGACCGGGCACCTCGGAATGAATAACGGCCTCACCGATCCGGTTCAAGAGGATGAACCGGATCCTCCCCCCCTCGACCTTCTTGTCTAGACCCATCAAATCTAAATACCGATCCACCCCAAGATGGGGCGCGGCAACCGGGAGACCCGCCTGCACGTAAATCTTCCGGATACGCTCGACCGTATCCACTCCGATCATCTGCATCCGGTGAGATAACTCCGCTGCCAACAAAGTCCCTGCCGCCACCGCCTCTCCGTGCAGCCATACACCGTAACCCATTCCATTCTCAATGGCATGGGCGAAGGTATGGCCCAGATTGAGCAGTGCTCGGACCCCGCTCTCGCGCTCATCATCCGCCACAACTTCCGCCTTATTCTGACAACTTCGTCGAATTGCTTCATTCATGACATCATAATCGCGCATTAGCAGCTTATCCATATTCGCTTCCAGCCACTCGAAAAAAACGAGGTCCCGGATCAACCCGTACTTAATGATTTCAGCGATCCCCGCACGCAACTCCCTCTCTGGCAGGGTCTTAAGGGTTGCACTGTCTGCCAGCACCAGTCGAGGCTGATAAAAAGCACCGACCATGTTCTTACCGAGCGGGTGATTGATACCGGTCTTACCCCCAACAGACGAATCCACCTGGGCGAGTAGCGTGGTTGGGACTTGGATGAACGGAACGCCCCTCAGGTAAGTCGCCGCAGCAAACCCGGCCAGATCACCGACCACCCCCCCTCCGAGGGCTATGACCGTGGTATTGCGCTCGCACCGACTTGATAACAGTCCATCATGAATCAGGTTCAGTGTGTGCCAGTTCTTGTGCTCTTCCCCATCCGGAAGAATGATCGGAAATGATGCAACCCCCTGCCCCTCCAACCCCGCCTGCAAGCGTGCGAGGTAGAGGGGTGCCACCGTGGTATTGGTGACGATGGCGACCCTCTTTTGCGGAAGATAGGGCAGGATGAGTTCTGCCTGATCGAGTATTCCAGCCCCAATATGAATCGGGTAGCTGCGTTCATTGACAGCAGGGGTGAGATTGACCGTGATGGTTTGCATGGTATTGGGATAGATGTCCAACGTTACGGAAGGATGGCGATATCGGACCGGCTAAACATCTTCATCATCCACTCGATCGATCTCTGAATCAGTGCCCATCAACTGATCAGCAAGTGA
>SESD01000786.1_pt1 | contig 18905 bp, 15 predicted proteins | sample 3171411 | NCBI WGS metagenome assembly SESD01 (sample SAMN06051880, study PRJNA518727) | freshwater metagenome | biome: subpolar coniferous forest; feature: holomictic lake; material: water; isolation source: holomictic Lake 442, 16.5 m depth | place: Canada: near Kenora, Ontario | collected...
ACCCGCACAAAACATCATTGATGATTTGCAAGCCACGCGTTGCGAAACCGTTGAAGAATTATTGGCAGAAGCCAACTTCGTTTCATTACACTGTCCGGGCGGCGAGGCAACCCGACATTTAATCAACGAAAAACGTCTGAAACTGATGCGCCCGTCAGCCCATTTAATTAATACTGCTCGTGGTGATGTGGTTGACAGCAAAGCGCTAATTAAGGCTTTAAAAGAAGGCTGGATTGCGGGTGCCGGCTTAGATGTTTTTGAAGGTGAACCTAACATTGACCCCGGTTTTTTGGCGCTAGATAACATTGCACTCTTACCGCATTTGGGCAGTGCAACTGAAGAGACACGTGTCGCAATGGGTAATCGTGTCTTGGCAAATATTGCAGCTTTTTTTGCCGGTGAAGAACCAGAAGATAGAGTTGTTTAAAAAATTAATTAATAACACTATGGGGCAATATGGTGAATCTATAGCGCCATTTGCTCCACAGTTTTTCTACCTGTAAAAAGTATTGAGTGTTGAAAAATATCCCGCCCCTGCACCACTCAAAACAAATGCTCAACCGCTTCTTTTTCTTCTTTTAACTCAGCCTCTGAAAGCTTTAACTTTTGCTTGCTGAATTCATTGATAATAAGGCCTTTAACAATACTTGCCTTACCATCAACTACCGTTACCGGAAATGAGAAAATCAGGTCTTTGGCAACACCATAGCTACCATCGGACAGAACACCCATACTCACCCAATCCCCTTCTTCTGTACCCAAAGCCCAATTTCTCATTTGATCAACAGCTGCATTTGCTGCGGATGCTGCGCTGGACTGACCTCTGGCTTTAATAACCACTGCACCACGCTGCTGAATAGTTGGAATAAATTCATTGGTAAACCAGCTTTTATCAACCAATGACAGCGCGTCTTGACCTTTCACCTTGGCATGATGTAAATCTGGATATTGTGAAGCTGAGTGATTGCCCCAAATAATCATATTTTTTATATCAGTCGTCAAAACACCGCATTTTTCAGCTAATTGGCCTATGGCTCGATTATGATCCAATCGACTCATTGCAGAAAAATTCTCAGGCTTCAAATCAGGCGCATTTTTTAAAGCAATCAAGGCATTGGTATTAGCCGGATTACCCGTCACCAAGACTTTTACATCTCTATGAGCTACTGCATTTAACGCCTTACCTTGTATTGAAAATATCTCGGCATTGACTTCCAACAAATCTTTACGCTCCATACCCGGCCCTCTTGGACGTGCCCCCACCAGAAAAGCATAATCAACATTTTTAAATGCCACCATAGGGTCATCTGTTATTTCAACTCTATGCAACAATGAGTTCGCACAGTCAGTTAACTCCATCACGACACCTTGTAACGCAGCCATTGCCGATGGAATTTCCAGTAAATGCAGAACAATAGGTTGCTCAGGGCCTAATAAAGAGCCGGCTGCCAAACGAAAAAGCAAAGAATAGCTGATTTGTCCTGCTGCACCGGTAACGGCTATATGAACGGGTGTTTTCATTTGTTATCCTGATATATTTAGAATACAGCGCTTATTTTGATAATTAAAGACTATTGCATGATAGATAAATATCATTCTCAACATACATGTCTATTTATGATGCAACGAACCGGTGTCATACAAATTACTTTTTCCAGTAAAATAATAGTCAAAACATAACACAATCCTACCATTATGGTCATTGTAAAACACTCATAAATCGAGAAGCTTAAATTACGGCACGCTTTTTTTATCGGGTATAATAAACCTAAAACCATCACATTAACGCATGTAAACGGGTAAGTTAATGAAAAAACTGCTTTTCCAATTTGACACAGACAGCCATCCATCCGTTTTTGATACGGTAGTTGCATATGATGGTGGGGCTGATCACGTCATTGGTCATGGAAATTTAAAGCCGGAAAACGTCACCGGATTGGTAGAAGGTGCTATTTTTACCCGCGCACCTAAAGATAAAAAAAACACCGCTATTTTTGTTGGCGGTAGTGATATGGTTGCCGGCCAGAAATTATTTAATGCGGTGCAAAGTTGTTTTTTTCCGGGCTTTCAAGTCTCTGTCATGCTGGATAGCAATGGCAGCAACACAACCGCTGCCGCTGCTGTTGCAAAACTGGCCTCCAGTGGAGTTCTTAAAGGTAAAAAAGCTATAGTCTTGGCGGGAACTGGTCCTGTAGGACAGCGTGCCGCAGCAATGTTGGCTCAAGAAGGCGCAAAGGTATCAATAACCGCACGTAAAATGGAACGTGCAATAGAAGCCTGTAACAATATGAAGTTACGTTTTGGGGTTGATATTACTCCTCTTGAAGCATTTGATAATAAGGCCAGAGCCGATGCGATTGAAAATGCGAACATTGTTTTGGCAACAGGAGCAGCCGGCATCGAACTACTAACTCCTGAACAATGGCAAAATAACAATACTCTTGAAATGATAGCAGACGCTAATGCAACACCACCTCTGGGCATTGGTGGCTCAGATATGATGGATAAAGGTAATCTTCGCCATGGCAAGATTATCTGGGGTGCAATTGGCTTTGGCGTTTTAAAGTTGGCTTTACACCGTGCTTGTATCGCAAAATTATTTGAGGACAACAAACAGGTTCTTGATGCTGAAAACATCTTTGCCTTAGCCAAAGAAATGGCTTAAGTAATACATTTATTCATGAATTCGCTAGCAAATCCAACAACCTTGTCCTCAAGAAAAGATGCTTTAAGCATATTTCAGGCAGGCATTGTTGCCGCTGACCCTTATCAAGCAGTTAAAAGTTGTTTGTTTACTGACGGCCAACAACTTGAATTCCTGCTTGATTTGAATGATAAAACCAAAAAGCGCACCGGTAACTGGTCAAAAGTCCATCTCATCGCGTTTGGTAAAGCCGCTTGCGCCATGACCAAAGCTGCTCAAGAAATTATCCCTGCCCATTTATTCGCAGGCAATGGTATTGCAGTTACGAATTATGAAAACGTAACTACAATTGATAAAATTGAAGTGATTGGTGCTTCGCATCCCCTGCCCGACGAAGCGGGCCTTAAGGCCGCAAAAAAATGCGCCAAACTCATAAGTCAGGCAAAACAAAATGAGCTGGTTTTAGTCTTGGTTAGTGGTGGCGGTTCAGCGCTTATCCCCTATCCGGTTGATTCAATCTCGCTATCAGAAAAGATTGCCACTACTGATTTACTTCTGGCTAGTGGTGCAACAATCAATCAAATTAACTGTGTACGCAAACACTTATCACAGTTAAAAGGCGGTGGCTTGGCACGTCTGGCAGCACCTGCAGATTTACATGCATTTATTTTGTCGGATGTTTTAGGCGATGACTTAAGCGCTATTGCCAGCGGCCCAACCGTTCCTGACCCAAGTACTTTCAGCGATGCCATTGATGTTTTTATAAGCAAAAATATTTGGAACAAAGTACCTGCTAATGTTCAACAATATTTAGAACAAGGAAAATTAGGGCAAGCCACTGAAACTCCTAAACCTGGTGATTCTGCTTTTAAAAACACCAGCTATACATTAGTTGGTAGTAACACAATCAGCCTAAAAGCGACATTCAAAGCGGCACAAGATTTAGGTTACGAAACCCAGCTATATGATGCGTATCTTTGCGGTGAAGCCAGACAAGCGGCTGAAAACTGGATAGGCGATGCAAAAAAATTAATCAACAACACTATCAAAAAACCGGTGGCCTTGGTGGCGGGTGGCGAAACAACCGTTACTTTGAAGGGAAATGGCAGAGGTGGTCGAAATCAGGAAATGGTGCTGGCTTTTGCTATTGCCGCAAAGCAACACGGCTTAACCGGACATTGGACATTTCTTAGTGGTGGCACTGATGGTCGGGATGGTCCAACGGATGCCGCCGGCGGTATCGCTGACCAAGACACACTAAAACTTATGATTGATGAAGGCATAGATCCGCTTACCATGCTGGACAATAACGATTCTTACACGGCCTTAAAAAGCTCTCAGGATTTACTGGTTACCGGTGCAACCGGAACCAACGTAGCAGACCTGCAAGTATTACTTATTCACCCGATACTTACTCAAATACACACCTCTTAATCAGGAAACACCATGTTTAAAAAATCTATGTCCATAGCCGGTTTTGATGATGATCTGTTCCAAGCAATGGAAGAAGAACGTAATCGTCAGGAAGATCACATTGAACTGATTGCATCAGAAAATTACGCCAGCCCACGAGTAATGGAAGCCCAAGGCTCTCAGTTAACCAATAAATATGCCGAAGGTTATCCCGGCAAACGTTATTATGGCGGTTGTGAATTTGTTGATAAAGTAGAGCAATTAGCTATCGACCGCGCCAAAGCATTATTTGGCGCTGATTATGCAAACGTACAAGCACATTCAGGCTCTCAAGCCAACATGGCCGTGTTTATGGCTTTAATTCAACCGGGCGATACCATCATGGGTTTAAGTCTGGCTGATGGCGGTCATTTGACACACGGAGCCAAACCCAATTTCTCCGGCAAAATTTATAATGCTATTCAATACGGTTTAAATCCGGAAACCGGTGAAATTAATTACGAACAAGTTGAAACCTTGGCACTGGAACATAAACCCAAAATGATTGTTGCGGGCTTTTCTGCTTATTCTCGCGTTTGGGATTGGCAACGATTCCGCGACATTGCTGATAAAGTGGGCGCTTATTTTGTGGTTGATATGGCGCACGTCGCCGGTTTAATTGCTGCAGGCTTATACCCTAATCCGGTTCCTTTTGCGGACGTGGTTACCAGTACCACGCACAAATCCTTACGCGGTCCGCGTGGTGGGCTTATTTTGTGTAAAAGCAATCCTGAGATCGAGAAAAAAATTGATTCCAATATTTTTCCTGGCATACAAGGCGGCCCTTCCATGCATATAATCGCTGCCAAAGCGGTTGCTTTTAAAGAAGCCATACAACCTGAATTTCGCGTTTATCAACAACAAGTCATTAAAAACGCCCAAGCAATGGCTACCGTTTTTATTAAGCGCGGCTTTGATGTGGTTTCAGGTGGCACCGACAATCATTTAATGTTGGTTTCTCTTATTCCTAAAGGTATTACCGGAAAAGCCGCCGATGCTGCACTTGGCAAAGCACATATTACCGTCAATAAAAACGCCGTGCCCAACGACCCTCAATCACCATTTGTTACCAGCGGTATTCGTGTCGGTACGCCAGCGCCAACCACACGCGGCTTTAAAGAGCCGGAAATGATCGAAATTGCCAACCTCATGTGTGACGTTATGGAAAACATTGATGATGAAGAAGTGAGTGCAGCAGTGCGGGAAAAAGTCTGTCATCTTTGTGCGCGTTTTCCGGTTTATAGCTGATGTAATATCAACGACTATAATACTTTTAGAGACGCGATTTATCGCGTCTCTTTATTTAAGCACCCACAAATCAGAGATACAAAAATCCATCTCTACTGAGGAAAACGATGTCAGATATAGAAATCGCCCAACAAGCCACTATGCGACCGATCATTGGTTTGGCAAAAGAACAATACGACATAGATCCTGAACACTTGGATCCTATTGGTCATTACAAAGCCAAAATATCACTGGAATACATCAATACCCTAACCGACAAAAAAGACGGCAAACTAATTCTGGTAACGGCTATCAGCCCAACGCCTGCCGGTGAAGGCAAAACTACCACAACAGTGGGTTTGGGTGATGCCATGAACCGCTTGGGCAAAAAAACCATGATGTGCCTGCGCGAACCTTCCTTAGGCCCCTGCTTTGGCGTAAAGGGCGGGGCAGCAGGTGGTGGTTACTCACAAGTTGTACCCATGGAAGACATCAATCTGCATTTTACCGGTGATTTTCATGCTATCGGTGTGGCACACAATCTTTTATCGGCGCTGATAGACAACCACATCAATCACGGTAACGCGCTGGATATAGATCCAAGACGTATTCAATGGAAACGTGTGGTTGATATGAATGATCGCGCTTTACGCAACATTGTCGTTGGAATAGGTGGAACTGCGAACGGTTATTTGCGTGAAGACGGTTATGACATCGTGGTCGCCTCTGAAGTCATGGCAATACTTTGCCTGGCCACCGGACGAGCTGATCTTAAAGAACGCTTGGGACGGATCGTCATTGGTTATAAATCTGATAACAAAACACCCGTTTATGCCCGTGACTTGAATGCACAAGGAGCGATGGCCGCATTATTAAAAGATGCTATCAAGCCTAACTTGGTACAAACACTGGAAAACAATATTGCTATTATTCATGGCGGCCCGTTTGCCAATATTGCGCACGGTTGCAACACGGTAACTGCAACCAAAACTGCATTAAAACTGGCTGATTATGTAGTCACTGAAGCCGGATTTGGGGCTGATTTGGGCGCTGAAAAATTTATTGATATAAAATGCCGCATGGCGGAGTTAAAACCCTCTGCAGTCGTGCTGGTTGCGACAGTAAGAGCACTTAAATTTCACGGTGAAGTAGCTAAAGAGAATTTAAACACTGAAAATCTGGCCGCACTGGAACAAGGCTTTGTTAATCTTGAGCGCCATTACCACAATATTACCCAACATTATGGCTTGCCTTGTGTAGTGTGTATTAATCACTTCACTTATGATACTGATGCAGAAATCGCATTACTCCAACAAAAATGTGAAGTACTTGGCGCAACATGTGTGACTTCAAAACATTGGGCAGCAGGTGGAGCAGGCGCAGAAACTTTAGCTCAAGCTGTTATTGAGGTTGTTGACGATCACGAACCTGAGTTTACTTTCGTTTATGATGAGAAGCTTAGCTTGTGGGAAAAAATCGAAACAATTGCCAGCAAGTTATACGGCGCCAAACGAATCACTGCCAATGCCAAAGTAAAAGCTCAGCTCGCCACATGGGATATTGATTATGGCAAATTTCCGGTTTGTATAGCAAAAACACAAATGTCATTTTCAACCAATCCCAACGCTAAAGGCGCACCTTCCGGCCACACATTAGAAATTCGGGAAGTCAAACTGGCTAATGGCGCAGGTTTTATTGTTGCTATTGCCGGCGACATAATGACGATGCCGGGTTTACCCAAAATACCCGCTGCTGAAAGAATTGATATTGATAATGATGGCAGAATAACGGGCTTATTTTAGGATTTTATGACTCGTAGAAGCAATCCCTTTTGGTTGCCTAATTCGCAAAAGAGTAAACGCAGGGGATTGCCCCAGTAATCTATGTCCATTTTCTTATAACAAACTCAGGCGATGAATACTCCACTACTCTCTGTTGAAAATCTCAGCGTTACTTTCAATCATCAACAGACGGTTGTTGATGACATTAGTTTTGTGATCAATCCAGGTGAAACCTTTGCCTTAGTCGGCGAATCAGGCTCCGGCAAATCCATCACCGCGTTATCGGTGTTAAGATTATTGCCAAATAATGCTCAAATCAAAGCCCATGCAATTTGTTTACACGATGATAATCTAATTAAACGCGCAGAATTTGAACTGTGCAAAATTCGTGGCAGGCGTATCGGTTTGATTTTTCAAGACCCCATGTCCTCACTCAATCCGGTGATGACTATTGGCAGCCAAATCGAAGAAGTCATAAAAATTCACTTCTCTTTATCAAAAAAAGTAATTAAAGAACGGGTACTGCAATTATTACAGCAAGTTGAAATCCCCGAACCGGAGCAACGGCTAAAAGACTATCCACATCAACTTTCTGGCGGCCAACGGCAACGGGTGATGATCGCCATTGCCTTGGCAGGTCAACCGGACTTATTAATTGCCGATGAACCAACCACCTCATTGGATGTCACCATTCAGGCGCAAATATTAACGTTACTCAAAAATATCCAGCAACAAACAGGCATGGCCTTGTGGTTGATTAGTCATGATTTGGCATTGGTATCGACCATGGCGGACCGAGTAGCCGTGATGCAGCAAGGTAAAATTGTCGAAACCGGACCAACCAAAACCATCTTCAATCAACCCCAACATCCCTACACTCGCAAACTACTCAATGCTTTGCCCTCCATGCAGAGTTGTTTAAAGCATACTCCACAAGAAAAACCGCCGTTATTTCAGGTCAATAATTTTTATTGTTACTACCCAATCAGAAAAGGCCTCTTCAAACGCATCGTTGATTATGTGCGTGCAGTTGATGGCGTAAGCTTTAAAATCCAACAAGGCAAAACACTGGCTCTGGTCGGTGAATCAGGCTGTGGTAAAACTACACTTGGGAAAAGCTTGTTAAACTTGATACCCGGAGGTAATGGGCAAGTGAGCATTGACGGCATAGAGCTTAACAACTTAAACGGCGAAGCCTTAAGACAACAACGAGCCAATATCCAAATTGTTTTTCAAGATCCCTTTTCATCAATGAACCCAAGAATGCTGATTGGTGACATTATCGCAGAAGGCATTAGGGCATTACATCCCGAGGTCAACTACGCCGAATGTAAAACAAGAGTTAAACAATTATTGCAACAAGTCGATTTGCCAACGGATTCAGCATTGCGTTATCCACATGAATTCTCCGGTGGTCAGCGACAACGGATATGTATAGCACGTGCACTGGCAGTTAATCCCAAGCTAATAGTCTGCGATGAACCTACCAGTGCGCTGGATGTATCCGTGCAAGCGCAAATTATTCAATTACTTAAAACCTTGCAGCGGGAAAAAGGCTTAAGCTATCTATTCATTACCCACGACCTAGGGGTTGTTGCAGAAATAGCCGATGAAGTTGCCGTGATGTACCAAGGAAAAATTATTGAATATGGCAATGTAGAACAAGTACTCACAAGACCTGAGCATGCTTATACTAAAAAACTATTGAGCGCTGTTCCTGTTTTGGCTATGGAGAAATAATCAGGCAATTTTCAACAGTAATTTGTGTTATTCTAAGCGGCTAATTTTTATTCTATAAACTCTCATATCACTTTATGCGAACTCGCGTTAAAATTTGCGGCTTTAGCCGCATTGAAGATGCTGTTTATGCGGCACACAACGGCGTGGATGCAATTGGCTTGGTTTTTTACCCCCCAAGTCCAAGAAATGTTGAGATTGAACAGGCCATTAAAATTGTTAATGCCCTGCCCGCTTTTACTAACGTTGTGGCTTTGTTTGTCGACGAACAGGAGGCGCAGATTCGTAAGGTGTTGACACAGGTGCCGATTGATTGCATTCAGTTTCATGGTGACGAACCCGCTGAAACTTGCAGAATCTATGGTAAACGATACATTAAAGCAGTAAGCATGAAAGATAACATTGATATTGATGCCTTGGCACTTAAATATCATGATGCCGCCGGCTTATTGCTGGACGCTTATCATCCAGATGCAAAAGGTGGAACAGGCAATCAATTTGATTGGGCATTAATCCCCAAGCATTGTTCGTTACCAATCATACTGGCTGGTGGTTTGGATGAAACCAATGCCAAACAGGCCATACAAACAGTAAGACCTTACGCACTGGATGTCAGTAGTGGCGTTGAAGCCAAAAAAGGGATTAAAGATTCGCTAAAAATAGCGGCTTTTATAAAACAAGTTAATGAGGGTGACAGGGTAAGAACATGACCGAAAAATATAATATGCCCGATGAGCGGGGACACTTTGGCCCTTATGGTGGAATTTTTGTCGCTGAAACATTAATACCACCCATTCAAGAATTAAATGCTGCCTACCAGCATTACCTATCTGATCCTGAATTTATAGCGGAACTAGATGCTGATTTAAAATATTATGTCGGACGGCCTTCACCTTTATACCATGCTGAACGTTGGAGCCGTGAACTGGGTGGCGCGCAAATTTATTTAAAACGAGAAGACCTTAATCATACCGGTTCTCATAAAATCAATAATACCGTTGGCCAAGCTTTACTAGCCAAACGCATGGGTAAAACTCGCATTATTGCCGAAACCGGTGCCGGTCAACACGGTGTTGCTACTGCAACCATTGCCGCACGCCTGGGCTTGGAATGTGTGGTTTACATGGGTGCAGTTGACGTTGCAAGGCAGTCGTTAAACGTTTATCGTATGAAGTTACTGGGTGCAACCGTAGTCGCCGTTGAATCCGGCTCAAAAACACTAAAAGATGCCTTAAACGAAGCACTTAGAGATTGGGTAACCAATGTCGATAATACTTTTTATATTATTGGCACGGTTGCAGGCCCTCACCCTTACCCGGCAATGGTCAGAGACTTTCAATCAATTATTGGCCGCGAAGCCAAAGAACAATGTCTTGAAGCAACAGGTCGCTTGCCCGATGCTCTTGTCGCTTGCGTAGGTGGCGGTTCAAATGCTATCGGTTTGTTTTACCCTTTTATTGAAGACAAATCCGTAAAAATGTACGGGGTTGAAGCTGCCGGTGACGGTGTTGCAACAGGAAGACACTCAGCACCTTTATGTGCAGGTCGCCCCGGTGTATTACATGGCAATCGTACTTATCTCATGTGTGATGATGACGGTGAAATTATTGAAACCCACTCCATTTCTGCAGGGCTTGACTATCCAGGCGTAGGCCCTGAACATGCCTGGTTAAAAGATACCGGGCGTGCAACATACGTTAATATTACAGACACTGAGGCGCTTGAAGGCTTCTATGCCATTACACGCATGGAAGGCATTATTCCGGCACTGGAATCAAGCCATGCGATGGCATATACAATGAAGCTTGCTCCAACCATGAAGAAAGACGAAATTATCATCATCAACCTGTCTGGTCGTGGCGATAAAGATATGCAGACAATGGCTAAACGTGAAGGAATAGAACTGTGAGTCGATTAGCCGCCAGATTTGAAGCACTTGCCAACAAAGGACGTAAGGCATTAATCCCGTTTATTACAGCAGGTGATCCAAGACCGGATTTCACAGTGCCACTCATGCACGCAATGGTAAAGGCAGGTGTTGATGTGATTGAACTGGGCGTACCCTTTTCTGATCCGATGGCAGATGGCCCTGTCATTCAACGTGCCAGCGAAAGGGCTTTAGCTCATAAAATGAGCTTAAAACGCACCTTGGAAATTGCCGCTGAATTTAGAAAAACCGACCAAGAAACTCCGATTGTCCTTATGGGTTATTTAAACCCGATTGAAGCAATGGGTTATGAAAACTTTGCCAATGCTGCTCAACGCGCAGATATTGACGGTGTGTTAACCGTAGACTTACCGCCAGAAGAAGGCCTTGAGTGCAGTGCTTTGTTAAAGGCACGAGGTGTTGACCCTATTTTTCTGCTGGCCCCTAATAGCACAGATGAGCGTGTTAAAAAAATGGATGTTGCGGGCAGTGGTTATATTTATTACGTTTCTCTTAAAGGCGTAACCGGCGCGGGACATTTAAATGCAGTTGATGTTGAAAACAAACTGCAACAAATACGAGCTAATACCAAATTGCCTATTGCTATTGGTTTTGGTGTAAAAGATGCGGCGACTGCAAAGACTATTGCCAATATAGGTGATGGAGTTGTAATCGGTAGCGCCTTGATTAGTAAAGTTGAAGAAAATCTTGATAATCTTGGACAGGCTAGCAACGAAATTATTGAATTATTAGTATCCATACGCCAAGCGCTGGATAGTTAAAAAGCGTAATGAAACGAACTATGGAGCACAAAAATGAGTTGGTTTGAAATATTATTACCAAAAACTATTAGAACCGAAGGATCCAACAAAAAAGGCGCTGTGCCTGAAGGCTTATGGACTAAATGCCCTGGTTGTAATGCTATTTTATATAACACGGAACTTGAAAGAAACCTCAGTGTCTGTCCAAAATGCGAACATCACATGCGCATTAATGCCAGAGCACGCTTAAATATGTTTCTGGATGAAGAAGGGCGAGAAGAAATAGGTAAAAATATTAAGCCTGTCGATCCCTTAAAATTCAAAGACACTAAAAAGTATAAAGACAGAATTATCCAGGCGCAAAAACAAACCAAAGAAAATGATGCGCTGGTCGTCATGAAAGGTCAATTAAAAGGTATCGATATTATAGTTGCCGCGTTTGACTTTAAGTTTATGGGCGGCTCAATGGGTTCAGTTGTGGGCGAGCGCTTTGTTCGTGGCGTAAATAAAAGCTTTGAGCTGGGCATACCTTTTATTGTGTTCACAGCAAGTGGTGGAGCAAGAATGCAAGAGTCATTGTTTTCCCTGTTTCAGATGGCGAAAACTAGTGCCGCATTAACTAGACTATCAGATGCAGGAATACCCTACATATCCTTTATGACCGATCCAACAATGGGCGGTGTTTCCGCCAGTTTAGCGATGCTGGGTGATATTAATGTAGCGGAACCTAATGCCTTAATTGGCTTTGCCGGTCCCAGAGTAATAGAACAAACAGTCCGTGAAAAACTACCCGAAGGTTTTCAACGCAGTGAGTTCTTACAAGAGCATGGAGCAATCGATATGATTATTGATAGACGTGAAATGCGTAATGAAGTTGCCAGTATTTTAGCGCTTTTAACAGCGAACAACATAAAGCCAACATGTCCGGTTGCACCCACCTTAGCGACAGTTGTTGCTGAAGAAATTACTGAACCCTCTTCCGAGCATGAATAACTTGAGCTCCAAAATTTAAAAATAATGATGCATTTTGATTCGCTAAAGGGCTGGCTGGATTGGCAAGAAAGCTTACATCCTTTGGCAATAGACTTGGGATTAGAGCGCGCAGCAATTGTTTACAATACCCTTAATCCTGATGGTATCAAACCGCTAACCATAACGGTAGCCGGAACCAATGGAAAAGGCTCCTGTATCGCCTATCTTGAAGCCATATACAAAGCCCAAGGCTACCGTGTAGGTGCTTATTCTTCTCCTCATATTTTAAAATATAACGAAAGAATAAAAATAGACGGCCATCCATTGCCGGATGAAATTATTTGCGAAGCTTTTGCAAGAATTGAATCCGTTCGAGGTAATACCTCATTAAGCTATTTCGAATTCGGCACACTGGCTGCACTCGATATATTTTGGCGCTCAGCTGTTGACATTCAATTACTTGAAGTTGGCTTGGGTGGTCGACTTGATGCCGTTAATATTATTGACCCTGATGTATCATTAATCTCCAGCATTGGCATTGATCATGTTAATTTTCTCGGATCCACCCGCGAAGCAATAGGGTCAGAGAAAGCAGGCATATTTAGAGCAGCAACACCCGCAATTATTGGCGATCCCAAACCGCCGCAATCATTATTGCAGAATGCGCTAAGTAAAGAAGCTATGATCTATTGCATCAATAAAGATTTTGGTTATACCAAACAAAATACTACGTGGGAGTGGTCTACTGATGGCAAAAAAATCAGTCAGATACCAGAGCCCGGTTTAAAAGGCGAACATCAATACCGTAATGCCTCCGCGGTGATTATGGCCGTGCAAACACTATCAGAAAAATTACCGGTAAATGATAGCGCCATTAGAAATGGACTTAAAAATAGCCATTTACTCGGCCGCTTTCAACTAATTAATGATAAAATCCCCATACTGCTAGATGTTGGACATAATACCGAAGCAGTTAAAACTTTAGTTGATTATCTAAAGCTAACCTTCCCGGGTAAACGAATACATGCAGTTTTTTCAATGATGAAGGATAAAGACATAGCCGGCGTACTTGAAATCATGAATCCGGTTATATACGACTGGTTTTTTGCGCCTTTAGCCAACCCAAGATCAGCAACAGAAGCTTTAATGCGGGAAATTTTTTCGCAAAGCTCCGCGTCCAAAGTATCTTTTGGATTTAACGGTTTTTCTGACGCATACAGCGCCGCAAAAAATCAGTCGCTAGATAACGATTTATTACTGGTTTTTGGATCTTTCTTTTTAGTATCTGATTGTTTGAATGAATTTGAAAAAGGTGAATTGATAAAATGAATCAAGAATTAAAACAACGATTGATTGGTGCTGTGGTAGTTACAGCCCTTGCCGCAATTTTTATCCCTATGTTATTTGATGACCCTATTGAAAATAGCGGCCAATCAGTTAGTGAACTGGTTATTCCGGCGACACCTGTTATAACAGGCGAAGTATCTGCCAACAAACTACCGACTAATGCCAATCAGGTTTTAAACGCCCCTGACTCAGGCTCTGAAAACGTAATAAACACTGACGAAGAAACAGAACTCTCAGCAGAGAACCAATCGCCCTCAGAGACACCTATAGCTGATGAACCAGTTACTGAGACGACTCAAAAGAGTGATCAAGCTATGGATGAGCCCGTTAATGACGGCTCATCTAATTCTCTGGATACAGGTGTTATTAGCGAAACGAATCAACCAACCAAACCAGTCAAAGCAAAGCCTCAAACAAATATAATCAAACAACAATCCACTCAAGAACCTGACGTTGAGGCACCTGTTGTTGCAGTAAAACCTATAAAAAAACCCATTAATGCTGAGGTCGTTTCATCAGAAAACAACCTTAATAAACCTGCCAAACCGAAAACTGAATTTAGTCGATGGACCATTCAGGCTGGCAGCTTTAGCAAAAAAGAAAACGCTCTATCCCTCATGGAAACATTACGCAAACAAGGTCTTCCAGTAACACTGGACACTATCAAAACTGCCAGTAACACGCCCTTATATAGACTTAAAATTGGACCGACACTTGACAAAAAACGTGCAGCAGAAATGAAAGCCAAACTGGACAGCCAAAAAATACAATCGTTACTGATTGCTGAATAATTTAACATAGGCAAATCAAGCTATTGAATCTCACATTAGTAAACACAATGATCTGGATAGATTTTGTTATTATCGGGATCGTTTTTATTTATATGATAAAAGGCTTATTTCGGGGATTTAACCTGGAATTTTTTATATTGATTTTCTGGCTGACTGCAACTGCAGTCGGTTTAAGTTTTAGCCGAGAATTTTCTGTTTTTCTGGACCACTCTATCATTAATCCTGTTGCCAAAATTGCGACCTCTTTTACCATACTGTTTTTAATAACACTCATTATAGGCAGCTTAATTAGAATACTTTTAGGTACCTTGATTAATAAACCTAAATTAACATTTTTAGAGTTCTTAGGAGGGATGATCCTTGGTGTTGCTCATGGAATGTTCTTGGTTGTAATTTTGATTCTTTTGGCAGGACTCACGCCATTACCTGAAGACTCATGGTGGAAAGAGTCAACGTTACTACCCCCTTTTCAAATTGGCGCCTTATGGTTACGAGACCATATTCCATCAGCTCTCGCTGAACATATTCATTATCGTTAACAACTAATAGATTCAATTAAAAATTATGTGTGGTATTACTGCTATCGTTTCACATCAAGCTGTTAATCAAGAACTCTATGATGCACTGACAGTCTTGCAACACCGAGGCCAAGATGCTGCCGGCATAGTGACTTGTGAGAACGGACGCTTACATCTACGCAAAGATAATGGCCTGACTCGCGATGTATTTAACAACGCCCAAATGCTAAAACTAAAAGGCAACATGGGCATAGCACACGTTCGCTATCCAACTGCAGGCTGTACAAGTTCTGCTGAGGCACAGCCATTTTATGTTAACTCTCCTTTTGGACTAACGCTTGCGCATAACGGTAATTTAACCAACACCGAAGACTTAAAAATAGCCTTATTCGTAGAAGATCAACGACACATTAATACTGATTCTGACTCTGAAGTTTTATTAAATGTTTTTGCTCATGAACTACAAAGCTTAGGTAAACTGGACTTAAGCGTTGATGATATTTTTCAAGCAGTAACTGGCGTACACAAGCGCTGCCGTGGCGCTTACGCCGTTGTTATCATGATCGCTGGTGTTGGCATTTTGGGTTTTAGAGACCCACATGGCATTAGACCTGTCGTATTCGGCGAGCGAAAAACAGAAGCAGGCTCAGATTTTATGATTGCCTCAGAAAGTGTTGCGCTTAATGTATTGGGTTTTGACCTTATTCGAGACATCGAACCTGGCGAGGCTATTTTTATTGAAGAAGCCGGCGTATTACACACTAAGCAATGTTCTGATGTAGTAGATCATTGTCCCTGTATTTTTGAGTATGTTTATTTTGCCCGTCCAGATTCAATAATTGACGACATATCGGTATACAAGGCGCGTCTTCGTATGGGCGACAAACTGGCTGCAAAAGTCATCAGAGAATGGCCCGATTATGACATTGATGTCGTCATCCCTATTCCTGATACCAGTAGAACATCAGCCTTACAAATGGCAAATAAACTGGGTGTTAAATTCAGCGAAGGCTTTATGAAGAACCGTTATATCGGTAGAACCTTCATTATGCCGGGTCAAAAAATGCGCGAAAAATCGGTTAGACAAAAGCTCAATGCAATCGACCTTGAGTTTAACGGCAAAAACGTTTTGCTGGTTGATGACTCCGTAGTCAGAGGCACAACCTCGGCGCAAATCATTCAAATGGCACGCGATGCGGGTGCCAAAAAAGTATACTTTGCCTCTGCTGCTCCACCGGTTCGTTATCCCAATGTTTATGGCATTGATATGCCTGCAGCAAACGAATTGATTGCCCATGACAGAACCGAAGAAGAAGTCTGTGAAGCCATTGGAGCGGATCGCTTAATTTACCAGGATCTTGAAGACCTGATTGAAGCAGTACGAAAAGGCAACCCCAACATTAAACATTTTGATACCTCGTGCTTTAGTAAAGAATATATTACCGGCGATATTGACGATGCCTATCTCGATAGAACCGAGGCCTTACGTAATGACAATGCTCAAGCAGAACGTAACTCAGAAAAATCCATTATTGAAATGTTATAACAGGTATAAGGTTCAAGGCGAAAGAAGCAAGGTGAAAAACCTGATATTCAACGTAATCGCTGCTAACCTTTAGTATTACCCTTGAACCTTTTACCCTGAACCTTATACCTCTTTATCTATGAAAGACATTAACTGGAACGACTATTCTCTGGAAACTCAGGCAATAAGAGCTGGCCAAAAGCGAACGCATGAAGACGAGCATAGCATTCCAATCTTTACGACCTCCAGTTATGTCTTTAAAAGTGCCGAAGAAGCGGCTTTGCGTTTTACCGGAAAAAAACCCGGTAATATCTATTCCCGCTTTACCAATCCAACCGTTAATGCCTTTCAAGAAAGATTAGCTTTTATGGAAAAAGGTGAGCGCTGCTTGGCGTTTGCTTCCGGCATGGCTGCAATTATGGCCGTCGGCATGGGATTACTTAAAACAGGCGATCATGTCGTTTGTTCTCGCGGAGTATTTGGCAACACAGTCTTAGTCTTTCAAAATTATTTTGCAAAATTTGGTATAGAAACTGATTTTGTTGATTTAATTGATACCGCAGCGTGGGAAGCCGCCATCAAACCCAATACCCGCTTTTTATTTTTGGAGACACCGTCCAATCCCTTAATTGAAATTGCTGATATTTCTGCACTCGCCAACATAGCGCATGCTCATAATTGCTTATTGATTGTAGATAACTGCTTTTGCACACCGGTACTGCAAAAACCCTTTGAATTAGGTGCCGATATTGTCATTCATTCAGCGACCAAATATATAGACGGTCAAGGACGCTGTGTAGGTGGCGCAGTTATCGCCAGCGATGAAATTATTGAAAAATACATTTATCCCTATCTACGCACCGGCGGCGCAACTATGAGTCCGTTTAACGCTTGGGTGTTTTTATCAGGCTTGGAAACCTTGGCCATCAGAATGAGGGCACACTGCGACAGCGCCTTCGAACTGGCCAAATGGCTGGAACAACAACCCGGCATTGCCAAAGTACACTATCCCGGCTTAAGGTCACACGCACAACACGACTTGGCAAAACGCCAACAAAGCCAATATGGCGGCATTGTCAGCTTTGAATTAAACGGTGGCAAAGAACATGCCTGGAAATTAATCGATGCCACTGAAATGATCTCAATCACTGCAAACTTGGGTGATGTTAAAACTACTATTACCCATCCTGCCACAACCACACATGGCAGACTAACGCCAGAAGCCAGAGCAGTTGCCGGCATTAAAGACGGCTTGGTCAGAGTATCAGTCGGGCTGGAAGCAATTGGAGATATTAAAAATGATCTGTTAAAAGGCTTGGTGTAGAGAAACAAACGCCTGCCTCACTCTCATCAATAGCCGCCATGAACATCGATGTACTTTGTGTAGGGCATGCCTCGTATGATCTTGTTTTTTCAGTTGACCATCATCCAACGGCTGATGAAAAAATTGTCGCCGAAGACTTTCTCAGTTGTGGCGGTGGTCCGACTGCCAATGCCGCAGTAACCGTTGCAAGACTGGGTTTTAAAAGCGCTTTTGCCGGTTATCTTGGCCAAGATATTTACGGCGAAAAACATTACCAAGAATTACTAGAATTGGGGGTTAACACCCGCCTCATCGTTCGTGGCACCTCGCCTACCCCCCTTTCTACCATCATAGTTAAACCCAATGGCAACAGAGCGTTAATCAATTACAAAGGGAAAACCCAGACACTTCCCTGCCAAGCCATCGATTTCTCCTCCGTTATAGCCAAAGTTGTTTTATTCGATGGCCACGAACCGCATATTTCCCTCCACCTGCTTAAACAACTGCAACAACAAAGCATTCCAACAATACTCGATGCCGGCTCCGTTCATGAAGGTACAGCAGTCTTAATGAGTGAAGTGGATTATCTGGTCTGTTCTGAAAAATTTGCCGTTCAATTTGCAGGTAATGTAGTAACAGCCCTTGCTCGTTTAGCACAACTATCAAAAACCGTTGTAATAACACTGGGAGAAAGGGGCTTAACCTGGCAACGTGGTCAAGATAGCGGCAACTTACCCGCTTTTAAAGTTAATGCTATAGATACTACTGGTGCGGGCGATGCTTTTCATGGTGCTTTTGCGGCCGCCGTTGCCTCTGAATTAACTTGGAATGAAGTATTACATTATGCCAGTGCCGCAGGCGCATTGTGCTGTACAAAAATCGGCGCTAGAACCGGAATACCCTCTATGTTGGAACATAAA
>SESD01000787.1_pt1 | contig 18842 bp, 14 predicted proteins | sample 3171411 | NCBI WGS metagenome assembly SESD01 (sample SAMN06051880, study PRJNA518727) | freshwater metagenome | biome: subpolar coniferous forest; feature: holomictic lake; material: water; isolation source: holomictic Lake 442, 16.5 m depth | place: Canada: near Kenora, Ontario | collected...
CATGTCGCTGGCGGCCTTGGGCGTCAATATCCTGGTTGGTTACTGCGGACAGATCTCACTCGGATCAGGCGCCTTCATGGCAGTCGGTGCCTATGCCGCGTTCAATTTCTTTGTCCGGGTTCCCGGCATGCCACTGCTGGTTGCACTGGTCTTAGGTGGTCTTTGTTCCAGTGCCTTCGGCATACTGTTTGGCCTGCCTAGTTTGCGGGTTAAGGGTTTGTACCTGGCGGTAGCCACGCTGGCGGCCCAGTTTTTCAGCGACTGGATGTTTCTTCGCATCAAGTGGTTCACCAATGACGCGCCATCCGGTTCGGTCTCGGTCTCGGGCCTGCAGGTTTTGGGTATGCAAATTGAAAGCCCCACCTCCAAGTACCTCTTGTGCCTTTCCATTCTGGTGGTGCTGGCACTGCTGGCGAAAAACCTGGTGCGCTCAGCCATAGGGCGCGAGTGGATGGCCATTCGCGACATGGACGTGGCTGCAGCGGTGATTGGTATCCGCCCGATGTACGCCAAGCTCAGCGCTTTTGCCATCAGTTCCTTCATCATCGGTGTCGCCGGTGCCCTGTGGGGCTTTATCTACCTGGGCTCATGGGAGCCGGCTGCTTTCTCGGTTGACCTGTCATTCAAACTCCTCTTCATGGTCATCATCGGAGGCATGGGTTCCATCATGGGCGCCTTCTTTGGTGCCGGCTTCATCGTGATCCTGCCGATTGCCCTGAACCAGTTTCTGCCGCTGCTTGGAGACATGGTCGGCGTCCAGATTTCGACCGCAGGTATTTCACACACTGAATTGATCATCTTTGGCGCCCTGATCGTCTGGTTCCTGATTGTCGAGCCACACGGCCTGGCCAAGCTGTGGTCCATCGGCAAGCAGAAGCTGCGACTGTGGCCCTTCCCTCATTGAGTTCTTTTTCGTTAACCCCGGCACCCAGCGTGCTACAAACCCAGGAGACAAGCATGAAAATTAGAACGATTGCAGTCGCGGCTCTGATCGCTACTGTCGGTGTCGTTGCCTATGCGCAACCCAAGGAGCAGTTCTTCCCGGCACTGCCCTATCGCACTGGCGCCTACGCACCCAACGGCGTGCCTTGGGCCAACGGTTACGCCGATTACCTGAAACTTGTCAACGCCCGCGGCGGCATCAACGGCGTGAAGATCAGTTACGAAGAATGCGAAACCGCTTACGACACAGCGCGCGGCGTCGAGTGCTATGAACGCCTGAAGGGCAAGAATGGCGGCGCCACCGTGTTCCAACCACTATCCACCGGCATTACTTTCGCCCTGACCGAGAAGGCTCCCGGCGACAAGATACCCCTGATTACTGCAGGTTACGGCCGCAGCGAAAGTCAGGATGGCAACGTGTTCAAGTGGAACTTCCCGCTGGTTGGCACTTATTGGCTGGCGGCTGATGTGCTGGTTCAGGCAATTGGCAAGAAGGAAGGCGGCCTGGACAAGCTCAAGGGCAAGAAGATCACACTGGTCTACCACGACAGTCCCTACGGCAAGGAGCCGATTGCGCTATTGCAAGAACGCGCCGCCATCCACGGTTTCAACCTGCAACTGCTTCCGGTCACAGCACCAGGCGTTGACCAGAAAGCCACCTGGTTGCAAATTCGCCAGGCCAAGCCTGACTACGTTCTGTTGTGGGGTTGGGGCGTTATGAATTCGACCTCGCTTAAAGAAGCGCAAGCGACCGGCTACCCGCGTGAAAAGATGTACGGCGGCTGGTGGTCGGGCGCTGAACCCGATGTCAAAGATGTGGGCGAAGGAGCCAAGGGCTACAACGCTGTCACCTTCCAGCACGGCGCACATCCGGAATCCAAAGTCGCACAGGACATTCTGAAAGAGGTTCATGCCAAGGGCCAGGGAACCGGTCCGAAGGAAGAAGTCGGCTCGGTCCTCTACATGCGCGGCGCCCTGAGCGCGATGCTCGGGGTTGAAGGCGTGAAACGGGCGCAGGAGCGCTTCGGCAAAGGCAAGTGGGTGAGCGGCGAACAGGCACGCTGGGGCCTTGAGAATTTGGCCCTTGACCAGAAGAAGCTCGACGCTTTGGGCTTTGCTGGCGTCATGCGTCCGGTCAGCACCTCCTGCGTCGATCACATGGGCGCCAACTGGGCCCGCGTCCACACGTGGGATGGCAAGAAATGGAACTTCAGCTCCGACTGGCTACAGGCCGATGAGCAAATCCTGAAGCCGCTGGTCAAATCCACTGCGGCCAAATACGCTGCCGACAAGAAGCTGGAGTCCCGCACCGTAGCCGACTGCCAGTCCTGACCATCGATGTGATCCCTTAACTGTCACTGCGGGCTTGCCCGCAATGACAGTCCAATCGATAGCATTGCGTGCAGTGCTGCCGATTGGTAAAGGCAAAATCCATGGAACCCAACAACATCGTACTTAACGTCAACGGCATCGAGGTCATCTACAACCATGTCATCCTGGTACTCAAGGGCGTCTCGCTCAATGTGCCGGAAGGCAAGATCGTGGCTATCCTGGGTGGCAACGGCGCTGGCAAAACCACCACGCTGCGCGCCGTCTCGAACCTGCTGCGCGGCGAGCGGGGCGAGGTCACCAAGGGCTCGATCGAGTTGCGTGGTGAGCGCATCGAGAATCTCTCACCAGCCGACCTGGTTCAGCGCGGCGTGGTTCAGGTGATGGAGGGGCGCCACTGCTTCGCCCACCTGACGATCGAAGAAAACCTGCTTACTGGCGGCTACACGCGCAAGAACAAGGCCGAGGTGGCCGCCAATCTGGAAAAGGTCTATGCCTACTTTCCGCGCCTGAAGTTGCGTCGCAGCAGCCAGGCCGCCTACACCTCGGGTGGCGAGCAGCAGATGTGCGCCATTGGCCGCGCCCTGATGGCCAACCCCAGCATGGTGCTGCTGGACGAGCCCTCGATGGGCCTGGCACCACAAATTGTGCAGGAGGTTTTTGAAATCGTGAAAGACCTGAACGTCAAGGAAAAGGTGACCTTTTTGCTGGCCGAGCAGAACACCAACATGGCTTTGAGATACGCTGATTACGGCTACATCATGGAGTCCGGCCGCGTCGTCATGGACGGAGCGGCCAGTGACTTGGCCAATAACGAAGATGTCAAGGAGTTTTACCTGGGTGTGGGGGGTGGCGAACGCAAGAGCTTCAAGGATGTAAAGAGCTACAAGCGCAGAAAGCGGTGGCTGGCGTGAGGGGCGATGGCATGAACAAACATTTCGACGCCGGGCCGCCCCAAGGCGAAATAGCCCCCTCGGGGGGCAGCGCAGTACACACCGTGACAAGCGTGGGGGCACAATTTTTTGACACGTTGGAAATGCGCGACAGCGCTGAACGCGAAGCTGCCCTGATGTCGGCTTTGCCAGGTCTGGTCGCCCATGCGCAAGTGAGTGCGTCAGCGTTCTCCGAATCGCTGAGCAAGGTTGATGCGCGAGCGGTCACAACACGATCGGCCTTGGCCAAACTACCGGTAATTCGCAAAAATGAATTGCATGAGCGGCAAAGGTCGCAGCGCAGCGACGATGTTTTTGGCGGCTTCAGTTCCATCCGCTACGGCGCCAACATGCCTCGCATTTTCTCCAGCCCGGGCCCGATCTACGAACCCGAGGGCGCTGCAAAAGACTATTGGCGCATGGCGCGTGCCATTTTCGCCGCCGGGTTTCGTCCGGGTGAATTGATTCACAACTGCTTTAGTTACCACTTTGTTCCGGCCGGCTCCATGATGGAGTCCGGCGCGCATGCCCTGGGTTGCACCGTGTTTGCCGGTGGCACCGGTCAGACTGAGCAGCAAGTCCAGGCCATGGCGGAGTTACAACCTGCTGGTTACATCGGGACCCCCAGCTTTCTGAAAATCATTGTCGACAAGGCGTTCGACATGGGTGTTGCTTTGCCCAGCGTAAAAAAAGCCATGTTTGGCGGAGAAGCGTTTCCGCCGTCCTTGCGCGACTGGTTTGCCGAACGCGGCATCGCTGGTTATCAGTGCTACGCGTCCGCTGATCTGGGATCGATTGCCTACGAGACGCAGGCACGCGAAGGTCTGGTGTTGGATGAAGGAGTGATTCTGGAGATTGTGCGACCCGGCACCGGCGATCCGGTGGCAGCGGGCGAAGTGGGTGAAGTGGTGGTGACGACGCTCAACCCGGACTATCCGCTGATTCGTTTTGGAACCGGCGACTTGTCAGCGGTGCTGGCCGGACCTTGCCCCAGCGGACGCACCAACACCCGCATCAAGGGCTGGATGGGGCGGGCTGACCAGACCACCAAAATCCGCGGCATGTTTGTGCATCCCGGTCAAATCGCGGATATCGTCAAGCGCTTCCCCGAGGTGGCCCGAGCCCGCCTGGTAGTTACCGGCGAAATGGCCAACGATTCAATGACGCTGAAGGTCGAGACCGCGTGCGGTGGACCGGATGCACTTGCCGTCAAGATCGGTGAAGCCATTCGTGATGTCACCAAGCTGCGGGGCGACGTCGAGTTCCAGCTACCCGGAAGCCTGCCCAATGATGGCAAGGTAATCGAGGACGCCCGCAGCTACAAGTAACTGATCTCGGTTCTTTGGCTCAATGCCCCGGTGCTCCCTGCACGCATTTTTGCGGCGAAAAGCTCCCAACTCCTGCATATAAAAAATACTGCTTTGCCGACGCCGTATCCCGTTGATTTCGCAAGAAATTATTACTTTGTGCTGAAATGTGTATACAAATTTTGTACTCTGGCCAGCAGGAGTGGTCGTCAGCGGACCCTGGTTCGCAATTCAAATAATCAGCTAAGTTGTTGATAGAGAACAGGATTTCTACTCATTTCGGCAAGTGGCATAGGGTTTGCTAAACAGGAGTGTGCGATAACACATGAGGTGGCCAAAATGATTGAGAAAACCAAAATCCTGGTGATCGATGATGACGAAGCAGTAAGGCGAAGTCATGAGCGTGTCTTGGCGAGTGACCACTGCAATGTGGAAATGGTCTTCAATGGAAACGAGGCATTGCGAGTGATGGAGCAACATGTATTTGATGTTGTGCTGCTGGACTTGCGTATGCCGGGAATGCAGGGCATGGCAGTTCTCAAGACGATCAAGGGTCGTTGGCCGGAGAGCGAGGTGATCATCATCACGGGTTATCCAACAGTCGAGTCAGCCAAGGAAGCCGTAACTCTGGGGGCTTACGACTATCTGGCCAAACCGGTTGATCCGGACGTCGTCATCCATGCTGCGAATGGAGCGATGCTGCATAAAAAGTGGGCCTTGCGGCGCGACTCAAATGCGCGGAGCGTCGGCGTCCAATAGAAGTTGAGAAGCAGAGAATTCAGTTTTGGCCCAGAGGCAATCCAGCCGGACGAGCCAGTTTGAAGAAGGAGAAAAAGCATGAGTGCGTTGCGTCCAAAGAGCGTGGTGCTAGTCGCTATGGTTGCGTTGTTGCTTGGGTTGGTCGGCATGGAGTTGCGTGCCGAGGGCAATGCGCTGGCCAAAGAGGACCTCGCCTGTCTGACGTGCCATGACAAGCCGGGTCTGGAAAAAAAGCTTGAGAGCGGCGAGATTCTTTCCTTGCAAATATCGACCAAAGGCTACCTCGATTCGATGCATAACGGTACCAGTTGCGAAGACTGCCACTCCAATCTGGACGCCAAAACCCACGGCAAAACGAAGACGGTCATCAAGAGCAAACGGGATTTCTCCCTCTCCATGAAAGAGAGTTGCCGTACCTGCCACAAGAAAAAGTTCACCGAATATGAGGACAGTGTCCATGCTGCTCTCATCAAGGAAGGCAGCACGAAGGCACCCATGTGCTCGGACTGCCACAATTCACATACCGTTCGCTCAGTGAAGATTGTTGAAGCGATCAACGCCACGCCGTGTGCCAAGTGCCACGAAGAAATCTTCAAGGCCTATTCCAAGGATGTGCATGGACAGGAGCGCATTGCCAAGGGAATCAGCGCTCCCCTGTGCGCTGGCTGCCACCAGGCGCACAACGTAAAAGCGGCTTCGATGGGCGATGGCGTCAAGGATGCCTGTCTGACGTGCCACAAAGACGCAGTTGATCAGCACAAAGACTGGTTGCCCAATACTGCCCGCCACTTTGAGGCGATCTCATGTCCGGTCTGTCATGCACCAGATGCGCAGCGCCGGGTCAACCTCAGACTTTATGACGGCGCTGCAAAACGGCAAATTGCAGAAAAGACTGGCGTGCCGAAATTTGAAAAGCGGGCCGACGCCGCCGACGGAAAAGATGCAGGTCTGGACGAGCGGGCGCTTTGGAGTCTGTTGAAAGAATTCAACCAGGACGGCGGCAATGGCAAGACCGTGTTGCGCGGTCGTCTGGAGGTGCGTTCCGGTGTCGAGGCACATCAGTTAAGTGACAAGTCCAGAGCCATCAAAGATTGCGACACCTGCCACAAAGAGGGCGCTGCAGCCTTTCAAAGCGTGACGCTGACGATCGCCGGTCCGGACGGCAGACCGCTGCGCCATGGTATCCAGAAAGACGTGTTGAATTCGCTCACATCGATGGATTCGGTGCGCGGCTTTTATGCCATTGGCAGCACCCGGATCAAACTGCTCGATGTCTTGCTGGTACTGGTTTTGCTGGGTGCGGTCAGTGTGCCGCTGGTTCATATGACCATCAAGCGACTCTTCAAAAGTGTGCGCGATAAACTTGAAGCCGAGAAGGCAGCCGCACTATCGCAAACCGGTGTCCAGGTTGCAGACGACGGTCATGGCACCGCCGGTGAAGTCTCAAAGTAACAGGAATTAGTCATGAACAAACTGTATATTCACCCGCTTCCAGTCAGGGTATGGCACTGGACCAATGCCATCGGATTTGTGCTGTTAATAGCCAGTGGAATGCAAATCAGGTATCTTGATCTGTTCCAGTTGATGTCGTTCAGAACGGCTGTCGTGACACACAACTGGATTGGCTTCGTACTGATCGCCAATTTTTTCATCTGGCTTGGTTTTTATTTGTTCTCCGACAAGATCAAGGTCTATCACCCGGAACTGAGCCCGATGAAATATTTTCGCGCCAGTTTTCGGCAGATGCAGTTTTATGGCTATGGCATCTTCCGCGGCGAGCCCAACCCGCATCACCCCAGCGCCTATCGCAAATTCAATCCCCTGCAAAGCATGATGTACCAGATCATCATGATGCTGCTGGTACCCATCATGTTCTTCACCGGTGTGCTGCTGTGGGACGTCACGCGCTTTTCATCGGTGGTAGACATGCTTGGCGGCGTGCGTGTGGTGGATACGGTGCACGTTCTGCTGTTCATTCTGTTCAGCGGATTCATCATCGTGCATATTTACCTGGCCAGCCTCGGCCACACGCCTTCGGCCCATTTCAAGGCCATGATCACCGGCTTCGAGGAAGTCGAAGACGAGGTCGAAGAAACAGGCAAGACTTCCTGAGAGCCGGCAACGAGGCCACAGGCGCCTCTTCCGGCGAACTCAAATCATGTCGATTCAGGGTCGCCAGGATCGAATTCCGTGTCGCGCACCCGAATGCTGTATTTCTTCATAAGAGCCTGAAAATTGGCGCGCTGCATGCCCGTGTCCTCAGCGCTTTTGGTGACATTGGAGGCGTTTCTCTTGAGCGTCTCCTGAATAAACAACTTCTCGATTTCTTCCACCGACTTTTCCCTGGCGATTTTTTTTATCCGCTTGAGTTCGTCGCTGGTTCGCGGCACCTCCAGATCCAGTCGCGGTGACATGTCGATGATGTTTGCCAGATGGGCTTGGCGGATGATGTTGTCAGACGAAAGAATCACGGCGCGTTGCATCGTGTTTTCGAGTTCGCGCACGTTGCCGGGCCAGCCATGGTTCATCAACAGACTCATCGCTCCTTCAGATATTTCGGCCACCGGCTTTTCCAGCTCATTGCAAAAAATCCTGACAAAGTGAAACGCCAGCGCCGGGATATCGTCGCGGCGCTCTCGCAGCGCCGGAGAATGGATCGGAAAGACGTTGATGCGGTAATAGAGATCTTCGCGGAACGATCCCTGCGCCACCATCGCTTTCAGGTCCTTGTTGGTTGCCGTCACCAGTCTGACGTTGGTTTTTTGTGTGTTGGTGTTGCCCACCGCCCTGAATTCGCGTTCCTGAATGACACGCAGCAACTTGGCCTGGGTAGACAAAGGGATATTGCCGAATTCATCAAGGAACATCGTGCCGTTGTTGGCGATGTCGAACATGCCGCGCTTATTCGCCACGGCGCCGGTAAATGATCCTTTGACGTGCCCGAACAATTCACTTTCCAGCAGGTTCTCGCTGAGCGTGTTGCAGTCGACAGTGACAAACGGCTGGTCCTTGCGCAAGCTGTTGTAGTGAATGGCACGGGCAATCATTTCCTTGCCGGTCCCACTCTCGCCAGTGATCAGAACGGTGCTATTGGTGGGGGCACACTTGGCTATCAGACCGAAGACGGCCTGCATCTGCGGGCTCGAACCAATGATATTCTCGAAGCGGTACTTGGAACTTACCTCGCTTTTGAGGTTGCGGTTCTCGCGTAGCAAGTGGCGTCGCTCCAGTGCGCGGTCCACCACATGTCTGAGTTCATCAGGATCAAAAGGCTTGGACAAATAGTCAAAAGCGCCCAGCTTCATTGCCTTGACCGCGGTCTGTATCTCGGATAGGCCAGTCATCATGATGACGTCGGTGTCAGGATGCCTTTCCTTGACATCCTGCAAGACTTCCAGACCGTTCATTTTTGGCATCATGATGTCAAGAAGCAGAATGTCGTATTCGGCTTCCTCGATCTTCCTCAACGCCTCAAAGCCATCCTGCGCGGTGTCAACGGCAAAACTGCTGTCGCCCAGGATGCGCAGACAACTCCGGATGACTATCTCTTCATCGTCAACGATCAGTATTCTTGTGCTCATATGGTTCTCTTGCCCGCGTTGGGCTCAGCTTCGTCAAAAGGTGCAATGGGAAGGTGGATGCGAAAAGTTGTACCTGAGCCAACGACACTTTCGACATCGATCCTCCCGCCATGGGCTTTGACAATGCCATAGCTCACTGACAAACCCAGCCCGGTTCCTTTACCTACTTCCTTGGAGGTAAAAAACGGGTCAAAGATCCGCTGCAAGTTGGCTTGCGGTATGCCGCAACCGGTGTCCGTGACGGCTATTTCGACCATCGGAAAAGGCTCGGCCGCTGAATTGGCAGGGTCGCCAGCGGCGTAAGGACGGCTTTCCACCAAAATGCTCCCCCTGGTCTCAATCGCCTGCTGGGCATTGACCAGCAAATTCATGACAACCTGTTTGATCAGGTCGGCGTCACCCCATACTTGAGGCAAGCCTGGATCAAGATGGGTGGTGACCTCTACCTGTTGCAAAGAAGCCGGTCGCTCGACAAAGTGCACGGTGTCCAGAATCACTTGATTGAGGTTGAAATATCCTTTGACGGGAACCTTTTCCCTTGCAAAATCAAGCAGTCGCCTGATGATGCTGGCACACCGCTTGGTCTCGCGAATAACCAGATCCAGATCGTCGGCATCCTCGCTGCCCTCCGGAGCTTTCTTTCGCATCAGGGAAGTAAACGTCAGTACACCGGTCAGCGGATTATTCAATTCATGCGCAATGCCAGAAGCCAGCACCCCGATGGACGCCAGCTTTTCGCCCTGCGCAACCTCGGCCTTGGCGGCCATCAGTTCCTTGGTTCTCTCTATCACTTTCAATTCCAGGGTTTGCAGCATTTCCTGCATCTCCGAGCGCGATTGACTTAGCGCTGTTGTCATATGGTTGAACGAGCCGGCAACACGGCCGAATTCATCATTGCTGCGCACCGGAATCGAATGATCGAACTTGCCGAAGGATATCTTTGCGGCGCCAGCCTCCAGGTCTTTCAAGGGCACGTAAATCAAGCGTTGCAGCAGAACCCCGATACTGACAGAAAAAAGAAGAATGAATCCGATCGAAATGCTGATGATGTGAATGGCGTGTCCTCGCATGGCCTGGTCGATCTCATCAAGTGAATAGGCAATATCCACGATGCCCAGCACCGATTGCTTGGCCGGATGTTCATGACAGGACGCCGAAGAACATGAGGGCTCATTGCGTATCGCGTGCATGGTGGTCAGAACCCGGTGCCCAGCCGGGCTTTCAAATATTCCCCAACGCTTCTCATCCGGCACTTGCTCCAGCGGCTTGCTGGTCTGATGGCATTGAATACACGGCTGATCCTTTTGTTCTACCGTATAGCCGATTTCGGCCTTGTGGTTCGAATGAATGATGGTGCCGTCCTTGCTGATCACCCGCAATCGCTCGATGCCTTTCTGACTGCCGACATCTTCAATGATCTTCTCGGCGATATCACGCTTGTTCACCAGCATCGTATAACGGGTGCTGGCGATCACCATTTCTGAAATTTGCGTCACATGCTTGGAAGCCACAGTCTGCAGATCTTCCTTTTGATGTTTCAGCACGAACAGCGCGAACAGAACCGTCGCTACCGAGAGCGCAATGAACAAGTACAGGCTGACTTTGACCTTGAGATTGATTGGACGCATGGATCAGATCGGTGCAGCAGCACCCAAATGGTTATGACATTGCCAGCTGCTTGGGCCAGCCCCGTATTACCGGATTTGCTGCGATATCCTCGCGATTCTTCCTCAAAAAAAGGCCCAACAATTTGACTCGCAGGTGTTTTGTTGATCAGGCGCAATAAGTCAAAAGTTTTTCTTCCAGGAGCGTCAAGTTCACCCGCTCCCTCACCGCGATTTTCCAATATCGCCGCGCTGTTCCAGCAGTTCGTCGCAAAGCTTGAAGAGTAATTTTGGGTGGTTCCCCTGGGACCCACCCCGGTTTTGAATATCTGACAACATTGCGGCTTTGCGGGAAGTGCCTGATGAAATGTGTTTTGCTATGGGTGGTTCTGACTGTCGGCGCCGCCAACGCTGTATGGGGACAGTCTTTTTGCGACAGTGATGGCGGTGCGACCCCTCTGCTGCTGGTTGAACACTTCATCAGCGCTGACTGTGCAGCTTGTTGGAGCGCCCCGCAAGCGACCCCGCCCGCGGCGCAGGCGATGACGATCGACTGGATCGTGCCCAGCGCGCAGGGCGACGAAGCACCCCTGTCAGCGGCCGCCATCCGGGAGGCGCAGATGCGCCTTGATCGTCTCGGGCAAACCGAGCCGACTACCTCGATCATCACGACGACGCCGGTGCTGGGCGGGTCGGCCTACCAACTGCAGGTGGCGCATGGCTTGAGCGTGGGCGCCTACGTCGGTGCCACCATCGAATTCAAAACCTCTGGCAAGGCGCAGCCTTCGATGCCAGTTACGGCATGGCTGCTGCTGGTGGAGACCCTGCCGGCCGGCGTGGAGGGTGCGCAGTCGGAAAAAAATCTGGTCAGAAACGTGCTTGTTTCGACCTGGGCCAGAGCCGATGAGCGGACAGAGGCCGGGCAATCCATCTTTCGCGAATTACGCCCGCTGAGCATTGCGCAAGGTGCCCGGGCGCAGCGTCTGCGCGTCATGGGTTGGGTGCAGGATGCCAGTGGGCAGGTGCTGAGCGCCGCTCAGTCCGTCTGTGCGACGCCGATCGAGACCCCCTGACCAAACGCTAACTAAACGCCAGCCAATTTCAATTTACTCAGCGCGCCCAAAGCCGCGCCAGGCTCGCCATCGATGCCAAGCCGGCAAATGCGGCACCCAGCCCCAGTGCCCAGGTCGGACCGGTTGCACCCAGCAGACCAAAACACAAGGCCACCAGGGCAGCACCCAGCGTCTGACCGAGCAAGCGCGCCATCGCAATCACACCGCTGGCGCCGCCGCTGCGCTCGGTCGGCGCGCTTGACATCAGCGCCTTCAAATTGGGGGACTGAAACAAGCCAAAGCCGGCGCCGCACAGCGCCATCCGAAGCACGATGTCCAGCCCACTTGGATCGAGCGGCAACAACGCCAGCGAGACCATGCCCAGGCTCAAAATTGCCAGGCCCGCGCCACCTAAAAGTGCTGGTGGGTAGCGGTCGGAAAGCCGTCCGGCAATGGGGGCCGCCAGTGCCACCACAATCGCCCACGGTGTCATTAAAAAGCCGGTTTCGACTGGATTGCGGTGCAACACTTCCTCAAAGTAGAACGGCAGCGAAACAAAAGCCAGACCCTGTGCCGCGAACGAGCAGATGGACGTCACGGTGGAAAGGGCAAACATCGGTCGGCGCAACAAATCGACCGGCAGCATGGGGGCCGGGTGGCCGCTCTGGCGTCGCAGCAGCAGCAGGCCGCTTGCCACGGCAATGGCCAGTGGCGCCAGCACCAGCGGCCAGGCCTCGCGTTGTGCGGCGGCGCCCAGGGCCAGGATCAGGGTCGCAAAAGTCAGGGACGTGAGCAGCGCTGCCAGCGCATCGAAGCCATGGCCGCGGCGCGGCGCGTCCGGTAGCGCCGCCAGTGCGAAGGCCAGCGCGATCAGTCCCAACGGCACGTTGATGGCAAACAGCCACGGCCAGGCGGCGACCGAAAGCAACAACGACGCGATGGTAGGCCCCAGCGCAAATGACACGCCGACCACCAGTGCGTTCAGCCCGACGCCACGCCCCAGACGCGACGCCGGATAGATCTGGCGTATCAATGCGATGTTGACGCTCATGATGCCGCCTGCGCCCAGGCCTTGCAGCGCACGCGCGACGGCCAGTGCAGGCAAGCTGTTGGCAAAGGCGCAAGCCAGCGAAGCAGCGGTGAAGAATGCCAGGCCACCCACAAAGACGCGCCGGGGACCCACCAAGTCGCCCAGCGCGGCCAGCGGCAGCAGGCTTGCCACCACTGCCAGCTGATAGGCGTTGATGACCCAAATGGATGCAGCCGGTGGTGCCTGCAGATCGGCCGCGATGGCCGGCAACGCCGTGTTGGCGATGGCGGTATCCAGCGACCCCAATGCCACGCCAAGCAGAATGGCAAGCAGGGCGCGCAGGTCCAGCGCCTGGCCTGCCCTAGAGTGCGTCAAAAACTTTCTTCCGCAAGTCGCTGCCGGAGCCCTGACTCAATGATTGACCCACTGCTGAATTTTTTGCCTGGGGTACAGCGGATTGGCATCTCTTGCGGTGGCGCGAACGTCCGCATTTTGGCCATCCAGCGACCTTGCCTTGGCGCAAAGTTCCGTGATGGAAAAGACGCCCACGATGGCGGAAAGCAATGACAAAATGACGGTGGCGAAGACGGCTTTCATATCAATGCCAGTGCCCGTGTCCGCGATTTCCGCCCCAGTAACCAAAGCCTATTCCCAGAGCAAACGGCAACACATAGTTGGGTTGGTAATACTCCTGCCGGTAATACCCTTGATAGACGGGCGGGGCAACAATGTAAGCCGGTTGTTCATACACCGTTTGTGCATAGGTCACGGTGGTCGGCGGTGCTGACATTTGAGTGGTGGCGCCCACCGGTGTGACTTGCAGTTGCACGGTGGGACCCGGGTCATGGGGCATCTGCACCGAGTATTGCTTGCCGCCAAATTCGTAAACCACGTTGTAGGCGACCGGCCGGTTCTCATAAAAATTCTGCGTCACGCAGCGTTGCACGTTCTGCATCTGCGTTGCCGGCCCGCCTTCAATATGGTCGCCGACCATGGCGCCACCGACAAGTCCCAACATGGTCGCTGCGGCCTTGCCGGCACCGCCGCCCACGGCGTTACCCATGGCGCCGCCGGCGATGGCACCCATCAGTGCACCGGCCCCCGAGCGGGGCTGGGCTACTGCCACTTGCTCGGTGTTGCAAACCTGACGCGGCACGCCAATTTGCTGGATGATGGGGGTGGCCGAAATAACACGTCCCACCTCCTGTGCCAGAGACAGGCCGCAGACCATCAGCGAAGTTGACAAAAGAAGTAGCTTTTTCATGATTTTCATCCCTCAGACTAGGTTGCGATCAGCGAATAATGCTCTTTGGAGTATTCAAATTGGGTGAAGTTCAGTGAAGGTTCAGTAAAGTCGATCCCCTAGAATGAACCGGCACACAATTCTGTGAAATAGGACGGATCTGGGCATGAAGTTGAATATTCTCAATTGGCGTTCCATCCGGACCCGTGTGCTGCTGTTGACGATTGCCATACTTTTGGCGAGCATGTTTTTGCCGTCACTGTATATCAACCGGACCTTGCGCGCCGATCTGGTCCGTGTCGTCAGTGATCAGCAGTTGTCGACCGTCTCCCTGATCGCCGAGGAAATCAATCGTGAATTGCTGGATCGACTGGCCGAGCTTGAATTTTTAGCCGGAAAAGTCAGTCCTGCCAGCATGGGCAGTCCGGCAGTGTTACAGAAATTCATTGCCCAGCACCCGGATTTTCTGAATCACTTCAATGGCGGCATCGTCATTTACAGCGCGGCTGGTCTGCCAATCGTGGAGGCGCCGCGCCGGGTCGGCCCGGTCGGCGCCTTTTTCGAGGACACGCAAGCCATCGCCAGTGCGCTCAAGCAGGGAAAATCGAGTATTGGTGAACCCTTGCTGGGTAAAGATCCATCCATTCCGGCGTTCAGCATGACCGTGCCGATCCGCGATTTCGAAAGCAGGGTGATTGGCGTCATGGCGGGTGTCACCTACCTGGGCTCGGTCGGCTTGCCGGGTGGTGGTAATTTCCTGGACGGACTGATAGAACCCACCTACGGCAAGACCGGTGACTTTGCGCTGGTCACCGCGCGGCAGCGCCAGATTGTGACCGCCACCGACAAGCGCCACATCATGGAAATATTCCCGCTCGTCGGTGCCATCCCGCTGGATGGCCGAGCCCTGGATGTGGCAGGTAGTTCCGACGTTTACGTGACACAAAATGGAGTCGAAGTGCTCGCCTCGGTGAAGGGCGTCCCGGTAGCCAACTGGTATGTGGTGGCCTCCATGCCAACGCAGGAGGCGTTCGCTCCGCTCATCAATTTGCAGCAGCGCCGCCTTGCCGCCGAGATGCTCGGTTTTTTGCTGGTGCTCTTGTTGATGGCGTGGATGCTCAGACGCCAGCTCGCGCCAGTGACGGCGGCGGCGACGGCCTTGCGTGCCATGTCCGGCGAAGACTATCCAACGCAGTCGCTGCCGGTCGCCCGGCAAGACGAAATTGGTGAATTGATCGGCGGTTTCAATTCACTGCTGGAACTGCTGGCGCAACAAAAAGCGGTGGTGCAGGAAAGCGAAAAATTCAAGCAGGCGATCCTGAACTCGATGTCGTCGCAGATTGCGGTGCTCGATCATGACGGGGTCATTGTGGCGGTCAACGAGCCCTGGCGACGCTTTGCCATGGAAAACGGCCTGTCCCCCGGCACGCTGGCAACCAACACCGATGTTGGCGCCAGCTACTTTGATGCTTGCAGGGTCGACAGCAGCAGCGCCGAACCAGAGGTATCGGATGCCAGCGCCGGCATTACGGCGGTACTGCGTGGGGAGGCCGCCAGTTTCAGTCAGGAATATCCCTGCCACTCACCGACGCAGCAGCGCTGGTTCCAGATGACGGTCACTCCGCTGGGTAAGGCGACCTCTCGCGGCGCGGTTGTCACGCACACCGACATCAGTGAACGCAAGGGTACCGAAATCAAGCTGCTCCAGTCTGAGTTATTGATGCGGACTTCGATTGAAACCATTGGTGAGGCATTCACCATTTTTGATGCGCAAGACCGGCTGGTTTTTTGCAACCAGGAATACCGGGACATTTACCGCAGTTCGGCGCCCATCATCGAGATCGGGCGCACATTTGAAGAAATTCTGCTTTTTGGAGTTTCGCATGGTCAATTTGCAGACATCAGCGGGCGCGAGTCGCAATGGGTGGCCGAGCGCATGGCGATCCATCGTCAAGGGGAGCAGGAGTTGATCCAGCGGCTTGCCGGCGGGCGCTGGCTCAAGATTCGTGAAAAGCGAATGGCAAACGGCTACACCGTCGGTTTTCGGGTCGATGTCACCAGCCTTTATGCGGCGCGCCAGGCGGCCGAGGCCGCCAATATCGCCAAGAGCCTGTTTCTGGCTACCATGAGCCATGAAATCCGGACCCCGATGAACGCCATTCTGGGCATGGCACAACTGCTTCTGAAACCCGAACTGAAGGATGCCGAGCGGCTGCAATACTCCCGCACCATCCTGGGTTCAGGCCAGAACCTGCTGACCCTGCTCAACGATATCCTTGATTTTTCAAAAATCGAGGCTGGCAAGGTGACGCTTGAATCGATCGCGCTGCAGCCCGAGCAGATCATCCATGAAACACGGGACTTGTTCACAGAAATTGCCCGAACCAAGGGCTTGCGCATTGAAGTCAATTGGGGCGGTCCGGCCGACCCCTATTTCGGCGACCCGCATCGATTGCGCCAGATGTTGTTCAACCTGGTCAGCAACGCCCTCAAGTTCTCCACGCAGGGGCTGGTTCGGATTGAGGCCTGCGAGATCAGCCACAGCGAACACTTTGCCATACTCGAATTCGCTGTTTCAGACAGCGGCATCGGTATCCCCAAAGAAACGCAGGCGCTGCTGTTTCAGCCCTTCAGCCAAACTGACGGATCTTCCACGCGGCGCTATGGTGGCACCGGACTGGGCCTGTCCATCGTGCGGGACCTGGCTCAGCTCATGGGGGGCGAGGTCGGCGTTGAAAGCGATGGCGGGCAAGGGTCCAGGTTTTGGTTTCGGATCCAGGCCAGATACGCGCCGGCGGGCTTGCCCAGCCGCCAGGCGCCAGACGCCATCATGCACAAAGTTGCCGTTGCCAAGCTCGTTGATCGCGACCGCGTCATGGCATTGGTGGCGGAACTGGAACCCCTGCTGCGCCAACACAAATTCGATGCCATCAGCCGTTTGCGCGAGCTGCAGGAGGTGGTGGCCGCAACCGCGCTGGCACCGGAGATTGCTGAATCCGCTCGCCTGCTGGAGGATTTCCAATTTGACCTGGTGCTGACTCGTTTGCGTACCATGGTGCTTGCCAATCAATGGGATGAGGTCACAAGTGATCGTTAAAAAACCGCAAATTCTGATCATTGACGATACCCCGGCCAATTTGCTGACGCTGGGGGGCATGCTGGCTGCCGACTATGAAGTGAGCGTTGCAACCTCCGGCGCGGCCGGGCTGGCGTTGGCCGCCCAAGCGGCGCCCGATCTGATCCTGCTCGACATCATGATGACGGAAATGGATGGCTACGAGACCTGCCAGCGCCTCAAGCAGATCGAGTCGGTCCGAAATGTCCCCGTCATTTTTATCACTGCCAGAGGCGACTACGATTCCGAAGCGCGCTGCTTTGCCGAAGGTGCTGTGGACTTCGTGACCAAGCCCATCAACCTGCCGGTATTGTTAGTCCGCATCAAAACCCACCTGGCGCAGTACGACCAGCGTAAAAGTCTGGAGGCCATGTTCCGCAACGTGGTCGAGTTCACTCCCGATGCTTTCATTCTTGCCAGTACCGAAGGACTGGTTGTCAGCATCAACGCGCGGGCTGAATTGCTTTTTGGTTATGACGCGCAAGAGCTGATCGGGCAGCCGGTCGAAGTTTTGATTCCGCCGCGCTTTCATGCCAGCCACATTGACTTGCGCAAGTCCTATATGCAATCGCACATGTTGTCCAAGCGCCCCAGCGTCGTGTGCCAGCGCAAGGACGGCAGCGAATTCCCGGCCGATATCAGCCTGAGCCCGCTGCGAACTGATCGCGGCATGCTGATGATGGCTGTGGTGCGCGATGTCAGCGAGCGCCGCAATGCGCAATTGGCGCTGGAAGAATCAAGCCAGCGCCTGCGCGAGCTGGCGGCGCAAAACGAGGCCGTCCGCGAAGCCGACAAAAAACATATTGCGCGCGAAGTACACGACGAATTGGGGCAGGTGCTGACGGCGCTACGCATGGATATTTCCCTGCTGAGTCTGCGTTTTGGCGCGCTCGATCCGGCCCTGATCGATAAAGTTCAGGGCATGAAGGCGCTGGTCGACCGCGCCATTCAGGGTGTGCGCAATGTGGCCATGAACTTGCGTCCGGCGGCACTCGACATGGGTCTGGTTCCAGCCATTGAGTGGTTGTGCAGCGAGTTCACCAGGCAAAACAACATTGCCTGCCGGCTCCACTTCGCCGATGAAAACATTGAGTTGAATGAGACACGCTCGGTTGTCGTGTTTCGCATCGTGCAGGAGTCGCTCACCAACATCGTGCGCTACGCCAGCGCCAGCCAGATCGACGTCACCCTGAGTTGCCATGAAAATGAACTGCGGGCGCAGGTTAGCGACAACGGGCTGGGTTTTGACCTGCAAACGGCAGCTCAGAAAAAGTCCCTGGGGCTGCTGGGCATGCGTGAGAGGGCGCTGGCGCTGGGCGGAGTGCTGGAGATCATCAGCAAGCCGGGGCAGGGGACAACGATTAACTTGTCGATCCCGATCAAATTTGACAGAAGAAAGACAGACCATGATTCGACTGCTAATCGCCGATGACCACGCCATTGTTCGCAGTGGTTTGAAGCAGATTTTTGCGCTGGCACCTGATCTCGCCGTGGCGGGCGAAGCCGTCAATGGCGCCGAAGTGCTGGAGCGCCTGCGTGAGATGCCGTTTGATTTGCTGCTGCTCGACCTGAACATGCCCGGCATCAGCGGCGTTGACCTCATCACACGCGTCAAGGCGCACCGGGCCGATCTGCCCATTCTGGTGCTCAGCATGCACAACGAGCCGCAAGTCGCCGCCCGCATGCTCAAGGCCGGCGCCTCTGGCTACATCACCAAAGACTGTGAGCCCGACATCCTGCTGGCGGCCATTCGCAAGGTGGCCGCGCACGGCAAGTACATTGCGCCTGAAATTGCCGAAAAAATGGCGTTCGATGTGACCTCGTCAGAGCCGCGTGCCCCGCACACAACGCTGTCGGAGCGCGAGTTGGAGGTCATGCGACTGCTGATCGAAGGCCGCAGCGTGAATGAAATTGCGACGCAACTTGTCATCAGCAACAAGACCGTCAG
>SESD01000793.1_pt1 | contig 18789 bp, 19 predicted proteins | sample 3171411 | NCBI WGS metagenome assembly SESD01 (sample SAMN06051880, study PRJNA518727) | freshwater metagenome | biome: subpolar coniferous forest; feature: holomictic lake; material: water; isolation source: holomictic Lake 442, 16.5 m depth | place: Canada: near Kenora, Ontario | collected...
TCACTGAAAAAAATCAGCTCAATTTTTGGTGAAGGAAATTATAGAGCTTCATTATTGAAACTTTCGATTAAACTACATGAAATTCAATTTTCATGGACTCAAAAATTATGACGAATTCAACTGCACAAGCCTTGATTTGGACAGGCAATAGTTTAGATGTTTTAGATCAACGTCAATTACCAGAAATTACCCGTTATGACAGTTATGCTGATGCAGCAGGAGTTGCCGAAGCAATTAAATCAATGCGTGTTCGAGGTGCGCCTGCGATTGGAATTGCAGCCGCTTATGGCGTAGTTTTATCGGTGCAACAGCATTTTTCAGATCCTGCGAATTGGCAAAATGCTGTTGCTGCCGACATCGAAACACTGGCGCAATCGCGTCCGACGGCAGTTAATTTATTTTGGGCATTGGACAAAATGAAAGCCGTTTTAGCGCAAACGCATGAAAATATCGTTGATGCGGTGACTGAATGTGCTGTGACGATTCACGCTGACGATTTGGCGGCAAATCAAAAAATGGGTGATTTTGGCGCGACGTTATTGGTCGGCACGAAAGGCGTGATGACACATTGCAACACAGGCAGTTTAGCGACGGGCGGTTATGGCACGGCGTTAGGTGTGATTCGGAGTGCGGTGGCGCAAAATCAACATTTAAAAATCTTTGCTGGCGAAACACGCCCGTGGTTACAAGGCGCACGTTTAACCGTTTGGGAATTGGCGCAAGACGGCATTCCCTCAACGTTAATTGCTGATTCGGCAGCTGCGTGGTTAATGAAATCAGGCGCAATCGATTGGATTATTGTTGGCGCGGATAGAATTGCTGCGAATGGTGATACCGCAAACAAAATTGGCACTTATTCGTTAGCCACTTTGGCGAAACAACACGGCGTAAAATTTATGGTGGTTGCACCAACTTCGACGATTGATTGGAGTTTGGAAAACGGCGATAACATTGAAATCGAATGCCGCGAACCCCGCGAATTACTTCCTGCTTGTTACGATGTCCCGAATTCATTAGTTGGCGCGTGGAATCCCGTTTTTGATGTTACGCCAGCTACATTAATCAGTGCAATCGTCACCGAAAACGGTATCGTTTTAAATCCTTCTGAACACGCCAACGGTATTCGGAGTTTGCAACATGATTAGCGCGGTTTCGTATTTGTTTAAAGGCTTGAAAATGCTGACTTCGCCCGCGTTACGCCCGTTTGTGTTGATGCCGCTGTTGATTAACTTGGTTTTATATAGCGTAGCGTTAGGGCTAGGCTTTTTATATTTGAATCATTTGGTCGAACAATTGATTCCGCTGCGGTTGCATTGGCTAACGTGGCTGATTTACCCGCTATTTTTTACCAGCTTTTGCTTCATTGGATTTTTCACGTTTTCGTTGTTGGCGAATCTAATCGCCGCGCCGTTTTATGCAAAATTGGCAGCGAAAACGCTTGAAGTGATTGACGCGCCACGATTATCAATCGTTGAACCGAGCGCGAAACAAGTTTGGCAGGCGGAACTCAAACGGTTGCGTTATTCGATGACACACACTTTGCCATTGCTGATTTTGTTTGTGATTCCTGTGGTGAATTTAATCGCGCCGATTCTCTGGTTAGGCTTTAGCGCGTGGTGCGTGGCGTTGGAATACTTCGCGTATCCACAAGAAAATCGCGGCGTTTTATTTCCCGAACAACAAACACATTTGAAAACCATGAAGTTGAGTGCGTTAAGTTTTGGTGGCTTGGTGACAGTCGGTCAAGCCTTGCCGATTATTAACATTATGATTGCGCCGGTCGCTGTCATTGCCGCGACGTTGCACGTTCACGCTCGCACGACAGAAAACTAAATCGCGTATAATCGCGCTAGCAATTAAACAAACAAAATAAAAATAACAAAGGAGAAATCGGATGTCCAAAAGTCAAAATTTACAAGATAACTTTCTGAATATACTTAGAAAAGAACACACGCCTGTTTCTATTTTTTTGGTGAACGGAATTAAGCTGCAAGGCAAAATCGATTCATTCGATCAATATGTTGTGATGCTGAAAAATACCGTCAGCCAAATGGTTTACAAACACGCAATTTCGACGATTGTGCCAAGTAAAATGGTGCGTTTAGGTGGTGAGATTGATGAAATTGATGGTTAAAAACTTATGCAAGATTTAGTTTCAGAACGCCCCGATGCGGGTGAGCGTGCTGTTTTGGTTCACATGATTTTTCATCATGGACAAGCGAATTTACCCGAACTTAAAGAGTTGGCGAAATCCGCTGGTACCGAACCCGTTCACGTTATTACGGGCGGGCGGCAACGTCCTGACCCGAAATACTTTATCGGCACGGGAAAACTCGACGAATTGAAATCCGCGATTGAAATGTTTGAAGCGGATGTGGTGCTATTTAATCACGCGCTTTCGCCCAGCCAAGAACGCAATTTAGAACGCTTTCTAGGCGTGCGGGTCGTCGATAGAAACGGGTTGATTCTGGATATTTTCGCGCAACGGGCGCAGTCGTTTGAAGGTAAATTGCAAGTTGAACTGGCGCAGTTGAAACATTTATCGACGCGCTTGGTGCGCGGCTGGACGCATTTGGAACGTCAAAAAGGCGGTATCGGTATGCGTGGGCCGGGTGAAACGCAGTTAGAAACCGACCGCCGTTTGCTTGCAGTGCGTTTAAAACAAATCCAACAACGGCTCGAAAAAGTAGATAAACAGCGTCATCAAGGGCGAAGTCAACGCAAAAAAAGTGAAACGCCGACGATTTCATTGGTTGGTTATACGAACGCGGGTAAATCGACACTGTTTAATACGCTGACGGGTTCAGAAATTTACGCCGCTGATTTATTATTTGCCACGCTAGACCCGACGTTACGTCGTTGTTCGTTACCAAATAATGCCGAAGTAGTATTTGCAGATACGGTTGGATTTATTCGCCAATTACCGCATGAATTAGTCGCCGCCTTTAAATCAACCCTTCAAGAAGCCTGCGAAGCAGAATTATTACTGCACGTTGTCGATGCGGCAGCCGAAGACCGTGATGATTTAATGAAACAAGTTGATTTAGTTTTGGAAGATATTGGCGCGGCAGAAATCCCGCGTTTAGAAATTTTTAATAAAATTGATTTACTCGAAAATATCGTCCCACACATTGACCGCGACGACGAAGGTAATGCAATTCGCGTCTGGTTATCAGCGGTTACAGGGCAGGGCATCGATTTATTATTTGATGTTTTGGTCGAGAAATTCGCTAACACCAAAGTACGTCGTCGCTGTTTTTTAACGCCCAAACAAGGCGGAATTCGCGCCCATTTATTTGAACACGCGCAAATTCTCGACGAAGTTATCGACGAATTTGGCGATACTGAATTGCTTATCGAAATTGATTTGAAGCATCTAGGTTTGCTCAAAGATGTACAAACGGAAGACGTTTAAAATCTCGCGCCAAACAACGCCGTTCCAATTCTTACCAGCGTTGAACCTTCGGCAATTGCCGCTTCTAAATCATCAGACATACCAAACGAAAACGTCGTTAAATTTTCATTTTTTAAATCATTTACTCCCGCAACTAACTTTCGATACGGTTCACGTTGCGCGGAAAAATCATTTTGTGGCGCGGGAATCGCCATTACACCGCGCAATTTAAGGTTTGGTAATTCTGAAATCTGCAAAACTAAATCCGCCAATTTATCTAATGTCACACCAGATTTACTGCTTTCATCACTGATATTTACTTGTACGCAAATGTTTAATGGCGGTAGAGAATTAGGACGTTGTGAACTCAAACGTTGTGCTATTTTCAAACTATCAACGCAATGAATCCAATCAAAATTTGCGGCTAACACTTTGGTTTTGTTTGATTGAATGGCTCCAATAAAATGCCACGTTATATCAAATGCCCTGAGTTCCAGTTGTTTATTCAATGCTTCTTGCACATAATTTTCACCAAAATGTCGTTGTCCTGCTTGATACGCGCTCACGATTGAACTTGCGGGTTTAGTTTTACTGACTGCGAGCAACTGCACCGAATTTTCAACGCGATGATAGGTTTGTTCAGCTGCGCGAATTTGTGCGTGAATTTGTTTAAGGTTGTGGGAGATTGTAGGCATAATAGCGAATTCAAGAAGGTGAATGAGGTTTTAATTTTACCGTTTTTTTTACATCACCACATTCCAAAAAATTATGGATATTGCAGAATTATTGACGTTTTCTTATAAAAATAACGCTTCCGATTTACATTTATCTGCGGGTTTGCCGCCCATGATTCGTGTCGATGGTGATATGCGCCGCATCAATCTTCCAGCACTTGAACACAAAGAAGTTCATGGTTTAATTTATGAAATTATGAGTGATAAACAACGTCGAGATTATGAACAATTTTTAGAAACAGATTTCTCTTTTTCTTTGCCAAATGTAGCTCGGTTTCGTGTAAATGCGTTTAATCAATCGCGTGGCGCAGCGGCAGTATTTCGGACAATTCCATCTGTTGTGCAAAGTTTGGAATCATTGAATGCACCGTTATTTTTTCAAGAATTGTGTAAAAAACCACGCGGTTTAATTCTCGTCACGGGCCCAACGGGTTCGGGAAAATCAACTACGTTAGCCGCAATGATTAACCACATTAATAACAGCGATTACGCGCACATTCTCACGGTTGAAGATCCTATTGAATTTGTCCATGAAAGCAATCGCTGTTTAATAAATCAACGTGAAGTACATCGCGATACGCTTGGATTTAATGAAGCATTACGTTCCGCGTTGCGCGAAGATCCAGACATTATCATGGTCGGTGAAATGCGGGATTTAGAAACCATTCGTTTAGCATTAACTGCCGCTGAAACGGGGCATCTCGTATTCGGTACATTGCATACTACTTCAGCTGCGAAAACGATTGATCGAATTATCGATGTTTTTCCTGCCGCAGAAAAAGACATGATTCGCTCAATGTTATCGGAATCATTACAAGCGGTAATTTCACAAACCCTGCTGAAAAAAGTGGGCGGCGGGCGAATCGCAGCCCATGAAATTATGGTGGGAACAGCGGCAATTAAAAACCTTATTCGAGAAGCTAAAGTGGCTCAAATGTATTCGTCGATTCAATCAGGGCGCACTGATGGAATGCAAACACTTGATCAAAATATGAAGGAATTAGTTGATAAAGGATTAGTCACCGCAAAAAATGCGGCTGTAAAAGCAATCAATAAAGATATGTTTCGTGAGGAATAATCGTGGATTGCGCTGTTAAATGAAATCACTAAATCCTGAACAACAAGCGGCTGTTAAGCAAATTGAACGTCCGTTATTGGTTTTAGCGGGCGCGGGCAGCGGTAAAACTCGCGTGATTACTGAGAAGATTGCGTATCTAGTGAAACAAGGTTTGCCAGCGCGTCACATTGCTGCGTTGACGTTTACGAATAAAGCCGCTCGGGAAATGCAAAGTCGTGTCAGTAAATTGCTGAATGGCACGCAAAGTCGCGGTTTGCGTGTTTCGACGTTTCACTCATTGGGTTTGGATATTTTACGCAAAGAGCATAAAGCGTTAGGTTATAAAGCAGCGATTACGCTATTTGACGAATACGATAAAATCACCGTTTTAAAAAGTTTACTGACGCAACAAGCAGGCGATTACGACACAAAACAAGTTGAACAATTTGCCGCGAAAATCGGACAATGGAAAAATGCGTTTATCACACCAGAACAAGCAATGGCGTTGGCAATTTATCCGATTGAAGCACAAATTTACGTCGATTACACTCGATGTTTGCTTGCTTATAATGCGGTAGATTTCGACGATTTAATTTTAATGCCTGTTTTATTATTTCAATCAAATCCTGATGTTTTAACAAAATGGCAAAATCGCCTTCGTTATTTGTTGGTTGATGAATATCAAGACACCAATTTAACTCAATATCAGCTGGTGAAATTATTGGTTGGAACGCTCGCAAAATTTACGGTTGTGGGTGACGATGATCAATCGATTTATGCGTGGCGCGGCGCACAACCTGAAAACTTAGAGCAACTGCAAAAAGATTTTCCGCGTTTAGAAGTGATTAAACTTGAACAAAATTACCGTTCAACGGGGCGGATTTTAAAAGTAGCGAATCATTTGATTGCCAATAATCCACACGTTTTTGAAAAGCGTTTATGGAGTCAATTGGAACATGGCGAGCCATTACGAGTTTTGGCGCATCGTAATGAAGAGGTCGAAGCGGTGGCTTGTGTATCCGAGATTATGCACCACAAGTTAATGAACGGTTCGAGTTACAAAGATTACGCAATTTTATATCGCGGTAATCATCAATCACGTTTGATTGAACAAGTTTTGCGTGAACGTAATGTGCCGTATTTCATCAGCGGTGGCACGTCGTTTTTTGCGTATGCCGAAGTCAAAGACGTATTGAGTTATCTACGTTTGTTGGCGAATCATGACGACGATGCTGCATTTTTGAGGATTGTAAATACACCTCGCCGCGAAATTGGTGCAACGACTTTAGAAAAATTGGGTGGTTATGCACGAGAACGGCAAGTGAGTTTGTTTGCGGCGTGCGGTGAAATGGGTTTGACGACACGATTGAATGAAGCTCCGCGTCAACGATTGCAACAATTTCACGACTGGATTTTACAACGTGCAGCACAATTAAATGTTGTGACAGATAAAATCGAAGTAATTAACGAATTGCTTGAACAAATTGGTTATTCTGCGTATTTGCGTGAAGACAGTAACACCAAAGAAACCGCTGAACGCCGCATGAAAAACGTGCAAGAATTATTGGCGTGGTTGGAACGTTTAATTGAAAGAAATAGTTCTGAAGGTGAAGATTTTTCGTTGACTGATTTAGTTGCAAAAATGATGTTACTTGATGTTTTAGAACGAAATCGTGAAGATGAAGTGAATGACGAAGTAAGTTTAATGACGTTGCACGCCGCGAAAGGGTTGGAATTTCCACACGTTTTTTTGATTGGTGTAGAAGAGAAAATTTTGCCACATCAAAACAGTATCGACAACGATAGCATTGAAGAAGAACGTCGGCTCGCGTATGTCGGAATTACACGAGCGCAACGAACTTGTACGTTGAGTTATTGCACGCATCGCAAACAACGGGGCGTTAATGAAGAATGTGAGCCGAGTCGATTTTTAGCAGAATTACCTGAGGAAGATTTGCATTGGGCAGCCAAAAAACCGTTATCTGCTGAAGTGAAAAAAAATAATAAGAATTCATTTTTTGCAGGAGCTAAAAGTTTGTTATCGGAGAAATAAACGTGACAATTTCTGTTGTGATTGGAATTATTAGAAATGAAAACGATGAAGTGTTTATTTCTCGTCGTGCCAGTAAATTACATCAAGGCGATTTGTGGGAATTTGCAGGTGGTAAAGTTGAACACGGTGAATCGCTGAAAGCGGCATTATCTCGTGAGTTGCGTGAAGAAATTGGAATTGACGTAATTTCTGCTACGCCATTGATTGCGTTTGAGCATGATTATGGTGATAAAAAAGTTCAATTACACGTTTTTGAAATTACCGAATTTTCTGGAACTGCTGAAAGTAAATTAGGGCAAGAATCATTGTGGGTTAAGCCAGAAGATTTGAAAAACTATGCTTTTCCAGCGGCAAATCGTGGCATTTTGTCAGCATTGCAATTACCGCCATATTACGCAATTTTGAATGATGATAACGACGATTTATTAGCTGCGTTGAATCAATTATTTGAGCAGGGCATTACGCTGATTCAAGCACGATTGAAAAATATGACCGCGCAACAAGTCCGAAATTTTTTAGCCGTAGCATATCCACTATGTCAAGCGACAGGTGCGACATTATTGGTTAATTCGGGAATTATACAAGCATTTGAAATGCAAAGTGATGGCGTTCATTTAACCAGTTTTGATTTGTTGAAAATGACACATCGCCCCAATCATATTCGCTGGTTAAGCGCATCTTGTCACAACTTAACAGAACTGAAACAAGCCGAAAAAATCGGGGTAGATTTTGCAATGCTTTCGCCTGTTTTGCCGACGCAAACCCATCCAGAACTTGAAGCGATAGGTTGGACACTTTTTTCAGAATGGGTCGCCGAATGCAATATGCCAATTTATGCGTTGGGCGGATTAGAAAAAGCGAATTTACAAACAGTAAAATTAGCGGGTGGTCATGGCGTTGCAGGAATTCGGATGTTTCAGACGGTTAAACCAGTTCTAAGTCACTAATGCCTAAATTCAATTGTCCGCTAAATTGAATAAATTTAGTGGGTGAATAATGTGTTTCAGAACCATCAGCATCGAAATATAACGCATGAGTTGCATTGTTATAAATCAAGCTTGCATCACCTGATAATTTCATACTTGCCACATTTTTAAAGCCTTTAAACGTAAAACCAGCACTGAGTTTAATAATGTCCTGACCTTTGATGAAATCAGTAATCGTATCTAAATTTTGAGCGCGTGGCGCGAAATCACCGACAAAATCATAGTCTTTTAAATCAAAAACAAAGGTATCTTTACCGCTGCCACCTGTTAATTTGTCATTGCCTTTTCCACCTTCAATCGTGTCGTTACCTGCCAAACCATTGATTGTGTCATTTTTTTTCGTTCCGATTAAAATATCTGCTCCCGCTGTACTTTGTGTGGGTTTAGTAATTGTGACTGACATATTGCCTGCGCCTCCCAGTCCATCATCGCTGTAAATCCATTTCAATGCGGCTAAATCATAACTTTGGAATTCAGTTTTATAATCGCCTTTATAAGTGTAAGACATCACAGTGTTGTTCGTATTGTCTAAATCTTTTGCTAATTTATTGGGTGTTTCAAAGGGATGTTTTAAACCTAACGCATGACCAATTTCATGCAGCAATGTTTCATAACCACGAGTTTCTGCCGTGGGTGTTCCGTTTTCTTTTGCCCATTCAACATCGTCCAAATAAATATAAGCATCTGCGGTATATTTAATAACGATATTATTGCTTGAAGTATAACTATAAATTTTATTTGTTAAGCCAGTGACGGATGTGCCGTTTAAATCTGTATTGGCAAAATGTATATCAGCATTTTTCCCCGCCGCTATTTTTTCAAATTTAATGCCTGTAATGGAGCAGACATATTGCAGAATTTCGATAGTTGCCATTTGTTGACTGGTATTAAATATCTCAACAGAGCTATGTAATTTGGAATCATCAAAATTTTTAGTATCAAATGTGTAATACAAAACTGTGCGAGCAGGGTTAAGATAATTCCAATTCACACTGTTATCGAGCAGCGCATCAGTGGTTGCCACACCAGAATAATTGATTTGACTCAAATCGGTTGTTTTTACGGTTGAAATTGTGTTTATCATTAATTTTTCTGCGTATTAAAAAAATTCAATTTACGCCCATTTTTTTTCTTTTTAATGGGAATGCGTGGTGGCAAAGTGAACGCAACTCGAACCTTTAATCCCCCTAATTCTGATTCACCTAATGCTAATTCCGCATAATGAATTCCCGCGATACGTTGCACAATCGAAAAGCCCAAACCCGTACCTTGTGCGGTGTGTGCGGTTTCGACACAACGATGAAAACGTTTGAGTGAATTTTCATATTGATCTGGTGCAATACCTGGTCCTGAATCTTCAACACAAAAAATCAACTGTGTTTCAGTGCCAATCAAACTCACGTTGATACTGCCACGTTGCGGCGTATATTTGATAGCATTGTCGATGATGTTACGCAGCAAAATGTTAATCAGTAACGTATTCGCCATAATCGGTACGACATTTTCTTCAATAAATTCCAAATGAATGCGTTTTTTGTAGGCTTCAGAATCTAATTCGGTAATCACTTGCACAATTTCTTTATCGACGTGTGTTACCGCTTTCGCAAGATATTCTGCGTTAGAATCAATGCGTGAAAACGTTAATAACTGTTGCACCAAATACGTCATTCGATGCACGGCTTGTTCAATACGTTTCAAGGCTTGATTTCGCACGGTTTCATCGGGGGTTCGTAATGCTACTTGTGCTTGTGTTAATAAACCTGCTAATGGCGTGCGTAATTCATGTGCTGCATCGGCAGTAAATTGGCGTTCATGTTCAAAGGCTTGTTCTAACTGCACAAAAAGCGTATTGATTTCATGAACAATCGGTACGATTTCATTGGGTAACTTTTTAATCGACAAGGGTTTTAAATAACTCGCTTCGCGGCGTGAAAGTGCAATTTCTAAACGATTTAGCGGTGCAAGCGCACGTCCAACAATCAACCAAATAACAAGTCCTAAAATCGGTAGACCGATTAAAAATTGCATTACTAATTGCATTGAAATTTCGTCTGTTAATTCGGCACGAATTTCTTCTTTTTGTCCGACATGAATAATGTATTCGCCGTTAGTGCTGGCAATACTGAATACATGCCACAAATGCCCATCAATACTGGTTTCACTAAATCCATGATCCGCTGAAGATAATACAAATAGCGGCGCACTGTCTGAATGCAACACAATGCCATTGGTATTTGACCATAACTGAAAAGCAATTTTTCGTTCGTATTTATGCCCCAATGTACTGGCTTGCAATAAATCATCAAATACGCCCCAAAGCTGGTCGTCGATATTTTTCTCATCAAAACCATGCAGCATCGCGGGTACAGATTCAGATTTTAACAAATTGTTATTGTCATCCGTGAGCAACTGAAAGGCACGGTTTTTATTGTGTTTTCGACCTAGTGGAATATGTAAATTTTCGTCATTTTGCGCTTGCATCCAATGCGTTGAAAGTGAACCTTCACGCAATAAACTTTCAATGAAGCTATGTAATACTTTTGCGGACTGTGCAAGTTCTGCATCGAATAAACTCGCAACTTCGTTACGAGTGACTTTGTAAGTAAAAAAAGCAGTCACGCCCCAAATGCACATTGACGCGGTGAGTAAGCTAACAAGTAATAAATGACGGAGCGAATAGTTCATGCGTCATCATCCGCGTCAATAATATAACCCACGCCACGCACTGTACGAATAACAGACGCATCGAGCTTTTTTCGCAAATGATGAATATGTACTTCAACGGTGTTGCTTTCTACATCTGAACTCCACGAATACAAACTTTCTTCAAGTCGCGCTCGTGAAATAACTCGCCCGATGTTGCTCATTAAAAAGCTCAAAATCTCAAATTCTTTTTGAGACAATTCAACCTTTTCACCTTGAAATGTAACGTCATGTGAAGCGGGATCGAGAATAATCCCATTATGTTCAATCGTTGGTGTGCTGCGTCCTTCATTACGCCGCGCCAAAGCTCGCAACCGAGCGCAAACTTCGTTTAAATCAAACGGTTTAATTACAAAATCGTCCGCGCCACTGTCTAAACCTAAAATTCTATCGGGAATCGTATCTTTTGCGGTGAGAACCAAAACGGGCGTTTCATTTTTACGGCTTCGCAAAGCGCGTAAAATACTGATGCCATCCATATCAGGCAAGTTCAAATCTAATACGACCAGTTCGTAACTGTTACTTTTCAAGGCTTCATCTGCAAGTTTTCCATTCGTTAGCCAATCGACTGCGTAGCCTTCCATTTTCAAACCCGCCGCCAATCCGTCACCCAAAATTTCATCATCTTCAACCAATAATAGCCGCATAAATCCTCATTATTTTTTATGTTACACTCACGCTATTCTAAACCTAATTCGGTGATTTACCTTGTTGCCACTCAGTTTATATATTCACATTCCGTGGTGCTTGAAAAAATGCCCATATTGCGATTTTAATTCGCACGCCGTCAAAAACCAACTTCCCGAAACGCATTACATTGACAGTTTACTTGCTGATTTAGCGCGTGATATTGAACGCTACAAAATCACTCGTCCATTACAAAGTATTTTTATTGGTGGCGGAACGCCAAGTTTATTTTCTCCAGAAGCGTTAAACCTTTTGTTGCGCGGCATTGAACGGCAATTGAATTTTGTCGCAGATATTGAAATTACCCTTGAAGCGAATCCTGGGACGTTTGAATTTCAAAAATTTGCCGAATTCAAAGCGATTGGGATAAATCGTTTGTCGATTGGTGTTCAGAGTTTTGATGATATTTTATTGGCTGAATTAGGGCGTGTGCATTCGGGAAATGAAGCGATTGCAGCCGCTGAAATGGCGCACAAAGTGGGTTTCGATAATTTCAATTTAGACTTAATGTTTGGTTTGCCTAAATCGACATTAGCGCAAACTGAAAATGACGTTCGCACCGCAATTTCTTTGCATCCAACGCATTTTTCGTTTTATCAATTGACGCTTGAACCGAATACTTATTTTTACCGTTACCCGCCCGTTTTGCCGTCGGACGAATTGATTTTTAAGACGCAACAACATTGCCAACAGATTTTAGCGGAACATAATTACGCACAATATGAGGTGTCTGCTTACAGTTTGGCGGGAAAACAATGTCGGCATAATGTGAATTATTGGCAATTTGGTGATTATTTAGGCATTGGCGCAGGCGCACACGGAAAATTGAGTTTGGAATTGCCCACAAAAATTATTCGCACGCAAAAACCAAAACATCCTGACCAATACCGACAATTTAGTGAGCAGGATTTTATTGAAAATGTCATTGAAACTGTCGATGTGCCGTTGGAATTTTTGATGAATCAATTACGGCTAAAGCAGGGATTTAATTTGTCGCATTATGCTCTAACAACGGGTTTGGGTTCGACAACGCTTGAACCTGCATTAAGTGAATGTGTCAAAACGGGGTTGCTTGTTGAATACGAAAATGTTTATCGTTGTACCGACCATGGCTGGAATTTTTTAGATGATGTTTTACAAAAATTTTTGCCGTAATTTTTAACTTTTTAATCGAGAATTTTTAAATGGATACTTACAAACACGACTTTATTCAATACGCTTTAGATTGCGACGTTTTAAAATTTGGCGAATTTGAATTGAAATCGGGACGAATGAGTCCGTATTTTTTCAATACAGGTTTATTTAACACGGGCGCACAACTTCAAAAACTGGGGCAGTTTTACGCACAAGCATTTATCGCGTCGGGTGAAAATGTCGATATTTTTTATGGTCCAGCATACAAAGGAATTCCATTAGCCGTTGCAACAGCAATGGCTTATGCAGAAATAACGGGCGACGATATGCCGTTTGCTTTCAATCGCAAAGAAGCAAAAGATCATGGCGAAGGTGGTTTATTAGTCGGTGCGCCGTTGAACGGGTGTGTATTGATTATCGACGATGTGATTACAGCGGGGACATCGGTGCGCGAATCGGTAGAAATTATTAAAGCCGCAAATGCTACGCCAAGTGGTGTTTTAATTGCGTTAGATAGACAAGAAAAAGGTTTAGGTGATATTTCAGCGATTCAAGAAGTTACCGAACGTTTTGCTTTACCTGTCACAGCAATTATTAGTTTGAGTGACATTATTGATTATTTGAAAATCAAAGGCGAAACAGAACATCTAGCAACAATTCAAGCATATCAAGTGCGGTACGGCATTTAATTTCAAGCATAAAAAAGCCCAACCGATTGATCAAATCGATTGGGCTAACAACACTTTCTTAAAGCAGAAAATTGATGCGCTATTCTAACGCGCTACTGCCATTTAAAATTTGTTGCTCTGTTTTCTTATTCATCACGATAATCGAAATTCGCCGATTGATTTGATTCAACGGATCAGTTTCAGGGCTGTAAGGAATACTTGAAGATAAACCAATTACTCGCAAAATTTTATTTTCAGCTAATCCAGATTCTATTAACTCATAACGTGCGGCATTCGCTCGATCGCTCGATAATTCCCAGTTCGTGTAACCTTTTTGATTCGCAGGAAACGGTAACGCATCGGTATGACCATTTAAACTTACGCGGTTCGGTAACTCGTTAATCGCTGGTGCAAGTGCGCGTAAAATAACGCGAACGTGCGGTTCAGCTTGTGCGCTGGCGAGTTTAAACATAGGGCGTTTTTGGTCATCGACAATCATGATTCGCAAACCTTCATTGGTAATTTCGAGTTTGATTTGATCTTTAAACTCAGTTAATTCAGGTGTTCCTTCAATCTTTTCCTGAATGTTTTCTTTCAGCTCTTGAAGTTTCGCTTTTTCGATTTCCTCAGCTTTCTTTTCAATCGCTTCTTCTGTGGATTCTTCGCCTTCAGTCGTTGCGCCTTTTTGTTGCTGACCGTCTTGACTTGAAACTAAATCTGCACCACCACCTTCTATCATGGAGGTGCGTTCAGCGGTGGATTTACCACCTTCCATCGAAACTTTATAAGGATTCGCAAAGAATTCTGCGATCCCTTGGCGTGAGGTTTCATCCGTTGATGCGAGTAACCACATCAATAAAAAGAACGCCATCATCGCGGTCACGAAATCCGCATAGGCTAGTTTCCACGCGCCACCGTGATGCGCGTGACCACCTTTTTTAATCTTTTTAACGACGATAATGGGTTGTTGTTCAGCCATGATTGCGATTACCCTTTGTTGCTGCGTAATAAATCATCAAGTTCTTGGAAAGTTGGGCGTTTATCTGACGAAATCATGGCACGCATATATTCAGCCGTCATTGCAGGAGAAACACCTTTTGCTGTACATAACAGACCTTTTTGAGCGCATCTATAAAGATTGGCTGTCATTTCTGCTCGAATAGCCATTAACGCGCCAACAGGTCCTACGAAACCGTATGCCAACAAAATACCAATGAACGTTCCAACCAACGCCGCCGCAATCGCTTTTCCCATAACAGCAGGTGGCGCACCAACGAGTTCCATTGTATGTACAACACCCATAACCGCCGCAACGATACCGAACGCTGGTAAACCATCCGCCATTGTTTGAATAACTTTAACAGGCGCGTGTTCGTCTTCGTGATGTGTTTCTAAAACTTGATCCATTAATTCTTCTAACTGATGAACTTCGACACCCGTCACAATTAAACGTAAATTATCGCAAACAAACTCAAGTAAGTGATGATCACCTCTTAATCTGTCTGTAAAAATAGCGGGATTACTTTCTGGATTCTCGATTAATTCTTCTAGCGACAACAAACCTTCCTTACGGGTTTTGTTAGTCAACATATAAAAACACATCAATAATTCTAAATAAAAATCTTTGCTGTAAGGTTCGGGCTTCATTGTGGCGGTTGCTTTTGCAATAGCCAACTTTATAAGTGATAACGGACTCGCGACGATTAACGCACCGACAGCAGCCCCGACAATAATAATATACTCGAACGGTTGGAATAAAATGGCTGGATGTCCGCCGCCGCCTATATAGCCGCCCATTAGGGAAGAACAAACTAAGATATATCCTATAATAACTAACATTGTTTTCTCGTATGCTGTGTAATAAAAATTTTACAGACTATAAACGTAAATATAGCCGCAGTCGTAAAGTGTCGCGCCACGATTTTATCCATGACATTAAATTTGATGTAGATTTACAGATTTACCGAGTTAATCGGCAGCAAAACGTATTTTTAAAAAATTATACGTTAATCGCCATAATGACGTAACGATAATGGCCCATATTTTTGCCTGTATCGATATAAAAAACACTCACTTAAATTTCACTATTTGCACTACCCCATTAAATTTTTTATGATGAATCAAATTTTAGAAATTCGTGAGCCACAATGACAGACATAACTGAATTGGATAACCAACATTATCTTGAAATGAAGCACATTATAAGCCAGTTTGAGAAACTGACTGATATTGGTGTGGCTTTATCTTCCGAACATAATGCAACAGAGTTGTTGGAAAAGATTTTAATGGGAGCGATTTCGTTAACGAGTGCTGATGGTGGTACGATTTATCTGATTCGTGATAATAAAATTGAAGCTGAAATTTTACACAACACCAGTTTAAAAAGTCATGCGACCAGTAAAGACGGCGTGAAAATTGTCGTTCCATTATTTGGCGAAGACGGTGAGCCAAATTTGAAAAATGTCGTCAGTTATTCTTATCACAAAGATGAAACTATCAACATTACAGATGCTTATAATGCCGACGGCTTTGATTTTCGCGGCACGAAAATGTTTGACGAAAAAAATAATTATCGCTCGACATCATTTTTAACGACTCCACTTAAAAATCATCAACACGAAACCGTTGGTATGCTGCAACTTATCAACGCTATTCACCCAGAAACTAAAAATGTCATTCCTTTTGATGCGATTGCTCAACGTTTTTGTGAATCATTGGCTTCTCAAGCCGCCACTGTTTTGACGAAACAAGAGCTGATTACCGATTTGGCACAAATGTTTGAATCGATGATTATGCTGATTGCAAACGCACTCGATGAAAAGTCACCTTATAACGGAGGACATTGCCGACGAGTTCCTGAACTGACAACAATGATTGCTGAAGCTGCACACGAAACGCAAGAAGGGTATTTAAAAGATTTCACACTGACAGATGCTGATCGCTATGAATTGCGAATTGCAGGGCTTTTACACGATTGCGGAAAAATTACCACACCTGAAGCTGTAGTGGATAAAGCAACCAAATTAGAAACGATTTTTGATCGAATTACTTTGATTGAAACCCGTTTTGAAGTGTTAAAACGAGATGCTGAAATTGCCATGCTCAAACGAGAAAATGAAGCACTGAAAGCGGGTAACGAAGTACCTGCTGTGATTTTGGAATATGGTTTAAAAAGTAATATCGATTTTCTTACCGAGGAATTTGCCTTTATCAAAACCTGCAATACAGGTGGTGAATTTATGTCAGAGGATAAAGTACGGCGATTGAATAGTTTGAAAGACCTGACGTGGCAATTAAATGGTGAAACCTTGCCATTGTTGAGCGGTAACGAATTATACAATCTTAGTATTGCTCGCGGCACGTTGACCGATCCAGAGCGTCAAATTATCAACAATCATGTCAGTGTTTCGATTTCGATGCTGAGTGCAATTAAATGGCCAAAACATCTGCAACGAGTAACAGAATATGCGGGTGGACATCATGAACGAATGGATGGCAAAGGTTATCCAAAAGGATTAACTCGTGAAGAAATGCCAATTCAAGCACGAGCAATGGCGATTGCGGATGTATTTGAAGCTCTAACAGCTTCCGATAGACCTTATAAACCAGGTAAAAAATTGTCTGACGCGCTATTTATTTTGCGAAAAATGAGTGAAGAAGGACACATAGACCCTGATTTATATGCCGCGTTTATTGCTCACGATATTCCGAAACGATACGCGGCTCAATTTTTAACTGCTGATCAAATTGATATATAAAATTTATTGCCGTTGCCGCAAAACTTCATAAAGTAAAACACCTGTCGCGACAGATAAATTTAAACTTTCAACTGTACCGAGCATCGGCAATTTAACCAGCACATCACATTGTTCACGAGTTAAGCGACGCATTCCGCTTTCTTCAGCTCCAATGACTAGAGCCATCGGTACAGTGAAATCACTTTGATAAAGTGTTTGTTCCGCTTCACCAGCTGTGCCGATAATCCACAAGCCTTCCGTTTTCAACCAGCGCAAAGTTCGCGCTAAATTCGTCACCATATAAACTGGCACGGTTTCCGCCGCGCCACTTGCGACTTTACAAACTGTCGGTGTAATTCCCACTGCGTTGTCTTTCGTGATAATTATGCCGTGAACTTTCGTCGCGTCGGCGGTTCGTAGGCACGCGCCCAAATTGTGCGGATCTTGCACATTATCTAAAACCAAAAATAACGCGGGTTCAGTTAAATGTTCGACAGCCGTTTTTAATTCATTTTCAGATAATTCTTCAGGCAACGAAACTTCCAAAACGATGCCTTGATGATTCATACCGTCAGCGAGTTTATCGAGTTTTTTGCGATCGACTTTTTCAATTGCCACACCTAATTCTGTCAATGTTTCAAACAAAATTTCTAAACGTTTGTCATGGCGTTCAGTATTAAGCCAAGCGCGAGAAATTTTTTGTGGTGAATAAGTGAGTGCCGATTGTGCGGCGTGTAAGCCAACGATTTTAGTCAATTTCATTTTTAGTCTTTTTTAGAAGGCGGAGCTTCAATAGGCAGAAGCGGAATGTGATATTGCGACAAAATTGCTTCGATGTCAGCTGATTTTTTAGTAATCAAATTGTTGAGCTGTTCTTGTCGCGCCTTATCGTTTTTACGCACACCCATCGCCATTTGATAATCAAACTTTAAACCTGCTTCGGATTTCATGGAAATGACTGTATAACCATTTGGATTTTGCGCTACGACGTGACCCGCTAAAACACCCCACAAAATCACCATGTCGATTTTTTTCGCTTTCAAATCATCCGACATTTGCATCGCAACATTGTGTTCGCTATCTCCCGTCATACTTTGATACGGAATGCCTTGGTCGAGCAAATTGTGTTTTTGTAACCAATCTGTTCCCGCGCCACGGTCAAACATCGCAATTTTTAATTTTGCTTGTTGTGCGAGTGGAAGTTGTGCCAGTTGTTCAGCGGTTTGAATGTTGTCCCAGCCGCGACCTTTGGCAATTAACAAAACGTAAGTTGAATGATAATAAGGCTGCGTCGTCAAAACCATATCGCTCCCTGCGGGCATTCCCATCACAATGTCGCATTTGAAATCTTTGCTTTCAACGGCATTTTCATCAGTGAACGCATTGAGCGAATTGCGAATAAAGCCAATTCGTTGCGGAAACCAAAAGTATTCGAGTTCTTGACCAAGTGATTTTGCGAAAAGTGACGCGATTTTGTTTTCAAAACCATCTTCTTTGTTGCTTGAATAGGGCGGATTTAGCGGATCAGCGCACACTTTGAATTTTTCAGCTTGCGCTGTAAAAATTGTCGCACCCAAAGTTAATCCTAAAATTACAGAAGTTATTTTCATTTTATAAAACTCTCAAATAAAAAAGC
>SESD01000794.1_pt1 | contig 18766 bp, 19 predicted proteins | sample 3171411 | NCBI WGS metagenome assembly SESD01 (sample SAMN06051880, study PRJNA518727) | freshwater metagenome | biome: subpolar coniferous forest; feature: holomictic lake; material: water; isolation source: holomictic Lake 442, 16.5 m depth | place: Canada: near Kenora, Ontario | collected...
CCCAATCATTATTTAGGGTAAAACTGCTATTTTAATCTTTTCAACAACAAAGGGTGAGTAATTCCCCCAGAATTGCTGAATAAAATCTAATATATTATACTGGGTTAAATTATTCAAGGGTTGCTTATTCGCTACTTTATTATATGTTAATTCCATTTAGTAGGGTTTATAAGAACTGTTATTAGCTTATCCAGTTGATATTTTTAATTCATTATTATTACTGACTACCATGCCAATTTTTATAGTTTTTAATCTTGCCTTATGTTTTATAGTGCAAGATGCAAGTTCATTTCAAACTTATTTGCTTAAACCAATATTGATTTATAGTGGTATATCTCTGGCTATTATCAGTTTTTTTGGAATTATGATCAAGAAGTTGTCAATTATAAACTGGTATGATGTTTATTCCAGTAGTGCCTTGATACTTTGGTTCGCCTATTGGAAGCCCTTGTTTACAGATGATTCACCGATATTTTTTTACTACCCGCTATACTTTGCCATGATGACAGCTTTTGTCTCGTTATTTTTTGTTAGTCAGCGTGATAAAGTTGATTATCAAAGTATCCATTTTATGCAGGATTTTTCAAAAAAAAGGTTTGTTCATCCTGCCGTTTTAATGCTTTGTGTGCTGATCAGTTTACAGTTTCATGAGAATTTTATGTTGTATCCAACGTTGATGACGCTTCTTGTTTTAAGGTTTGCACTGGAAAAAGTGCTAAGGACCAACTAATTACACCTTAATTTACAAGACTCGTCATAGCTAAATTACCCCTTTTTTTTGATTCAAGTGTGATGATAGTTTGTTTTTCCTGATTTTATTTTTGTATTGTTTTTCTTGGTTTCATGAGGTTTGTTAGTCACCTTAACAGGTTTACTTTTAGTTGTTTTTTTATGCTTTGCTAAATGAGTATTTTTCTTGAGGTGATTACTGCGAAGACTATGTGTACTTTTACTAGCTGATCGGTGATGGACTTTATAGTTACTTCCATTATCACTTGAACCTATGGACGTAGGAGCCATATTGCCACAACCCAATTGATAAGGCGGAATGCCAGCAGAGTTGGTTGACATGGTGGTGATGTTTTTGGCAGGATAAGGGTTGAATTTTTTGGCAAAACCGTTATTCATCATAGTAATCATTAATTGATAACGTTCTGCACTTGTCATTCCTCCTAATATTACGCCTATCAATCGCTTGCCATTTTGGCTGGCTATGGAGATAAGGTTATAGCCGGAACCGCAGGTGAATCCTGTTTTCATGCCTTCCGCTCCGGGATAGCTGGCGGTAAATTTATTAATCCCTCGCAGCTCTCTACCTTTAAAATTAAAGCTGTGTGAAGAAAAATAAGGGTAGTAGTTAGGAAAGTTTCTTTGTGTCTTCCAGGCAAGTATTGCCATATCACGTGATGTGGTTACTTGCCATTGATGTGGAAGCCCTGTTGCGTTCATGAAGTGGCTATCATACATACCAAGTTCATGCGCTTTTGTTGTCATCTTAACCGCGAAGCTCTCTTCTGTCCCACCTAGATGTTCAGCCAAAACCACAGCTGCATCATTAGCAGAACGAGTAATAAGGGCTAAAACAGCATCTTTAACAGTTAACGTTTCTCCTTGTCTTAATCCTAACTTGCTATTGGGTTGACGGGATGCATGCTGAGAAGCTGTTAAGGTGTCATAGATATGAATTTTTCCGGATTGTAAGGCATCAAAAGTCATGTAAAGTGTCATTACTTTTGTAAGCGAAGCTGGATACCATGAATGTGTTGCATTGACATCGTGCAACACACTTCCATTTTCTGCATCGATGATTATTTCTGCATGCTGTCCATAACTTAATTCTGATACTAATAACAAGAGGGTAGGTATTAAAAAAAGTAGTATCGATTTCACAGTATTCATTTAAGAAGTGGACTCAAGTTGATTAAGGGTTAGTGTGTCAGTTGATGATGGTAAGGAAAGCTTTAAACCATTTATTTATCAAAATGCAATTATCTAATGCGTATTTTTTAATTACAAATTGAGTAAGTTGAAGAATAACTTAGCCAATAAAAAACAATTACACTTCAAGTGGATAAATTATTTCAGTATTAATATACTATCAAACGAAAAAGATAGATTAAAATTATATTTTAAACAGCGAGCATTTAATTAATTCTTTATTAAAGGAAGCTTTAAATTCTTGATGCAGTTATACGGCGGTTTTCCTTGGCAAATTCCCCAAAAGCTTCCGTATGAGCCTTCTTCTTTGGATTTCCAATCTTCTGAAAATGCTTCAAATACAATGCCAGACCATTTTCTTTGAATCAGTTTTTTAAAAGTTGATTCGACAACTATTTTTTGATTTTTATTGTTTGCAATGCCGCAGTTTTGTCCTGATTTAATATTTTTTTCTGAGCCATCTTTTGGTCCATTGGGCCAGCCAAACTCAGTCATAATAATTTCTTTATCAGGATAGGTTTTGTGTACATCTTCAAGTCGTGCAATATGGAAATCAGCTGCTTTTTCTGCAGGGGTGCAAGAATGAGTCTCGGAAAATTTGTTTTCCCACCAAGGAAAAACATTAATGCCAATCCAATCAACTTTGGAGGTAAAGCTGTTTTTCTCGCAGACCTTGGAGCGGTTACACCACTCCCACCAGGTATCTATTGATGTAATAGGTTGTGATACGCCAGCTTGCCGTAAACTATCAATACACCGAGTTATTTCACTGTCAAAAGCATAAGCATGACGTGTTCTAACTTCTGAGCCGCAACTCAATTTTATGATGGTTTTAGGAAAGGCCTTTGCAACTTCAATGCCTTTGGTGATTGATTGGGAGTTGATAGCCAGATCATGATCAAGCCAAATAATGGCAATGACTTTAATGTGTTTAGCTTCAGCTGCAGTAAATATATTATCTAAACCGTTAAGTACCCCATAAGTCATAATGCAGCGAATGGGCGTATTTTTGAGTAGCTTATCTAGTAAAGTATTGATTAATTCTTTGGAAGGAGATGCACCATAATTTGGTGTAAGCTTGCCTACATAAGGACTAAATGAGGCGCATTGAAGCGTTTCTGGTTTGGGAGTTTTGTTTTGTTCGCTCGCATACGAATTATGACCAAAACTTAATAGGGCGATATAAACCAGTAAATACAACAAATGCTTCATGAAATCCCTATTAATTAACTAATTTATTGTCAATCTTTTACAATCTTGTTACATGATAGGCGATTTAGTGAGAACTTGTGATATTTTTATGATCTAATCAAATCTGATCAGATTTGATTCATAATTAAGAATTAGAAGGTAGCGCGTATAAGTAATAATTTACTTATACGCAACAATAGTTATTTTCATTTTTTAAAACACAAATCAAGCAAATGACAGATTTATACCTGACTGTTTAAATAATCTTCATAATTACCATTAAAATCTACAATACCGTTAGGCGTTAATTCGATAATACGTGTCGCTAATGAAGACACAAACTCTCGGTCATGACTGACAAAAATCAAAGTACCCGGGAAATTTTCCAGTGCAGTATTAAGTGACTCAATGGATTCCATATCAAGATGGTTGGTCGGTTCATCCATCACCATGATATTGTTTTTTTGCAGAATCAGTTTGCCAAATAACATGCGGCCTTGTTCACCACCAGAAATAACTTTAACTGATTTATTGATGTCATCAGCAGAGAATAATAAACGCCCTAAAGTGCCGCGAATGGCTTGGTCGTCATCGGATTCTTTGCGCCATTGACTCATCCAATCGATAAGTGTCAGGTTTTCGGCAAAGTCTTCGGCATGATCTTGCGCAAAATAGCCCACTTCAGAGTTCTCTGACCATTTTACGTCACCGGTGTCAGGTGTTAATTCGCCAACCAGTGTGCGTAACAAAGTGGATTTACCAATACCGTTAGGACCAATAACGGCAACGCGCTCACCAACCGGAATCATTAAATTCAGGTTTTTAAAGAGAGGCTCTGCTCCATAGCCTTTGCTTACGTTTTCAACTTCCAGTGCTAAGCGGTGTAGTTTTTTAGTCTGATCAAAGCGCAAAAATGGATTAACCCGACTTGAAGGTTTAACTTCATCCAATTTGATTTTATCTAATTGTTTGGCGCGAGAGGTGGCTTGTTTGGCTTTTGAAGCATTTGCCGAGAAGCGACTAACGAAGGTTTGAAGCTCAGCAATTTGAACTTTTTTCTTAGCATTTCCGGCTAGCAGGCGCTCACGAACTTCTGTAACCGCTATCATGTAGTCATCATAATTGCCTGGGTAAACGCGTAATTCACCATAATCCATATCAGCCATATGAGTACAGACACTGTTTAAAAAATGACGATCATGCGAGATGATAACCATAGTGCAATTACGTTGATTTAAAATATCTTCAAGCCAACGGATAGTATTTATGTCCAAGTTGTTGGTCGGTTCATCAAGTAGCATGATGTCTGGATTGGAAAACAGTGCTTGTGCCAACAATACTCGTAATTTCCAGCCAGGAGCAACTGCACTCATCAAGCCGGTATGTTGTTCCAGAGGGATGTCTAGTCCTAATAATATTTCACCAGCCCGAGACTCGGCTGTATAGCCGTTGTATTCGGCAAATACGGACTCAAGTTCGGCGGCATGCATATAGTCGTCTTCAGTTGCTTCCATGTTTGCGTATATGGCATCGCGTTCTGACATCGCTGCCCACATTTCTGCATGCCCCATCAGAACAACATCTAAAACTCGGTAGTCTTCATAGGCAAATTGATCCTGGCGTAAATTACCGAGACGTTCATTTGGGCTGATGCTGACATTACCCGCTGATGGTTCTAAATCACCACTCAATATTTTCATGAATGTTGATTTTCCGCAGCCATTGGCTCCAATCAAGCCATAACGATTGCCATCACCAAATTTTACGGAGACGTTTTCAAACAAGGGTTTAGCACCAAATTGCATGGTGATGTTAGCTGTAGAAATCAAAGTATTGTTCTCAAGGGTAAAGGTTAAAAATTAATAATTAAGCCATACTTCTGGCACGATGTGAGCGGTGTAATGATCGTCACTAACCCAAATCTGTCCATCTTGAAGGCTGATTTGTAATTGCATAGCACGTTTAACGAGCTTGGCAAGTTGATCGGTTGAAGATTTAGGTAGGTTTATGACGGTCAAATTACTAAATCGTTTCAATTTCGGTTCTAGTTGATTCCACCAAACAGTATTGCGTCCACCATAAGTATAAAGGATAACTTTATCTGCCCGACTGGATGCTTTGCGTATGCGCTTTTCATCCGGCATGCCGACATCTATCCATAGCGCTATATCATCGGTTAAGCTTTTTTGCCAGATATCAGGTTCGTCGTCAGCACTCAGGCCTTTTGTGAATTGCAAATGTTCATGGGCGTTTAAAATAAAAGCAAGTAAACGTATCATCATACGTTCTTCAGTTTCGGAAGGGTGTAAGGCAATAGTCAAGTTATGGGGCTGGTAATAGCTTCTGTCAATATCCGCTATCTGGCAGTCTGCTTTAAAAATGGTGGATTTAAGCGCCATTGAATGTTTACTTGCCAATTGTTTAATTTCGTTATTTTAACAGATTTTGCAGTCTGAGTATTTTGTCGCTATGCTTTAAGAGTAATTTATTGCCTATTTACTTGGGTTACGACTGTAATTATTTTAAATAGTTGGCTGATGTTCGGTTACTATATGCTGACATATGCAATCAGCGAACGACTAAAAGTAAACTTTTAAACCGCTCAGCATGATCGATATTTACTAAAATCAGGAGATTATATGCTTAATAAAGTTACTTTGATTGGAAGGTTGGGCGCTGATCCAGAAGTTCGTTATATGCCAACGGGCGGTGCTGTAGCAAATATAACATTAGCAACTAATTTTAGGTGGAAAGATAAAGCCGGTGAAAAAAAAGAATCAACGGAATGGCATAGAGTTGTTTTTTTTAATCGGTTGGCTGAAATAGCCGGTGAATACTTAAAAAAAGGGGGCCAAGTTTACGTTGAAGGACGATTGCAAACCCGTAAATGGCAAGGTCAGGATGGCCAAGATCGTTACACGACTGAAATTATTGCGACAGAAATGCATATGTTGGACAGTCGAAGTGGTGGTACTGCCAATTTTGGTGGTGATCAAGTAGCCTCCTCTGCCGAGCATTCTACTTCCTCATCAAAACCGGCCTATCAATCCAAACAACCCACTCAATCAAGCAGCGCTGGCTCTATGGCGCCACCACCGCCATCTTATGAAGATTTTGATGATGATATCCCGTTTTAGAGGTCAACCTTTAAAATCGGATGTTATGTTTTTCACATTTATGACTAAATTTCAACTAGTTAGTCAGATTATATAAAGCTATTTATTACTTGTTATGTTAATTAAACGACTTATTTTAATGAGTTCATTGTCTGTTTTTATGGTGGGGTGCTCTTCTTTTTATGGCTCACAGCCTCCAGCTCCGGTTTATGGAAATGGAACAACTGTTTACAATAAAACAACATCTAGCTTGCCTAAGAAAAAAAAATCCAAACCAAAATCTAAAGAGATAAGTGAAAGTTCTTCCGATATTGTTAAAACCAAACCGTTAGAACCGTCTGTGTCAAAACCGGCAACTATAGAATCATTGGAGCTGGAGCCTTTAACCCCGGAACAAGAACAACAATCGCTTGATTATTTGGCTCAAGAATCAGCTTCTACCGATGCCGAAGCAAACTCAACATTACAAGACCCGTCTGTTCCTATTAAAGGAATTGAATCCTTGAGTTCCGTTCCAGTACCGTTGGCACCCAAGCCACCAGCTTTTGAGCCATTAGAAAAGTTTGCACCTTTATCACCAGCGGTCAGTGCACTGGCTTTAGCTGCTAATGAAAACAGTCAGTCAGGAAATATTGAGTCAGCAACTACAACTATTGAACGTGCCATCAGGATAGAACCCCGAAATGCAACGTTATATTACAAGTTGGCTTTATTAAGGTTAAAACAGTCTAAGCCTCGCTTGGCAGAAGATCTTGCAAAGAAAGCTGCTTTATTAGCATCCAATGATACCCATATAAAAAAACACAGTTGGTTATTAGTTGCTAGAGCACGTGAACTTCAGGGAGATTTTGATGGTGGTAAGGAAGCTCGGGCTAAGGCAGAGATGTTTTAACTTTGTATATCCGTTTAATTTTTGCTGTTTTTTTTAGTCTGCCAAGGGTGTTATTTTCCATTTAAAGTGGTTAAATCAATACTACCCGCACCGCTTGTGTCTGTGTAATAATAATCATATTAGTCAGTCGGCTTTTTTCTAACCTAAAGGTAATAATAATGGATGAGAACAAAAAGAAAGCACTAGGTGCAGCACTGATGCAAATCGAGAAGCAGTTTGGCAAAGGCTCAGTTATGCGCATGGGCGATGTAGCTGCTTCCCGGGATATCGATGTTGTATCAACAGGCTCTTTAGGGTTAGATATTGCCCTTGGTTGCGGCGGTCTGCCACGTGGTCGAGTTGTTGAAATCTATGGTCCGGAATCATCCGGTAAAACTACGCTGACTCTGCAAGTAATTGCCGAAATGCAAAAGCTTGGTGGAACTGCAGCATTCGTTGATGCAGAGCATGCTCTGGATCCTGGGTACGCAGAAAAAATTGGCGTTAATGTCGATGAGTTACTGGTTTCTCAGCCCGATACCGGTGAGCAAGCCTTGGAAATTACTGATATGTTGGTGCGTTCCGGAGCAGTTGACGTGGTAGTAATTGATTCGGTTGCCGCCTTAACACCTAAAGCGGAGATTGAAGGTGATATGGGGGATTCCCATATGGGTCTGCAAGCCCGCTTAATGTCACAAGCCTTAAGAAAATTAACCGGCAATATCAAACGCTCCAACACACTGGTTATTTTTATTAATCAGATCAGAATGAAAATCGGGGTTATGTTTGGTAGCCCAGAAACCACAACAGGTGGTAATGCGCTTAAATTTTATGCCTCGGTGCGTCTGGATATTCGTCGCATTGGTTCAGTTAAAAAAGGTGACGAAGTTATTGGTAACGAAACACGGGTAAAAGTTGTTAAGAATAAAGTAGCCCCCCCTTTCAGGCAGGCTGAGTTTGAGATTTTATATGGAGAAGGTATTTCTTTTCTGGGTGAAATAGTTGATCTGGGTGTGAGTTACGGATTTATTCAAAAAGCAGGGTCTTGGTATAGTTATGGTGATGAAAAAATCGGCCAAGGCAAAGATAATGTTAAAGCGTTTCTTAAAGAACATCCCGAAAAAGCAAAAGAAATTGAAGTTAAGATAAGGGCAGAGGCTTTTAGCAAATTACATCCTGTTATTGATGTGCCTGAAATTGATGATATTTAGTCAGTTGTAATGTATTCCTTTATAGTAAATGAATGAAAAATCAGAGGGATACAATTCCCGTGCTGTTGAAATAAAACAGTTCTGTATTAGATTATTGGCGACTAGAGAGCATAGCCAAAAAGAATTACTAACTAAATCACTGGCAAAAGGATTTGACAAAGATGATATTCTTGCCGTTATTGAAGATATAACCCGGCAAGGTTGGCAAAGTAATTCAAGATACGCTGAAAGCTATGCACGCTATCGTATTCAAAAAGGTTACGGCCCTATTTGGATTACTTATGAGCTTAAGAATAAAGGGGTTGATGCCTTTAATCTTGATCATGTAGTATTGAAAACTGCGGGTAGTTGGATGGACTTGCTTGAGCAAGTTTATATTAAAAAATATGGCAGCGATTCGATGTTGGATCGCAAAGAATGGGCAAAGCGCAGCCGCTTTTTAGTTCATCGCGGCTTTTCAGGCGCTATGATTAGCTCTTTGTTGGATCATTTGAATATTAAATTGTAGGGTATGTTTAGATACCTATTTTAAAATGACTTATTAACATGAAAAAAATGACTAGCGCTGAATTGCGCACCGCCTTCCTGGAGTTTTTCCATCAGCGTGGGCATTCCATAGAGGTATCAAGTTCTCTAGTACCTGCAAATGATCCAACGTTATTATTTACTAATGCCGGCATGGTTCAATTTAAGGATCTGTTTTTAGGTAGAGAGCAGCGTGAATACAACAAAGCGGTCACTACTCAACGCTGTGTTCGAGCGGGTGGAAAGCATAATGATCTCGAAAATGTTGGTTATACAGCAAGACACCATACTTTTTTTGAAATGCTGGGTAATTTTAGTTTTGGTGATTATTTTAAAAAAGAAGCTATCCATTATGCTTGGGATTTTTTAACCAAAGAGCTTGAAATTCCTGCCGGTAAGTTATGGGTTACTGTTTTTGAAGAGGATTTGGAAGCTGAAAATATTTGGCTTAATGATGTGGGTGTGTCTCCGGATCGACTCTCAAAAATAGGCGCCAAAGATAATTTCTGGTCTATGGGTGATGTCGGTCCTTGCGGACCTTGTACTGAAATATTCTACGATCATGGTGAAGATATTCCCGGTGGTCCACCTGGAACTCCAGAAGAAGATGGTGATAGGTATATTGAAGTCTGGAACTTGGTATTCATGCAATATGATCGTGCTGCCGACGGTACTTTAACACCGTTGCCTAAACCGTCTGTTGATACGGGTATGGGCTTGGAGCGTATTAGTGCGGTTTTACAGGGCGTTCATAATAATTATGAAATTGATTTGTTTCAATCGGTTTTAAAAGCGGCTGCTGACATTGTTGGCACTACTGATTTAAGCCAAAGTTCGTTACGCGTCATTGCAGATCATATCCGTTCCTGTGCCTTTTTGATCGCGGATGGTGTTATGCCCTCAAATGAGGGAAGAGGTTATGTGCTTCGTCGTATCATTCGGCGTGCAATTAGGCATGGTTATCGATTGGGCATTCAAGGCGTTTTCTTTTATAAACTGGTTTCACCTTTGGTTGATGAGATGGGCGAAGCTTTTCCTGAACTTAAAGCCGCTCAGGCTCAAGTTGAAAGGGTGTTAAAAAAAGAAGAAGAGCGTTTTGCTGAAACTTTAGGGCAAGGAATGAAAATTCTTGAAGCTTGTGTCGCAAAAATGCAGGGCTCGGTTATCCCTGGAGAAACTGTATTTCAGCTTTATGATACCTATGGTTTTCCTGTTGATTTAACGGCTGATTTTGCACGTGAAAATAACTTGACTGTCGATCATGCCGGATTTGAAGTGGCTATGTCGGCACAACGAGATAGAGCCCGTTCTGCGAGTAGTTTTAGTGCTGAATACAGTCAGGACATAAAGCTGGATAGTCAGACTGAATTTACGGGCTATGATTGTCTGGATGATCAGGCACATATTGTTGCCTTGTTTAGTCAAGGTCAGCCGGTAGAAAACTTACAGGCTGGGGCAGAAGGTTTGATTGTTTTAGATAAAACCCCTTTTTATGCAGAGTCTGGCGGTCAAGTTGGCGATTGTGGACACATAATAGCTTCTGGCGCCGTATTTGAAGTGACCGATACCCAAAAACAGGGCGGTAATCTTTTTTTACATAAAGGTAAACTGATTTCCGGTATTTTAAGTAAAGGTCAGGGATGTGATGCTCATGTTAGTGCTGCAGACAGAAAAGCGACTGAACTTAATCATTCCGCTACTCATATATTACATGCTGCTTTAAGACACCTTTTAGGAGATCATGTTAACCAAAAAGGTTCGCTTGTTAATGCTGAACGTTTACGCTTTGACTTTTCACATTTTGAGCCGGTAACCCCCGATCAAATTGAAGCACTTGAGAGCTTGGTAAACGAGCAGATTCGTTTAAATAATCCGGTTACTGCAGAAACCATGGCCAAAGATTTAGCTGTACAAGCAGGAGCAATGGCTTTATTTGGCGAAAAATATGGCGCTGAAGTCAGGGTTTTAAAAATAGGTGATTTTTCCACAGAATTGTGTGGTGGTACTCATGTTGAAAGAGCAGGAGATATCGGTTGCTTTAAAATAACATCTGAGACCGGTGTCGCCGCAGGTGTCAGGCGTATTGAAGCGGTTACGGGTTCTGGTTGTATTGAATTTATAGCAGGTCGTGATAAAGCTTTAATTAGTATCGCGGGCTTGTTAAAAAGCTCAACCGATAAAGCGGCTGAAAAAGTAGAGCAACTACTTGAAAAAACCAGAACTCTGGAGAAGCAAATTGAACGTCTGAACTCAAAGTTGGCCAGTTCCGCAGGTGATGAGCTCAGTGCTCAAGCGATTGATGTTGCAGGCGTTAAGGTTTTGGCAGTTAAGCTTAATGATGTCGATAGTAAATCATTACGTGATCTTGCCGATCAGCTTAAAAACAAGTTGGGTAGTTGTGCGATTGTTTTGTCGATTGTTGATGATGGCAAAGTTAGCTTGATAGCGGTAGTTTCAAAGGATCGTGTCGGGCAAATAAAAGCCGGCGAACTGGTTAATTTTGTCGCAACTCAAGTTGGCGGTAAAGGTGGTGGAAAACCCGATTTAGCAATGGCCGGTGGAAATGATTCCTCTGGATTGGCTGGGGCTTTGGCGGCAGTTCCTGCTTGGATCCAGGCGCGCTTAGACGTTTAATATAGGTTTTATTGAATGGCATTATATGTATTTAAATTTGGAGGCACTTCGGTAGGTTCAGTAGAGCGTATCAAGGTAGTTGCTGAGAAAGTAAAAAAAGCCCATGAATTGGGCGATCAAATTATTGTAGTATTGTCTGCCATGAGCGGCGAAACCAATCGGCTGATTGCGTTGGCAAAAGAAATACAGACGCAACCTACAGAACGGGAAATGGATGTTTTAATTTCTACCGGCGAACAGGTTACCGTCGCTTTATTAAGTATGGCCTTGCATGAACTAGGTTGTGAGGCTATTTCCTATACCGGAGCGCAAGTTAAAATATTGACTGACAGCACATTTACTAAAGCCAGAATACACGAAATTGAAGATACAAAAATTCGCGCTGATCTTAATTCAGGTAAGGTTGTCGTTGTTGCCGGTTTTCAGGGAGTTGATGATAACGGTAATATTACAACCTTAGGGCGAGGTGGTTCGGATACCACAGCAGTTGCTTTAGCAGTCGCATTAAAAGCCGACGAATGTCATATTTATACGGATGTCGATGGTGTTTACACCACAGATCCGAGGGTTGAGCCAAAAGCCCGCAGGCTCAATCAAATAACATTTGAAGAAATGCTGGAAATGGCCAGTTTAGGTTCAAAGGTTTTACAAATCAGATCGGTAGAATTTGCCGGCAAATATAATGTCGCATTACGCGTATTATCATCATTTAAAGAAGGGTGTGGCACACTTATCACCTACGAGGAATCAAAAATGGAAAGTGCTTTAATTTCGGGCATCGCCTTTAATCGAGATGAGGCAAAACTAACAATAACCGGTGTGCCTGATTTACCAGGTGTTGCCTATAAAATTCTTGGGCCGGTTGCTGATTCCAATATTGAAGTGGATATGATAATCCAGAATATTGCGGACGATAAAACGACTGATTTTACCTTCACTGTTCATCGTAATGATTACGAGCGAGCAAAATCAATTCTTGAAAAAACTTGTGTTGAATTGGGCGCAAGAAAAGTAACTGGTGATAATACGATTGTGAAAGTATCTATCGTGGGTGTTGGTATGCGTTCTCATGCAGGCATTGCAAGCACTATGTTTAAAACTTTAGCGTCTGAAGGTATCAATATTCGTATGATTGCAACATCAGAAATAAAGATTTCTGTAGTTGTCGATGAAAAATATATGGAGCTTGCAGTTAGAACTTTGCATACTGCATTTGAATTGGATAAAGTGACCGAAGAGGTTTAGTGGCCATACTTAATGCCATTAGAGGTACATTTTAAAAGAGCATTATTATTAGCTTGGTGGATTATATAGTCAACCAGTATTATGTAGTTGCTTGAGTTATGCTTGGCTAAAGTTTTAAATCAAGAAATGGTATCGAACAGTTACATGAAATTAATTTATAATTGTTATCAGATTCAAGTAAAGCACGATTTAATTCATTAATTAATAACTCTAAGGTGATAAATATGTCAGAGATAGTTGGTACGACAGCGGGTGAGATCTGGGAATTTCTTGATAAAAACGGGCCGATTAGTACATCCAAGTTGGTCAAGGAAATTAAAGTGGACGAGAAAAATATCCAACGTGGTATTGGTTGGTTAGCTCAAGAAGGTAAGGTTTCTATTGAGATAATCAATCGTGCAGAAACAATATCGTTGATATAAAGAAAGCTTATTACACAATAATATTGACTGCCAACCCTCATTAGCAATATTTGGATAGGAGTTTTAGTGCTGTAAAAGTGCTATGATTCCTATTTAGCCTCAGATAAAAAGTCCTTAAGTCCAGTAATAATTCACTGTTAGTTAATATCGCAATTCATGCTCAAGGTAATTATTTTTCCAAAGCAATAGTTATTAAGTCATTGATTTTTCTAAACTAAACAAAATTTAATTGTTTTCTGACTGCCTCTGGTATTTATTCAAAATCTCTTTGATTGCGAGCAGGTAACATGACTGTCTTAACGCCGGCTTCAGCAAAAGTAGCCATTTCATTTAAAAAAATAACAGCTGATTGCAATAATGGATAGGCTAGGGCAATACCAGAACCTTCTCCTAAGCGTAAGTCCATATTGAATATTGCCCTAGCGTTAAAGTAGGCTAACAAAGCTTGGTGGCCTTGTTCATTGGAAACATGGCTAAATACGCAGTAAGCAAGTGCTTGGGGATATAGTTTGTAAGCCACTAATAAAGCAGTGCTGGCTATGAAGCCATCAACTATAATAAGCATTCCAACTTCAGCGGCTTTAAGATAAGCGCCAACCATCATGGCAATTTCATAACCCCCAAAAGTAGCTAAGACATCTAATGGTGCTGACAGGTTTTCATGATTGTTTAGCGCTTGTTGTAATACGTTTAGTTTGTGTTGTAATTGTTCATCATTTAAACCTGTTCCTCTACCTACACATTGATCTAATGGAATATTAGTTAAACAATGCATGAGTAACGCAGCCGATGAGGTATTACCGATACCCATCTCACCAAAGCCGATACAGTTACATTCCGTTTTATATTGTTCTAAAACCAATTTTGCGCCGGCTTGGACGGCTCTAATACAAGCCTTTCCAGACATTGCCTGATACGTTAAAAAATTATGAGTGCCTTTACCAATTTTTGCATCAATCAGCTTTGGGTGATAAGGTAAATCGGCATTTACGCCGGCATCAACAATCAATAATTTCAGTTGGTGTTGTCGTGCAAATACACTGATTGCTGCACCACCAGATAAAAAGTTGGCTATCATTTGTGCAGTAACAATTTGTGGATAGGCGCTGATACCAGCTTCAACAATACCGTGATCACCTGCAAAAATAAGAATTGTGGGCTTTTTTAAGCGAGGTGTCAGCGTGTTTTGGCACAGCCCGATTTGAAGAGCCAGCACTTCGAGTTGACCTAATGCGCCCAAGGGTTTGGTTTTTTGATCAATTTTGGCTTGTAATAATAAACGTAGTTTTTCAGAGGGTGCAGAGATAACAAAATTTAAGGGCACGGCGTGTTCCAAGTGTTTTCATAGAGCAGAGTGTTAAGGTCTTTACGATATTCCCAATGTTGTTCTTCCAACATAGGTTTAGCGTAAAATTTATCGACGTGCCCCAAGCATAAAATAGCCATGGGTTGACTATCTTCAGGCATATTTAATAGTACTTTTAAAGCATTGGGTTCAAACATGGATACCCAGCCTAAACCTAAACCCTCCGCACGCGCTGCCAGCCACATGTTTTGTATCGCGCAGGACAAAGAAGCAAAATCCATGTCCGGCATCGTACGCCTACCAAAAATGTATTGCTCTCGCCCCCCACACAAAGCAGCTATCAGGATAACGGGGCAATCCATTATACCCTCGACTTTTAGCTTCATAAACTCGCCTTCCCGCTCATTTAAAGCTTCGGCTGTACTGAGTCTTTCTTGCTCGACAAGATCATGAATGGCGACACGTAAGTTCGGGGAGCTAATCCGAATAAAACGCCAAGGCTGCATAAAGCCCACACTCGGTGCATGATGAGCGGCATCGAGTAGACGGGTTAAAACATCGGAAGCAATAGGCTTTGACAAAAAATGCCGCATATCACGGCGCTCATATATCGCCCTATAGATAGCAGCTCTTTCTGCGTCAGAGTAACAGTTTTCGGGCATGATTTAGAGTTGATTAAATTTAGGGGGAGCATAATGCTCGAGACTTTTGCAAACAAAGTTGGATATTTAACGTCTGTATTGGTGGGATTATACTAATAATTTGCTAGAGATAAGCTGATCAAGTTGTTAATAACTAAACATTTCAATTGATCAGCCGTTCTGGTATTAATCTAAAAATATAAAATCGTCTTTTCCTACGCCACATTCAGGACAAAGCCAATCATCGGGTACATCTGCCCATAACGTACCGGGTGCAATGCCTGATTCTTCATCACCTTCTTCTTCATCGTAAATATGGTCGCAAATATCGCATACATATTTTTTAAAATCTGCCATTAGTATTTCTCAAGGTTAATAGTAAGTTAAACTCTGCATAGTGCAAAGCTAAGCTGAATATAACAGCTTTATAGTAATTTTCAATGTTATTTAAAAGGCAAGTAAGAGGCAGCATTTTGTTTGTATTGCTCCATTACTTTTTGTTCTTCAGTTACAAAGTGATCAATTGCTTTTGCAAGCCGACTATCTTTAAGCCAATGCACAGAATAAGTAGTGACTGGTTCAAAACCACGCGTAATTTTGTGCTCTCCTTGTGCGCCGGAATCAAAACGTTGCAAGCCATTTTTAATACAATAATCCAGGCCTTGGTAATAGCAGGCTTCAAAATGCAGGCTATTGTATTCATCATAACACCCCCAATACCGACCATATAGAGTATCTGCACCAATAAAGCTTAGCGCCGCAGCAACAGGTTTATCACCTTTAAAGGCAAGAACCAGCAAAAGCTGTTCGCCCATTGTCGCGGCTATCTGTTGAAAAAAGTTAAGATTTAAATACGGTTGTGAACCTTTTTTTAAATAAGTCATGGCGTAAAAATCATAAAATACCTGCCATTGCAAGGCACTGACTTCAGAGCCATTAATCCGTGATAAATGAATGCCCTGTTCGTTAACCCGGCGACGTTCTCGTTTAATCATCTTACGCTTGCTGGCGCTTAGCGTTTGCAAAAAACCATCAAAATTTTGATAGCCCTTATTAAACCACTGAAATTGCACGCCTACACGAATACTTAACGGTAGTGATTTAAATAACTCAACTTGCGGCATGGTAGGGAACAGGCAATGCCATGAGGAAATATTATTGTGCTCTGAAAGTTGTTTGATAAACTTAAATAATAATTGCGTAACGTCCAGTGGATCGAAAGATTCTTTAATGATAATCCTAGAACCCTGGCAAGGTGTCAGCGGAATGGCTGTTAACCACTTGGGGTAATAATTAATTCCGTGTTGTTGATGAGCTTGCGCCCATTGATGGTCAAAAACGTATTCTCCCCAAGAATGTTCCTTGAGATATAAGGGCATAAAAGCAATTAACTCTTCATCCTTAAAAACCAATAAATGTGCAGGCATCCAACCTGTTTGCTGACAAACTGAACCACTTTTTTCCAACGCCAATAAAAATTCGTGACGCATAAAAGGGTAAGCCTCACCCGCAAGTTGATTCCAGGTAGAACTATCAACTTGAGCTATGCTATTGATTTGTTTTATGTCCATTAAACTACCTGGCTTATGATCAAGTCCGATAATAATAGCCTCTCCAATTAAACAGACTTAACTTATATGTACTTTCGATAATAGCATATTCAATTACAATATTTCTAATTCAAGTGTGTGCTTACAAAAATGATAGGTCTAATTAATGGAGTGAGAACGTTTGCTATAATGCTTAAATGACGTCGGAGCATGATATTTTTTAAAAAACTTAAATAGAATAGGTGGTCTGTATGTTTAAAAGAAGTTTGTTAGCCTTAGTTATGTTGTCGTCAGCTATTTCTGCTGTCAATGCGGGTAGTATTTTAAATGGTGTTTGGTCGCCGGTTGCTTGCGGTACTCAACCAGTAACTCCGGTTGTTGATCAAAACAGTGTTGAGGCTTACAACAAAAGTATTACAGCGATTAATGAATGGCAGCGTAAAGCCAATGACTTTATGACCTGTTTGATTAATGAGGCCAATGCCGATAATGCGTTAATTGCCAAGACGGCTAATGAAGAGCAAGCGCAATTTAGGCGTTTAATCGATAAGGTAAAAACGGATACCGAAGCTGCGAAAGCCAAACTCGATAAAGCAGTAACGGATAAGCACTGAGTTGCCATCCATGGCAATGAGCTTCCAATCATACTTAGATAGCCTCCAGGGAGGCTATCTAAGTGTTATTTTACGTATTTATTAACAACTACTTGACCACCTGACATAACCAAATCAGGATATTCGAGTAGTTTAAATCTTTCGATGGGATTGCCCTTTACTGCGATAATATCTGCAGGTGCTCCGGCGACAAGAGTTCCAAGCTTTGGAATACCCAGGTTTTTTCCAGCTTCGGAAGTGACTGATTTAAAGACATTCAGTACGTCAGGAAAGTCAATGGAATCACCACTGGTTAAATGCAATATCATATGCATTTCTTCGCCATTGATACCCCAAGGCACATTGTCATGAGCTACTTCAGAGCCATAGATGAATTTAGCGCCTTTACTGGCCAAACTCATTGTATTGGAATGAATGCCCTTAAAAGTAGTAGTATTAACGCAAGATGATAAAGTATCAATTGTGGTTACAAAAGTAACCTTTTCATTCACTGCAAGTTGTAGTAAATCTTCTCTGATTTCAGCGCAAGGCATGTGGGCTAATTCATCTACACCGCCTAATACAGCTCGTTCAAAGCCAATATTTTCTCCGACATGAGCAATAACTCTTTTTTGTAGGGCATGTGCTTGACTTACAATTGCCTGTACAGTTTCTAAAGAAAGCAGATTCCATGGTGTTTCGGGTACCGGACCATTGTGAGGTTGCATCCAAGGTGCGCCGGTTTCTCCGCCTGGCTCTAGAGCAATTTTGATCGCTGTTACTCCGCCCGCCACTAGATCCTTTACAGCTTGTTGAGCTTCAGCGGGGGAGTTAACTGGGAGGCCAATTTTGTCATAGCCGCCATTGCCGCCACCGAATATATTAAGCGGGTAGCCACCGGGTGCTTGAAGGATAGGACCCACACTTAATAATCTTAGCTTGCCGTTTCCACCTTCAGGTTTCATCAATGGGCCGCCAGTATCTTGTACCGTAGTGATACCATGCTCTAACACAGTATCTTTACGAACATTTTGGAAGGTAACATGCGCGTGTGACTCAATAAAACCCGGTAAGATTGTTGAGTCACCTAAATTGATTTTTGTTTTACATGAGCCATTCAACTTAGCGGCATTACCTACTTTTTTGACTTTATTGCCTTCGATTAATACGGCTATTTTTCCTTCTGTAACAGAAGTTCCATTAAATAGTCGATTGGCAGTTAATAATTTGCATGTGGGTGGGGTTGTAGTGTGAGCAGCTGCAGAAAAGCTGATACTTTGGCATAGACCTATTGCAAGCATTAAGCTTGTAGGTTTAAGTAATTGACGTTTAATTCTCATTGACTTCCCTAAATGTTTTTTTTGAATTGAAATTTTATAATTTGCTTACCAAGGGTATTTAATACAATTAAGTTAACTGGATATTTCCCTTGGTAATCTTTTTAAGTTTGAGCCAGAAAACTAAGACAAAATAAGTCAGATTAAACTGGATCAGTGATTAGTTAAGCAAAAATTAAGCCATAA
>SESD01000796.1_pt1 | contig 18739 bp, 16 predicted proteins | sample 3171411 | NCBI WGS metagenome assembly SESD01 (sample SAMN06051880, study PRJNA518727) | freshwater metagenome | biome: subpolar coniferous forest; feature: holomictic lake; material: water; isolation source: holomictic Lake 442, 16.5 m depth | place: Canada: near Kenora, Ontario | collected...
GAAAAAGGTGTCTAAAAATTAAGTTTTACGGATACCGTTTATTATAGCTATTTCTCTGCATCCATTTTTACAGGCCACTCGGCACCTAAATCTATCCATTTTCTTAGTTTAAGGATATCTTGATCAGAAAGTTTGTGTATCTCAGCCATAGACATATCCTTTCTTGTTCCGGAAACAATTGCGATTAAAGGGCTAATTGCACTTTGTTTCGGTAAAATTAGCAACGTCCTTCCATTACTTCCGAAAAAATCTTCACGACGATCAATACGAAAATTGGCGAACTGTTTTTGTGGGCCATGACATGACAAGCAATTGTTTTCAAATATGGGATAGATATCTTTCCAAAACTCGACATTTGTTTGATTAATACTGATTGGGAATTGTGTTGTTTCTGAAGATTGGTTAGCCTGATGGGTATGTCCAAAATGATTGCCCCGCATTGGCCTGGCGATTTCTATAACACTTGTTTGAGCAGCCCAAGCAAAGAGCGCCAGCATAAGAATGACTATTCCACCTGATAAAATACCCGTGCGAATTAATGAAGGGTGTTCGGTTTTTATATAATGACAACGCTTACCTATAACGGTGACTATCCAATTCCAATGCAATACTAAATGAATAACTAGTATCAACAAAAGCCCCAGACTAATCCAGAAATGGACATCGCCCCACTGGTGACGGGTGAAACCCCACAAACTTAAACTTTTATTACTACCAGGTGGTAATGGATAACGCAGTAAATAGCCTGTCGCAATCATGCCTAAAAGCAGAAATGTAGCAATTATGTCGATGATAATGTTAACAATTGTACGATTCATAGTCTATTCCAATAGATATATTGACAGCACATTTTTTTTACACCCTCTTAGTCGACTAATTTATCTTTATTAATCAAAAAATAAACCGTAGGAATCACCAACAATGAAAATAATGTCGATGCAAATATACCAAAGATAAAACTCCAAGCCAGTCCTGAAAATATAGGATCAAGAATAATCACAAACGCACCAAACATAGCAGCTCCAGCGGTTAGAAATATGGGGCGCAAACGAATCGCACCCGCTTCAATCAACGCATCGGCAAGCGATACATCAGCACGAGCACGAATACGTTCGATAAAATCGATCAGGATAATAGAATTACGGACAACAATACCTGCCAGAGCAATCATCCCTATCATGGCAGTAGCAGTAAAATATATAGGGTTAGGGTAACCTGCAATCGGCGTAGCAAATAAATTAAGTAGCCAAAAGCCAGGCATAATACCGATTACAGTTAGCGGAATGGCAATCATCATAACCAGTGGCACAGTCAATGATCCGGTTTGTCCGACCAGTAACACATAAATCATCACTAATGCCGCCGCAAAAGCGAGTCCAAGATCACGAAAAACATCGACCGTAATTTTCCATTCACCCTCACCGGCCAGCTCTGCAGAATATCCTTGCGGTAATGGACGCTCAGCTAAGACATCATTTAAATCAAAAACCGCTTCTACCGGACTACGACCGGCCATACTCCCTACAACATAATTCACCCGCTGCAAGTTTTTATGGAAAATAGGCTGATCTTCAGTTTCTACAGTGGCAGTGCCAATTTCACTTAACGGTATCAAATCACCTTGTCCGGTTCTTACCCGTAATGCCAATAAATCAGGTACGGTGGAGCGAAGCGCACGTGGTAATTGCAGGTTAATTTCCAGTGGCTGACGTTCAGTTTTCAAATGGACGATGCCTACTGCTTTACCGCCCGTGGCAATTTGTAATGTTTCTGAGACTTGCGCAACACTGACGCCAGATAGCGCTGCTTTTTCACGATTTAATTCAAAATGCACTTTGTCATGCTGAACCTCAGAAAAGTCATCAACATCAACTACGCCTTCTGTTTTTTCCATATCCGCTCTAACACGTTTAGACACCGCTATTAGATTGTCTATACTGGCTTCAGTCGGACCATAAACTTCAGCCACTAAGTCTGAAAGCACTGGGGGGCCTGGTGGAATTTCAACAATTTTAAGGTTAGCATGATACTTCTTACCAATTTTTTCTATATCAGGTCGAATACGTAAGGCAATCTCGTGCGATTGCTGCTCACGCTTATCTTTAGGTAATAAGTTAATTCTGACTTCGCCCACATTACCACCACTACGTAAGTAATAGTGCCGAACCATACCATTAAAATCCATCGGTGCAGCCAACCCAGTATAGGTCTGATAATCAGTAACTTCATTGACCGTAGCCAAATAACTACCCAAAGCACGCGCGACTTCATCAGTTTGCTCAAGCGTTGCATCACGTGGCATATCAATCATGATTTGCAATTCGTTTTTATTATCAAAAGGCAATAATTTAAGAGGAACGGCGCGAGTAACCGCCAGCATCGTTGAGCCTATAAAAGCTATCAACACAATGAGCAAAAATAATTTGGCGCGCCCTGAGGTTGCCAGCAAGGGACCTAATGCGGCTCGATAAGCCTTATAAATAAATGTTTCTTTAAGCTCTTCAGGCGCTTCGTTGCTATGTTTGTGATATTCCGTTTGTAACAGTTTGAAACTAGCCCATGGAGTAACGGTAAAAGCTACAATTAACGAAACGATCATGGCTATAGGCACATTAAAAGCCATCGGTGCCATGTAAGGTCCCATCATACCTGTGATAAAAAACATCGGCAGAAATGACACAATGACTGTAAACGTCGCTAAAATAGTTGGCGGCCTAACTTCATCAACCGCTGTCAACAAGGCTTCCAAAGGCGATTCTTTCCGTAATTTATAATGCCTGTGGATATTTTCCACATCAACTATCGGATCATCCACCAATAAACCCAACGACAAAATCAAGGCAAACAAGGTAACTCGATTAATGGTGTACCCGGAGATATAGTCCATTAATAACGTGAGTGCCAAAGTCATAGGTACCGCGATAGACACAATAAAAGACTCTTTTAAACCCAGCGAAAATGCAAGCAACACCACGATAATGACAATAGCAAAACTTAAATGTTTAACCAGTTCATTGACTTTATGATTGGCTGTTTCACCATAATCACGAGTAATCGTTAACAAAACATCTTCGGGAATCAACGTGCCATGCAATTTTTCTGCTGTTGCAATAACAGCTTCAGCAACATTCACCGCATTGCTGCCTTTACGCTTGGCAACAGCAATGGTCACCATCTGGCGTTCTTGACCGACTAACGGCTGGTTACCAGTGGCTTTACCAATAGTAGGCATTTCGTCTACCGCAGGACCAAAACCAATACGCGTATAATGATCAACATCAGCCGGACCATCTTCAATACGCGCCACATCCCGAAGATAAACTGGACGACCAGCGACACTTTTTAAAACAGTCGCGCCCACTTCTGTTGAAGAACTAAAATGTGGACCGGCTTCCAGCAAAATCTCATGGTTATTACGTTCAAAACTACCCGCTTGCAGATTAACATTGGCATTAGCCAGTGTCTGTGTAATTTCAATCAAGTTAACACCATGCGCGGCCAAGCTTGACGGGTTGGCATAAATGGATACCTGACGTTGATCACCACCCACCACCCAACTTTTACCCACATCGCCAACACTTCTAAGAGAAACAATCAATTCGTCAGCTATACGTCGTAACGCCATTGAATCATAGGCCTTATTTTGTGCCGATAGTGTCAGTAATACAATAGGTACATTATCAATTTCAACAGGACTTACTTTCCAATGCGTTACTCCGGATGGAATAAGGTTCTGATTGGACATCAGCCTGTCCCAGGTTTTAACCAAGCTATCTTCAAAATCTTGTCCTACAAAATAACGGACAGTAACCATTGCAGAGCCTGGTTTAGATATGGAATACACATATTCCACGCCTTCAATTTGTTTAAGCAACCCCTCCAATGGAGTAGAAACGAGTTTCTCAACTTCTTCGCTGGAAGCACCCGGATATTCAATCAATACATCCATCACCGGCACAACAATCTGGGGATCTTCTTCTCGAGGCGTTAGAATAAGTGCTGCCGCCCCTGCCAATAGAGAAATAATCAGAAATAAAATGGAAAGTTGAGAAGTAGTAAAAATTTTGACAATCTTTGTCGTTAAACCACGTTTAGGGCTTTGATTTTGCAGATCGTCCATTACTTTACCTGCTGTAAATTACTGACAACGACTTCACCGACATTTAAACCGGAAATAACCTCAAGCTGATCACCAAAACGCTTTGCTGTTCTAATGTGGCGCATTAGCTGCCTACCCTCTGATACTACCTGAACCACTTCGAGTTGGCCAATATGTTGCACAGCACTTGCAGGAATCAATAACGCTTCATGCTGATCACAAGATTGTTCCAACCAGCCAAAATAGCCTGGCTGCAAACCTGCAATGACAGGGAGAGCTACTTTAATAAGCTGAGTTCGGGTTTGCGAATCAACATCCGGACTGATCTCGTCAATTTTGGCGGTTACTGTTTTCCCCAGCGCATCAATATGCACGATCACATCCATACCAGGCGTGTATCGTTCGGCACAAGTCGTCGGTACATCAGCTTCAAGCCTTAATCCTTGGGGTATTTGTATAGTCACTACCGGCACGCCAGGCAAGCCCATATCCCCAGGTTCTTTAAGTCGCTTAACAACAACCCCATCAAAAGGGGCTAATAATAAGGTATCCGCTAAATGCGATCTGATTTCAGCCACCGTACTGCTTGCCTGACCCACACTTGCCTGCGCCTCTTTTGCGCGTGCTACAACGGCATCAAGACTTTCACGTGTTGCTGCTTCTTTGCTATACAAACCAAGCGTACGTTGTTCATCTGCTTTGGCGCGAGTCGCTTGTGCATTAGCGCCAGCAAGAGCAGCAAGAGCCACATGTTCCTGAGCTCTAAGTTCTCGCTCATCCAGTCGGGCAATCACATCACCTTTTTTGACTTTATCGCTGGCATTAACTTTAATCTCGACAATTCTGGCCGTCATTTTAGGCGCTATATTGGCAACGATTCTTGATTTAACTGTACCCGGCCACGTAAAATCATCATCAACCCGCTTTTTTTCAACCAATGTCGTCTCAGTTTTTGATAGCGTCGAATCACTAAGCAATGGACTTGATCCGGGGGATATTTTACTGACAAAAGTCCCTTGCATATAAAGTAATAAGAGGATCAACGCCAAAACAGCTCCAGCAATAGCCATCATTTTATTCATGTTTTTTTGTTCAGGTTGTGACATAAGATTTCCTTTATTTCCAGTCGCCCACAGCTTTTTTTAAGGCTGCCTCAGCGCTCAGTGCATCGAAATGCGCCGCAACAGTGTTTGATCTGGCTTTATTTCTGGCGACTTCCGATTCAATATAACGGGTAACCGTAACAATTTCAGCACGCCTTTCCTCATTAACCAGCCTTAAGGCTTCGTCAGCTGACAATACCGCGGCTTCAGTCACATGTATGCGTGCCAAAGCTTCTTGTAGTTTTAGAAAAGCCGTTTTCACCTCTTGCTCAACACCCAACTTTATTTTTCGTTCCGTTTCTCGGGCTTCTGCAGCTTTTCGTTCTGCCAAATTAACGCGTTGCTTGGTATTAAATCCTGAAAATAGTTCCATTTCCACACTAACACCCGCTGTAAGATTATCGTTGGCACTAGAAAAACCAGGGGACTGGCTGTTTTGTCCATAACTCACAAAGGCATCGGCCTTGGGCAAATAAGCACCTTGTTCACTTTTTAACTTACGTAAACTAATTTCTACCTGATTGGCAGCGGCTTTAACTTCTGGTCGCTGAGCCATGGCAAGTTCAAGAAAATCTTTAAACGATACCGTTAACTTAGGCTTCATTAATTGATTAAACGATGAAGCAATAGTAAAGGCTTGGGAATTTGGCAAGCCTAGAAGATTAGCGATACTGGCTTTAGATATTTCGATACCATTAGTGGCTCTTATTTCTGCATCTTGAGCCTCAGCTAACTTAACGTCAAGTGAAAGTACATCTGACTTAAGTGCAGTACCGGCTTCGTATTGTGCTTTTGTTTGACTCAGTTCACTAGTCACTGAACTAATAGATTCTTGTGCAACTTTTTGCGCTTCTGTTGCTGCTAAATAAGCGTAATAAGAGGCAGTAACGGCCTCAATCAGGGCATTACGAACAGTTGATCGTTCAAACTCTGCGGCATCAATGCCCAACTCAGCTGCTTTGCTATTATAATAATCCTGACCTCCCCGAAATAGTGACAGCTTACCTATAATTTCAGGACGAAAATTGCCTCTGTAACCTGGATTATTAATCGTATCAATATTACTTGGTTCAAAAGCTCTTTGTGCAACAATCATCGAGAAAACCTGAGCAGGGTTATTGGATTGCTCATAACCCACTTTTGCAGAGACTTGCGGATAAAATGCGGACAATGCAATACCTAATTGCGCATCAGCCTCATTAATCCTTTCTGTAGCTACTTGCAAGTCAGGATTGTTGGCAAGTGCATAATCAATGGCTTGATCTAGCGTATAAGATTGACTGTTTGGTTTTTCCGTCACCACTTTATTGCCAGCATTTTTATCAACTGTTTCTGCTGTGACCAAAAAGCTCGCCAGCATAAGTACTGACAACAAACTAAGCGCCAACATACTGTTTTTAAAAGTTTTAACCATATTCTTTCCATGCAGTCTTGTAGGTTGCGTTAGGCAATGGCCATAACCCGTTACACCGAAGCTTTAAATATTGAATTACGCTATCGCTTGGCAATAACGTAACCCAACCTAACTCTATAATCAGAAAGCACAACCCGATTTAAAACCCATTTTTTTCAGTATTATTGCCATCGGACAAAAACCGGTAAATGCAGATTGCAACAAATTAGCACCGACAAAAGCCGTAAACCATAACCACAATTCTGAATGATAATGTGCCAACAACAAACTGATTAAAATAAAACTGCCCGCAACGGCAAACACTATTCTATCAATAGTCATCTTATTCACCTTTTATCCGAACCACACCCATTAACTTAAGCATTAGTTTTTCATAATAAGGCTCACTAATACCTTTACGAATCTTACGCATAAAATATTTTTCGAAACCAATTTTTGCCAAATGCACCCATTTACCCTGCGCTGACCAGGTAGTATTTCGCGGTGGGATTTGTGGCATGGCAAGGAAAGCGACTCCGGAATCGCCAAAATCAGCCAGACATAAAGCATTCCATGTGGCTACATGTGTGGGTTCCTTACCTGCCAATTCTTCGGCAATATTATGCGCGGTAGTACTTACCATAGACTCAATCATATAACCTGTTTTTGGTGCTCCAACAGGTACTGGCGTTTTTTCAACCGGTGGAATAGCAATACAAACACCAATTGAGTAAATATTTTTAAAGGTTCTATTACGCTGATGATCATCCACCAAAACAAAACCACGCGGATTAACCAATCCCTCAACATCCACATAACGAACCGCATCAATGCCGGTAAAAGCCGGCAACATCATTGAGTGCTTGAAAGGCAGTTCATGTTTTTTCTTGTCGACCCCATCGTCATCAACTTCAGTCACAAACATCATACCCGGCTCAACTTTGTCGACTTTGGCATTAGTGATCCATTTAATGGATTTATCACGTAAGGCACTTTCCATCAGACCTTTGGTATCGCCAACACCACCTAAACCCAAATGACCAATATAAGGTTCAGCAGTAACAAAAGTCATCGGTACTTTATCGCGAATCTTTCTGTTACGTAATTCAGTTTCAAGAATCATCAAATATTCATAAGCCGGGCCATAACAAGAAGCGCCCTGCACAGCACCAATTACAATCGGACCAGGATTTTCCATAAACCTATCCCAATCTTGTGCAGCAACAGCGGCATGATCGACATGACAAACCGATGAAGTATAACCATCAGGCCCTAAACCAGGAATTTCATCAAAGGCCAAGCGTGGACCGGTCGCAATAATTAAAAAATCGTAAGCAACCGCTGAATCATCATCCAGCAAAACCTGATTATTAACCGGATCAATTTTTGCCGCCGCTTTTTGAATAAATTCTATCCCTTTCTTTTTCATCACCGGTGCTAACTCAATCTTTAAGTCTTCCGGTTTACGCCATCCAGGTGGAATCCACGGATTTGATGGCACAAAATGAAAAGTTGGACTATCAGAAATCACAATAACCTCATGATTTTTGCCTACTGTTTCTTTCATTTCATAAGCCATCGGTACGCCGCCAATACCAGCACCTAAGATTACAATACGAGCCATGGTACTCTCCTCATTATTAGTTATAATTTTACTGTTTGTGTTCTCACAATTACCTTTAGATAACTGTAAATACTATAAAAAAACTATTTGAATAGTTACATTTAGCAATAACAAACAACAAAACCTAATCCGCTAAATAAATGATCAAACAGCTATAATATTAATAAATACTAATAGACAATACCATACAATACCCTTACCATACAAGGGCAATTATTAGACTGTAATAACCTTTAAGAGATAAAGTTTTCTTCCTTAAACAAGTCTTGTTTGTTTGCAAGGTGCATTGGTTTAATTTGTTCACAATGCAATTAATTTTAGGCCCTGCTTAACAGGGCTCAAACTCCATAGGGGAACTCATGATTTCAGAATCCATGGTTGATTTATCACGTTGGCAGTTTGCTGCAACATCCTTATATCATTTTCTGTTTGTTCCGTTAACATTAGGTTTATCGTTTTTACTGGCGATTATGGAATCGACCTACGTCATGACCGGTAAGGAAATATACAAGGATATGACCCAGTTCTGGGGGAAATTATTCGGGATAAATTTTGCATTAGGCGTTACTACCGGCTTGACGATGGAGTTTCAATTCGGCATGAACTGGTCTTATTTTTCACATTATGTCGGTGATATTTTTGGAGCACCGTTGGCCATTGAAGGCTTGATGGCATTTTTTCTGGAATCTACCTTTGTCGGTCTGTTTTTCTTTGGCTGGGATAAAATGGGTAAAGGTTCACATTTGCTGGTAACGTGGTTGGTTGCCTTAGGAACCAATTTATCTGCCTTATGGATTTTAATCGCTAACGGTTGGATGCAAAATCCGGTGGGGGCGGATTTTAATTTTGAAACGATGCGTATGGAGCTTTCAAGCTTTGGTTCGTTATTATTTAACCCTTCTGCCCAAGTTAAGTTTGTCCATACTGTTGCCGCCGGTTACACCACTGCCTCTGCTTTTGTTCTGGGCATCAGCGCTTATTACATGCTGAAAGGGCGTGATGCCGCTTTTGCACAACGCTCTTATACCATTGCCGCCGGCTTTGGCTTGGCCGCCATTCTTTCAGTAATAGTCTTGGGTGATGAAAGTGGCTATACCGATGGCGAAGTACAAAAAGCCAAGCTTGCGGCTATTGAAGCCGAATGGCACACTGAACCCCCACCGGCCTCATTTACTCTTATAGGCATCCCTGATCAGGAAACGATGGAAACCCGTTATGCTGTAAAAATTCCTTGGGTATTGGGCTTGATTGGAACACGCTCTATTGATACTCCAATTACCGGATTATCTGAGATTCTAGAAAAAAATCGTTTACGTGTACGTGAGGGTATAAAAGCTTACACAGCACTACAATCATTAAGAGCGGGCAACAAGAATGAGGCGACTATTGCTGAATTTAACCGCTACAAGCAAGACCTAGGCTATGGTCTGTTACTAAAGCGCTATACAGACAAAGTTGTTGATGCCACTGATCAGCAAATAGAAATGGCCGCCAAAAGCTCCTTACCCAGAGTCGTACCTTTATTCTGGACCTTTCGGATTATGGTGGTTTGTGGCTTTATTATGCTGGGGATATTTGTTTTTGCAGTTATTGCCAGCTCAATTAGAAAATGCCGACAAAATTGGTTATTACGAGCCAGTCTTTATATGATGCCCTTACCCTGGATTGCATGTGAAATGGGTTGGTTCGTCGCTGAATTTGGTCGTCAACCTTGGACAATTGCCGAGATCTTACCTACTTTTTTAAGCGCCTCATCCTTAACCGAACTGGATTTATACCTAAGTCTGGCTGGCTATATCAGTTTATATACCGTATTTTTGGTTATTGAAATGTTCTTAATGCTTAAATTTATTAAATTAGGCCCCAGCAGCCTGCATAAGGGTCGCTACCATTTTGAAATAGCTACAGGAGATGCATTATGATTTTTGATTATGAAACCATGCGTTTGATCTGGTGGGGTCTATTAGGCGCACTACTAATAGGCTTTGCCATTACCGGCGGTTTTGATTTAGGTGTCGCCATCTTGCTACCTTTTTTAGGCAAAAATGATACCGAACGTCGTGTGATTATTAACTCTGTAGGCGCTACTTGGGAAGGTAATCAGGTTTGGTTTGTTACCGCTGGTGGCGCTTTATTCGCTGCTTGGCCAGTCGCCTATTCAGTGGCATTTTCAGGATTTTATTTCGCCTTATTATTAACCTTGTTTGCGTTATTTTTAAGACCGATAGGCTTTGATTACCGCAGTAAATTACCCAGTCAACAATGGCGTAGCAACTGGGATATTGCCTTATTTGTAGGGGGACTTGTTCCAGCGTTAATTTTTGGCGTGGCCTTTGGCAATTTGTTAAAAGGTGTGCCATTTCACTTTGACAACGATATGCGTATTTTTTATACGGGTTCATTCTGGGCTTTACTAAACCCTTTCTCACTAGCTGCAGGAGTGGTTAGTTTGTCGATGATCATTATGCATGGTGCTGTTTTTTTACAAATCAAGACGGTGGGCGATATAAATAAACGATGTAAAAAAACCGTGACTATTTTTTCAGCCTTAACACTCGTCGTTTTTGCTCTCGCTGGTGTCTGGGTTGCCAATATTGATGGTTACCATATTAGCTCTGAAGTTTTACCTAATGCACAATCCAATCCACTTGCAAAAATAGTCAACAAACAAACAGGATTATGGCTTGCCAATTATTATAATTGCCCTGTGTTATTGGCAATACCCTGCCTGGCTTTTGTTTCAGGCATTGCAACCATTTTACTTTCAAAAATTGAGCGTCCTGGCTTGGCATTTATCAGTAGTTCATTAACATTAGCTGCTGTTATTTTAACCGCCGGCGTATCAATGTTTCCTTTTCTGATACCTTCGAGCTCTGTTATGAACAGCTCTTTAACAATATGGGACGCCAGTTCCAGTCTTGCTACCTTAAAAATCATGTTCTGGGTTACCCTGATTTTTTTACCTATTGTTATTACTTATACTACTTGGGTATTCCGGATTTTGCGCGGCAAAATAACACTGGAACACATTCATCAAAACGATCATACAGCCTATTAGGAGATTGCTATGTGGTATTTTACTTGGATACTTGGATTATTATTGGCCTGCTCATTAGGCATTATGAACGTGCTAAGACTGGAAGCACAGGAGACATGGGATAAAGAACACGTCTTTTTAGATCCGTTAACCCAATTAATGACCAAAGAAACAATGGTTGGTCGTTTAAAGGAAAAAGTTGAAAACTCTAAACGCAACGGCTTTCCTTTTTCTGTTCTTTTTATCAGTTTAAAAGATTTTAAATCCAATAATAGTATTGCGGCTTTTGAAATGGATGCCATCTTACGAAACGTGGTTGATTGTTTCAAAGAAGATATTAGAGTCGGCGTTGATCTTGCTGCAAGAATGGAAGAAAACGGATTTATTATTGCCATGCCAGGTTCTCACTTAAAAAAAGCAGAAGAAATAGCTCTTCGGGTTAAAAATGCGATTTCAGAACGCGTAAAAACACCCAAAGGCTTAACTGTTGAAGTGACAACCGGTGTTGCTGAATACTCCACTCAATCAGAAATATTGGCTACTACCGCTGATGAAGTTGATAAATTAATCAGCATTGCAACAGAAAAGGCGTGCTAACAATAACAAGTACAAGTACAAGTACAAGTACAAGTACAAAAAATTCTGGACGATAAATCATCGTCCAGATTTAATTAATACTAATATCAATGCAAAATAAAACTGTTCTAATTCACAAATTCGGCGATATATTGGTCGATAGCTTTCACTATCTCGCGCTATTTGGAATAGGTGCGACCATCGTTTGGTCGGCAATTCATGATTATATTGAAATGATGAAGACAGGCCACGCCAATCTGGAAGAGATACTGTTATTGTTTATCTATCTCGAATTAGGTGCTATGGTGGGTACTTATTTTAAAACGCGCCGCTTGCCTGTACAATTTCTAATTTATATCGCTATTACTGCATTATCACGACATTTAGTTATTGATGTTCAAAAAGTTGCAGATAGCTTCCATCTTTATTTGCTGCTGAGCATAACCGTCGCTATTGCTCTACTCAGTGTTGCCATCTTGATCTTGTCTTACACAGCCAAAAATTACGGCTGTCCGGAAGATAGTGACATTGAAAACAAAAAGTAGGTATGTTTTCAGTCTGTGCTATTGGATCATTTTTAGTTGCTCAATGATCTTCGATAACTATGAAAGCTCCCAGATTCATTCCCATCCAGCAAATCTATAGAACTAAGTCACTTTGGGAAGGTTTGAAATCTATTGCCTGCTCCTCTGTACTAACTCAAATTTTATTTATATTGAGGCACCACGATGGTTTTATTGCATTCATTTAATGCCTTCCTACTCATTATCCATTTGACTGAAATACCTTTACGCAAAGTGAATTCATTTGATGAGAAACTGTCTTTACGGACGCCCATACGAATGGTTTGTATCAGATAACATGAGGGTGGTTCCACTGAACTTGGCACTAATGTTTTGACACGCGAATAATCAAGGTATTCATATCGCCCCCGTACCACTTATCGCTAACACACGATTAACCATGATTACTCCCAGAACCACTACAATACAACCAGAAGCTTTCAGAAATTTTGGAGATTAGATTTGTCGAGAACCTGTATTGTGATGAACATTTGGGTAATATCAGTAATAAGGTTCTAGTAAATAAATTTTCTCTTGGAGATTCTTGACTCCGATATTTTGAAACTGAGGGTAGTCGGTCAAAACATCTTTTTTTAACAATAGCTTAATTTGATAATGATCCGCATAAAGCTCATGGACTTCAGATTCATGAACTGAAAAAGGTGGCCCGTTCATTTCTGATTGTTGATATTCAAACGTAACCAGCAATATTTTGGCCTTAGCAGGTAAAATTTGTTTTAAATGTCGCGCATACTTTTCGCGTAACACAATAGGCAAAGCAACTAATGAAGCACGATCAAAAACACCTTCGACATCTTGAAGATGATTAGCCGTCAGATTAAAAAAATCCCCCTGCCAAATTGTCAACTGCTCTGCTTCCCAGCGATAGAAATTGTCTTTCTCAAGCGTGCTGTAAGTTAATTTGTTTTCGGCAAAAAAATCAAATACCGCAAGCTCACTGATTTCTATACCAATAACATTGTGTCCTTGCTCACTTAACCATAATAAATCTAAACTTTTTCCACATAAGGGCACAAATACATGGCTCGATGGTGCAATCGTTAAATTTTTCCAAAATGAAATAAGATGACTGTTAATTTTTTGTTGATGAAAGCCGATTTTATTCTTTTTCCAGTTTTCTATCCAAAACTCAGTATTCATAAAAACAATCTCGTTAGTTAGAAGTTGATTTGTTTGTTTAACATTTGAAAAGTCAACTATACAATTGTAAAGAAAAAATGAAATCTTTGTTCTGTGACGTATAATTTGCCTTCATATTTTTGGTTATTAGGAATTATTATGAAGCATAAAATTTTATTATCTTTGCTGTTGGCAACCATAAGCAGTTTTGCAATCACTGGCTGTGATAAAGATGAAAAAACAGTAAAGTTAAGTCAATCAGTCGAAAAAAAATATGCACAAGAAACTACTTTAGAGGGCGTGATAAGTAATGACAAAAATATCATTAAAGCAGGCACAGTGGAAGTAACGGATGAGAATGGTCGACTTATTAGCCAAGTAACTGTAGATAATAGTAATTACAGCGTAAAAATTCCCGCCAATACAATTTTACCGCTTTTGTTGACATTTTCTTCTGAAAATAGCGACGACAAATTAGTTAGCGTGGTTATTTATGACACGATTACAACCTATTATATCAATCCTTCAACAACAGCGATTGCTAAAGCAGCAAAATCAATGGGAGGTTATACGCGTGCCAATCTGGTTCGTGCTGCGGAAGATATGGTACATGTTCCCGATGCCAACAGAACATCAACTGGCTGGCGTGGCGATCCAACGACTCAATATGGTGGTTGGCATTAACAAATCTTATCTACTCCGTGTATCTTATAATTCTGGGTACTTGGCAGTAAAAGTGTTAAGAAATTATCAGCAATTTTTTTAAAATTTCGTTTAATTAATAAACTTCGATACGAATTCGTAGAGCAGCCTTCTCGCATTAAAGATTTCTAATAACGCTCATCATTTACTATCACCAATGGGCGTAGCAAATGCGTCTGCAACCAAAGACTGACTATTACTGCCGGTCAATGCCTGTAAAAACGCCACCAAATCATCTTGTTCCTGAGTGTTTAAATGCAATGGCTTGATCAAAGGATCAAGATTTTCATTTATCACTCCACCTTTATTATAAAAATCCACAACATCTCGTAATTGTGCTAATGAGCCATTATGCATGTAAGGAGCCGTTAAGGCGATATTTCGAAGCGAGGGTGTTTTATAAGACCAGCGGTGCGCAGGATTTTGAGTAATTTCATATTGCCCTAAATCACTCGCTTTAGTTTCTGTAACCGATTGAGTATCAGTCGTAGCCATTTTCGTAAAAATGCCCGGAGCAATTTGTATATTAATGGTTTCCGGTATTTTCGACATCGATTGAAGATAACCGATTCCGGTGTTATGTAGAAGTTGATCGGTAAACAGTGCGTTGTTCTCTGTTAAAGTATGACAGGTAGAGCATGCTGCTTTACCTGTAAACAATTGGTAACCACGTTGACTCGCGGGGCTAATGGCATTTAGTTCTTTACGAAAGTGCCAACGATCAAACGGTGAATCAGCGGAATTAAGGGTGCGTTCGTAACTGGCTAAAGCCATGCCGATGGCTTCCATGCTGGCTGGACGTTGAAAGGCGCTTTCAAACAACCCTTTATAATCCAAGCTATTGTTGATTTTTTCAAGCACATGGCCGATTGAAGGATTTCCCATTTCATTACGGGCTAATAAAGGCCCCCAGACTTGCTGTTCTAGGGTATGTTCACGTCCGTCATGGAACAATTTTTCAGCGTAAGCGACATTATAAATAGTGGGTGCATTTCGACGCACACTTCGTCCTTCGACACCAATCGAGGTCGCTACTTCATTACTTGTAAACCCTTGCTCCGGAATATGACATAAGGCACAAGAAACCGTGTTATTGAAAGATAAGCGGCGATCAAAAAATAATTTTCGGCCCAAACTTATTTTGTCTGCGGATAAAAGGTTGTATGCTGGAATAGGCAAGCGCGGCAGTCCTATTTGCGGCTGTTTAGTTGTCGCTAATAAATCGATCGCGAAACCTTTACGGGCAGTTAGAGGAATGGATCGAGTTTGATAGTTTTCTTGCTCATAATGTTCTTTATTGTCGCCCGCAGCATATAAATCCGTATTGTTTATGGCTAATTCAGGCGGGATAGTTAACGCCGAGATTTTTAGATGTTGCTCTTCGGCTAAGAGTGTTTTTATGTCACTAATTAAAGTGTCGGGGTGTAAAAAAGAGGTACTGTAAATATTACGAATTTGTTTTTTTTTGTCAATCAAATAGACGCGTAAATTATGTGAAAAAGTACCTGTAACCTGTCCTTGGGCATTATAAACTTTTTGGATGTTTTGCGGATACTGCTGAAGGATAGGTTCTAATTCGAGCGCAGAGAGGGTTGTCAAAAATTGCCATTCCACTCCACTACCTTGTAACTTTTCTGAATAATGTCGCATTACATCCGGTGAGTCATGTTCCGGATTAAAGCTTAAGGTTAACAACCTTAATGACTTAGCTAATGACGGTTCTGTTTGTAAACGAGATTTTATTTTATGTAAGACCAACGTCGCTAATGGGCAGCCATTCACATCACTACAAGTGGCGTAAATAAAACTTAATAAAACTATTTTATCGCCCATTAAATCATGCAACATCATGTTTTTATTGTCAGCATTGACAACTTTACCATCTGCAGTCAACCCTAATGGAGGTAGTTGATAAGTACCTGGAAGAGGCGCTATAAATGTTAGCGCACCATAGCCAGGTGCTAATACGGACTGATTAAGTAATTGACTGTTATTAGTAGCGAGTGTTGGAAAAGAAATACTGCCTAACAAAAAACCCAGAAGAAGCGTTAACGGTTTTACGGCATACATAAATAATCCAAATAATGAGCGGTAGCGAAAATGACTTAACGCTACCGATAAATTCAAGAGATAACCCGAAAAAAAATCTGTGCTTTATGCTACTTGTTAACATAACTAAACTTAGAGCTTTAATTTTCGGGTTTCTTAATTAAGACTTTGGTAGTGGTTTTTCGTCTTTTTTAGGATATAACGAATAGGCCCCAAAGCGCATTTGATGAGCACGACCTAATTTTTCTTTGGTAAAATCAATGGCAAATTCTTGCGTTAACTTTTTACCATCCCACTGATAAGCTTTAAAGAACTGCTCGTTATCGCTACCTTTTTTATCCCAATTTGCCAGTAATGATGAGGTAAAGTAAATGCGCTTACCATCCCAACTTGAAGACACCATATTCACTTGCGCCCCTATTTTTTGCTCAAAAACCTGTTGGGGTTTAAATGGATCTGAAATATCAAAGGCACGGGTTTTACCATCCATAAAAGTATTTACCCATAACATTTTGTCATTACTTTGAATGGAAATGTCGACTGGTAAAGGAATTTTGCTAGGCTCTCCAATATCAGCAACTTCTTTAGACTGCCATTCGCCTTTTTTATCTTCATATAACAACCATATTTTTGATGTTAAAGCTGTTGTCGTAAAACAGTAATTATGACCGGTCTGCAATGCACATCGAATTTCTAGGGGGGCGCCTGGAATATCAAATATTTTTTTCGGTTGCTTGGTGTGCAAATCCCATTGCACAACGGTATTACCAAAACGTTTCATCGCTTCTGGATCTGTCAGCATTTTGCCAAAATCCATCATGTAATTGCTCCAACCAGTAAACGAAGAGGTCAACATAACATTACTATTGGGTAATACGCGCACATCGTAGCCATAACCATCAGCATATTTGCCGGTTTTAATTGCACCTTGCAAATCACCATCTGTAGGCATCCAATGAGTTGCAATATAGTTTCCGTCGTTAGTATATTCCACCAGAGCAGTCCGCCCGCCGTGATCCTTATTATTGGATAATCCGGTAATAATGATTCTGCCTGGCAAAGCATAAGTAGAATGCGGTCCGACTATACCACCGCTTTTTGCAACAAAATCGGTAATGGTTTTTTGTAACGTGGGTTTGGCTGGATCTGTGTGAACATCAAAAATAAAAATTTTATTTGTATCAAGTCCACCAGCCCATAAGTATTGACGATCATCAGTGAAATCAGAGTGATGCGCCTCGTTACGTCCACCAACTGATAGGCTATTAATAACTTTACCGTAGTTTTTTGATTTAGGATTAACATCGACGGTAACCATTTTATCCTGTTCATCACCCAGGCCTTCTACACCTAAGGTCCAGATATAAACAAAATCTTCTTGGCCTTCAATTTTGGGCATATAGGGTGACAAGCAGGTTTCATCGGCTTGCGTTGTTGAGATAGATAGACTGATTAACGTGACGGTGGACAGCGTAAAAGCAAAACTATGTAATGTTTTAACGATGGTTTTTAGACTTATAGCATTATATGTTTTCATATCCTTCCTTCTTATAATTATTATGTAAAAATGGTGACAGGTTTAGAATAGAGTGTTTTCTAAAAATTTAACTGAAATAATTTAGTTGTTAATAATGACAAATCATCTTATTTAGTGTCGATTAGTATTAATAGAGCTAATACTTTAAATTATTTTGAAGGTGCCAATTCGAAAATAATTATTTCAGCGGTCTCTTGATCCAGATTTTCAACAGACATCAAACTTCCGGACTCCCAAAAAACATCACCAACAGAGTATGTATTAGTTTTGCCTTCTTCTACAACCTTTAGTTTACCTTTAACTACGTAACGGGGGCCAGGTCCTTCATGAGTATGCCAAGGCGTTTTAAAAGCAGGCGGAAATGTGACCCGTATCATTCTTGCATTTACCTTATTACTGTCAAGTTCGACTGCTTTTTCCAACAAAACAGCTTTGTTTAACGATGGTTTTTCCAAGGCTGAAACTGTTTTCATATTGATCAAAAATATTGCTATGAACGCTATAAAAATAAATACTGATAATTTGGTGGTGGTTGTTATTTTTAACATTTAAATATCTCTCTTGGTTTTTTACGAAAAATCATAAGATAGGCCTTAACAAGCTCTAATACTATTAAAGCTTACTCAAAACACCTTGCTCCATACTATATACAACATCCACCAAACCCAAACCTGCTTCACGGTGAGTCACCATGATGACGGTTTTATCTCGTGCAAAATTTGCCAGGGCTATAAAAACATCCCGTTCGGTATCACTATCTAGGCCTTCAGTGGGTTCATCAAGAATCAATACCGGTGCATTTTTAAGATATAGCCGTGCCAAGGCGATACGCCGTGCTTCGCCACCCGATACTTTTACACCACTTTCACCGACCCAAGTATCCAGACCCTCAGGCAAGTAGCTGATAAATTTATCA
>SESD01000797.1_pt1 | contig 18734 bp, 31 predicted proteins | sample 3171411 | NCBI WGS metagenome assembly SESD01 (sample SAMN06051880, study PRJNA518727) | freshwater metagenome | biome: subpolar coniferous forest; feature: holomictic lake; material: water; isolation source: holomictic Lake 442, 16.5 m depth | place: Canada: near Kenora, Ontario | collected...
CATATAAAACAATTAAAACAATAAAAACAACTACTACCGCGCGCGAAGAGAAGTGAAAGTAGGGTGAGTAGTTAGTTGTTTTTGGTAGATGAATATCCGTTACTTTTAAACTTATTGGGGCTCAGTTTTATCTAACGATTTGTAAACAGCTAACTGACCTTCTAAATTCGAAACCTTTTTCTCGCTTTCCAGTACTGCGGTATTAATTTCTGCTTCTTTCAGTTTCAGAAGGTCATGGAAATTTTCCTGTAATAACTGCTTTTCTTCGAGTAGATTTTTGTTGTTTTCTTCAAGAGCCGTTATTTTTGTGATTAAGGCATTAAGTTCATCTTGTAACCGTTCATTATCTTTCGATAAACCGACATTAACTTTTTCAACTTCGATTAATTTAGACGTAACTTGCAGGTAATCAGCCTGTTTTTGTTTGACTTCAATCTTAATCGACTCTAAAGAGTCCTCTAATCGCTCATTTTTAAGCGCTTGTGCCTCGGAAAACTTAAAAGCTTCCTCTACCTTAGCCTGGTTGTTCAATTCGGCCTGCTTGAGGGCTTCACGTTGGATTTCTAATTCTTCATCTGCCAGACCTTTGGCCACGGTCCATAATTTCTTGATTAAATTTTCACCGTCTTTGGTTAATTCAGCCGGAAGCTCTACAACAACAGGCAAAGCGCTAACGCCTAATACCTTTGCATCGTCTGAGGCGTTCCAAGTGTTTAAATGTTTTGTGATCGTGGTCAAGCTACCACGACCTAATCGGTTAAGAAGGGTTAGGGCCGTCGGACGTTCGCCCTGTGCCGCGATTTCTGTGCAAGCGGTATGGATCTCTTCTTCTGTTAGTCTTTGTGCCATGAGTGCTAAATCCTGATAGGTTGGGTATTAAGGCTAGTATAACACGCTTTCCTATATGTCATACACTGTAATTATCATAATTATGATAATTACAGTTTAATTATTGTTTTATATTACAGTTTAGTATGGGTTGTAGATAGTCAGGCAAGGGTTTATCAGGATGGAATGTATATTTTCTATACAATCTAACAATAACCTAATCTTTATAATGTGTTAGGCTATAAAATGAGTCAAAAAACACAACGTTATCCACATACAATGTGGATAAGTAAGGGCATCAACCCACGTTCTTTATCAGATTTTTTATATAACGATCAATTGAGTGATGCTCGATACAGGACGGTATTAATGCAATCTTCTGGTCTAAATCACCTTTGATTCTTTCCAGAAATTCAGCCCAATAACTGATGTCGTCTTGAAGTGTTCCGCTTGCGTCAAAGAATTTAAGAGTTCCGCCATGTTGGTATTGGTTAAATCGATCCGGTATACGGGTTACGATGTCATTGTCATTCACAAATCTAAAGTAGTCTGATCGCCTATGTATCTCTAATGCGGCTATAAATGCGGCATCGCCCACTCTGGGCTGTCCGAAGGTGTACAAGCCGTTTATTTTCGGTTGTTCGGGCTGGTTTATCAGATAACTTAAACGGGCTGCGGTAAGCACTGCTAGAGCGGCTCCTAAACTGTGGCCGGTGATCCAGATCGGTTGATTATGGGTTTGAATGGTCGATACTATTTGCATGATTTGATCCCATACGGAATCAAGTGCTCTGTTAAACCCGGCATGAACTCGGCCATAAGGTGTATTAACTTTACAAATACCGGCATCAATAATACAGTCATGAAGGTTTTTTGTACCTCTAAACGCAATGACAATACAATTTGTATTGTGGGCAATGAATGCCTGGGTGTCTGTTTGATTGTTATTGATAAAGACTGATTGCAAGCCTTGATGTTCGATGATTCCGGTAATTGTTTTCTCCGACTCATAAGCCAGTTTTGAGGCCATCGCCATGATATAGGCTTTTTTTAAGCTAAACGCGGTGCTGTTTGCTGCCAGGCTGAAATTTTTCATTGGATGCTCTCGGTAGATGACTGGGTTTGTTTGGTTTTTACGTGGGTTGCCGCGCAACGTTCAAGGGCGAAGCCTGTCACTTCACCGCGACCAACACGACCCCCAAAAACCCACCTTTAATAGCTGCTCGCTAATGCGGTTTTACTTTGAGGCTTGACCCCCTTTTGATTGAATTAAGGGTGGGTTTTTTGGGTGGGCGGGGGAGGCGGTGGCCGGACGTGCCGGTACTACATGAAGTAAAACAACACTACTTAACTTTAAAAGGCGGCTCTATGACACTCGAACTCTGGACGGTTTACAAGCAGCCAACAGACTATCCTGCAAATTTTGTGGCTCGCAAATTCCTGAATGATCAACCGACTGATGAAGTTATCATCCGGTCGAATCTTAAAGACTTACAGCATGTTTTAATTAATAAGCCTAATGGTCTTATGTGTTTGCAAAGATCGCCTGATGATGACCCTTGTATCGTCGAAGTTTGGCTTTAATGCGCTAAGATCACACGATGATTTTTTTCCGAGAACTTTTTCAGGGTTCAACGAAACTAAACCACAAATCATCTGGATACTTGTCTAGCTTGTTATATTCAATATCTGTAAATCGATAATCCAGATCAAAATAAGTGCCGTGCGGATAAGCCTGTTTCCATTCCATCCATTGATTAACGGTTAAACCGTCATAGGCATAGATTGAATTATCACTAAATTGCACAATGACTCGACTATTCACTAAATCATAACCGCCTCTCAAAAAGCAGTTTTTGCGGTCCTTTGTCATCATTTATGTGTACTTGCTCAATTAACGGGTCCTATACTGAATTTTTCATCTACCCATTCTTAAGGGCATATTGTTTATGATTAATAGTCGCAAAATATCTGATCTACATCCCAACGTCGCTAACCAATGCAAAGCGTTTATCGAAGGCTGCAAAGCGGTCGGTATTGATATTATTATCACGTCTACGTTCAGGGATAATGCAACACAAGCCATGTTGTACGCCCAGGGACGTACCACTACCGGCCCGAAAGTCACCAATGCTAATGGGGGTCAATCGGCTCATAATTACAGGTTAGCATTTGATTTTTGTCCTATCGTGAATGGCAAGGCCGTTTGGCATAATCTGGTCTTATTCAAACGCTGTGGGGTCATTGCTGAAGGTTTAGGCTTGGAGTGGGCCGGTAACTGGAAGAGCTTTCCAGAACTAGCTCACTGTCAGGATCTACAAGGCCATACATTGCACTGGTACATGGACTATCCCTCACAAAAACTAGCTTGATGATGGTGATGCTCACGGTTATTTAACCCCTTCTACAACACCTTTAGTGAGTCCTTCCATGATCATCTGCAGCCCTTGGTTAGCCTGTTTCATACCCTCAGTTTCATTAATGCTGTACTTGCCAATAATGAATTTTCTCTCGCCATTAGGTATGACACTGGCACTAAAGTCTTGCAGGGTTTTATCTGAGCCTAAGGTGTAGATATTGACCTTTGTTGAGCCATCACTTTTTCCTTCGTATTTAACGATTGCACAACTACATAACAATAAACACATCAATAATATTCTCATTTACCTTTCCTCAATAATTAACAGCTTCTAGGTTGTTTTTTGATTGTTTTTAGCTTGTTTTTTTACTTCTCAACGCTATCATGCGCGGATTAATGGGCCGCTTTCGCTTCCTTTCGCTGTTCACGTTCAGGTCACTTTGTACTGAGCCGCTTTCGCTTTTGCACTATGATTCAGGGTTAAAAAAAAACCCCAACGTTTTAAGGAAGGGGTTCTATAAACAATCCAATGGGGATTTTTATTGGTCTGTTTTAGGGTTTAACATTTTTGTTACGCATACACGGGGGGAACGGCACCGGGTAGGTCGGCCAGACCCAATAAACTTAATCCATATTGCAGGATAAAAAACACTTCGCCGTCGGTAATCGGTACGCCTGCACCCCCGCCTTCGACGGTTTGGAAGACATCATTGATTAACGGGGTGACTGCATTAGTTGCCGTAACCCAGGCTTCTTTTTGTGGTGCGGTTAACAGAGCATAAGCGGCGGTGGCGGCGGTATAGGTTAAACCTCCAGCTCCGATGATGGTTTGTGTTAAAAAGCCATTCCAGGCAAAACCGCCGGGAGTGACTGCTTTAATGCGGACTTTGTCGGTTTCTGTGGCGAGCGGGGCTTTCATTCCTGTGGCATTAACCCATGCCTGCAAAGCTCCAGTGACGCGGGTTCTATTGCGTGCGTCCTCTTGACCTTGGCTGTTGGGGTTGGCTGGAATGACCAACTGTCTTACCACATTGCGTCCTTTCCACTTTGAAAAGACTAATGTACCTCCAAATTTACCGGATGCGTCCATTGACATCAACGGGCCTGTTACTTTTGCCATTTTGCCACCTCTAAAGTGTAATTTATTAAGTGAATCCAGTGTAAACCCTCTGTTCGTTGGCATGTCAAGCTAAGTTATTGATTTTTTAGTATCTAGGCCATAATTGGCCGGTGGTGATGGGTTTTTCTTCAGGATCTGCCGGTAAAGGTCCGCCGATGATCTGACGGTTAATGCTCTGGTCAAAGCCTAATAATGCCTGACAAGGTTTTATTGGGCTGATATTAATGCGTGGAGCATTGCTGTTGGTAAACACGGTATAAGTGCCTTTTCCGTTGCGTTTTGTACCGGTTAAAACGGTTTTATAACGCCCTAAGATTTGCCGGTGATTGGTTACCTGAAACGGTGAGGTATTACCCCAACCTAAACCGGTGCGAGTGGTCATTAGTCATACCTCAATAACAAACGGGTGTTAACGTCTGCACAGGCCGTTGAACCGCCTCTTAATGTGCTGATAAAGGGACCGGCTTGTTTGAATTTAACATCTGTCGTGTTGATGGTGAGTGTGGGTTCTGCATAGGCTCCGTAATCGTTGGAATTACAAAAGGCCACATTCATTCCTGGGGGTTCACTAGGGCCTAAACAGGGGATTCTTAAGCCTTCTGGAATGACATTACCGTAAGCGGCGGGATTATTGGTTGATAAAATAAACTGAAAGCCGGTCTCCTTAACTGGAATCACGCCCGTGAAGGGAGCACATAAACCAAAATGTCCGGTAGTGCCTAAGCCATAATCAATCAATACGCCGGTATCTGCGTCAGCGATATTGGTATCTTTACGACGTTCAAAACTAAACCAGAAAGGCGCATTACTCAGACTGGTAAATAGGGCAAAACAAACCCGATTGTTTGCACCGCTACCATAACAGAGGTGCGTGGTTGTGGCATCACTCGCTGTATCTGTGATGCTAGTACGGGCTAACAGGATCACGCCGGTCATACTGCCACCGACGGTGTAACCCGTGCCTACGGTTATCCAGATTCCAGGATATGTTGCACTACTGACTGCACCAAACTCGACCTTGATGTAAACAGGGGTTAGCGCGTCATTGGTTTTGTAGATCTTAAAGCCCATGCTCGTTCCAGCACCGCCTGGAATGGCGACGGTGGTTAAATCGATTTGTGCGGCATCAACGACATTAACCAATCCCAGCATAAAGATATTGTGCAGGAAGGTACACCATGCTCGAAAAAATGTGGTGGTTGAGTTTGAGCAGACTAAACTATTATTGATTAAAGCGGCCATTAGTGTTCCTTGCGTAGAAAAGTTAACGTAACGGTGATGGCTGCAGTATTGCCGTTATTAGTAACGGTGTAATACAGGATCGTCGAGGGTGGGGTATCCATGTTGGAACCCAAGGCGTGCGGGTCCAGATTTTGGGCGTTGTTGAGGGGGTTATTGACTTCAACAATGAGTCCAAAACCACTCACTGGATTTTGATTAACCGGTCTGTTGAGGTCTGCGTCTCGGGCTGCAGCCGTATCATATAATCTGAATCTTGCAGGACTCGTCAACACTACCTGTAGTAGTTCAAATGTGGTAGCAATACTAGCTGTGCCAATTTCAACGGTATTAATCGCTAATAGGGCCGTAGTGAAATAAGTTGATTCTCGCGCTCTTGTGTCTGATCCGGTTTGACCGGTTAAACCTTGTTCCCCCTGTCCACCTTTGTCTCCTTGTTTACCATCATGGCCATCATTTCCGTTTGTGCCAGGTTCGCCTTTAAATTCGGTTGCGGCGATTCTTCGGGTTCCTTCTGTGCCTTCAATAATGAGGTTATCCGTGGCTTGAACTTGACGGTTGAGCAGGGGTAACTCGTTGATGTGTGGCATGGCCGCGACTAATCTGTTTGCAAGGGTTTGTTGAAATTGTCCAGCAGGGTCAGGTTATCGCTGGTAAGCAGGTTATCCGTGGGTTGTTTTTGTTTCTTTAATCCCAGTGAGACATACAGATTCCAGCCGTTCATCGTTCCCAATGCAGCCGCCTGGTTATTGTAGCTTTGCTTGGAGTCTGGACTTAAGGCATGCCAACCATCGCGGACTACTTTAAAGCGTGCCCGTTGTGCCGTCTGTGCAGGCGAGGGCTTGCCCTGGTTTTGTTTACTGGGGGTGAGGGGTTTATAGGCCTGTGTTCCCCAATGGCCGGAACGGTATTGCAAGTTTCCACTGGCCAGGTTGCCACTGGCTGAATGAGAAAATAATGGCCCGGATACTTTTGCCATGCTTAATACTCGGTTAACGGGTGTTGTTTGCAATACCAACTGATAAACAGGTTATAACCGGTCAGATATTTTCCTATGGCATCTTCTGTAAATATAAATTTTTGTTCAGTGTCCAATGTTTTCCATGCGGCGGTTGCTGCGGTTAAACGTGCTCTGCATTGAAGTTGGGTGGGGCTTTTTTTGTCGGTTCTGGGTGGTTCGACTCTGAGTTGCAAGCCCATTCTGCCCTGATCGTCGAGGTTGCCTAAACCTTTTCTGACTTGCTGGTAAACCATCTTGAAGGCTTTACCCGTGAACGGATCGTAACCTTGATGTATTTTTCCTGTGACTCGTTTACTTATTTTGTGAAGGTCTGGTTTCATAAATTAACTAATGGATGAGTGATTAACCAGGACCGCCAAAAATCGCCCCATGATTCTCTGTCGTGCGGATCGATGGCAAGCCATGCGGCTCTGGCTGCTTTAAAGCAGGCTCTTAAGGCCAGTTGTTTTGATGTTTTACGGTCAACGGGTTGAGTGATGGCCATAAATTGTGGGCCAGTCTTTGCCATTCTGAACGTGCCAATATCGGCTATTTTTCCAGTGGCCGATTGACTAAACAGAGGGTTGATGATTCTAACCATTGGGGCTTTTTGCTACATAAATTGTTAAGTCTTCATGGTGGGTAACTCTGACATTATCGTTTCGAGCTGAGTACACGCCACGGCTGGGCGGGGTGGTGATGATTACACCCAGCCGATTGGCCGGTGTAAGAATACTTTCAGCATTATGAACACGGGCATCACGCAGGATCTGAATAGTATTAGTACATTGCCAATAATCTTGATTTGTGCTGATTAAATCCATGGGATAAATATCGCCTTTGTTCCATTTGGTCATGAGGTAATTAATGATTTTTGCCTCGGCTCCATCTTCATGAAAGAAGTATGGCCACAAGCCTCTGGCAAACCAGATACTGTTGCCTCTGAAGGTCGCGGTGGCGGTCACTCGGCTGTCTAAGCCCATGAGTACGGGGCGTTTATCATCCTTGGTGATGATGACCGGCAACTCATAAATCAAGCGGCGTTGTGCAAACCAGCTATCACGCCATATTTGATCAATCACCGTGCCCTTCCAGCCCGGTGCGGGACGGTTGAGCGTGCCTTCATCGAGGGGCGTGTCATAAAAAGCGCTCCATTTTGTGTAAACACAATTGCTCTGGATGTGCAGCGGGTCGTTGTATTGGTCATTGACCGGTCGCTCATAAGCCTCAATCTCTGGAAAACCCCGTTCTGTGCGGTCGCGCACGGGGGTTAAGGTGTACCAGTATTGGGGATCGAAGACATGGGCTTTCATCTCACTGAGTCTGTCTGAATAAAACTGACTACCAAAATGGGGGTTCCATTGATCGACTAACCAACTGGCGGCGGCAAGTTGGACTCTTAATAATTCATTGGTTTGTGGTGGTTTTAAAGCCTGTCGGGTGCTGGGTTTTATGCCCATTGTCATGCCTGTTTTTTGGTATTTTTGGGGCGTGGTTAATAGGCCACAATAATCCGCCAATAAACTCGGGGGTATCGACTGGCTTTTTATCTTAGCCATACATCCGCCACAAATGGCACGGCAACACGCCATCGTTCCCAAAACTGCCGGTAAATACGCTGGGCAAGGGCTTCTGATTCAATCGCTAAACTGGTATCAAAGTTTGAAACGGCACTGGCTTTTGAAATATTGTGCGAACCGATGACGCTCAGATGTTTGTCTAACAAGAGGACTTTTTCGTGTAATGTTTTATTCGAGGGCATAACCCGAACTTTCCAACCGCTTTCCTGCAATTTACGCGCAGCTTTGGTGTTGAATTTAATGCGTCGGTTCACGACATGGGGTTGATCGATAATGCACCTGCAGTTTAATCCTCGATGCCCTGCATTGGCCAAGGTCTCAACGAGATCCAGATTACCCACTTCGGGCGAACGCCAATGATCTGAAATCATGTAAATCGATAAATGAATCGAGCTTGAGGCTTGGTTGACTTCCTTAACAAACCACGGAGCCCAGTTATCACCGGACAATAAGTGAATGTTTTTTTCTGCGACGGTATAGCCGTTTTCAGTCTGCATACGCTTAGGGAATGAGTGGTTGATCGGGTGGGGTGATGTTTTGGGTAGCGAACTCGGAGAGGTACAGTTGATAGCCGTTATGTCCGGTGTTTTGAGCCGAGTCCTTCCAGCTTTGCCGGTCTTCAACGGTTAAGTTTTTCCATCCGGCTACGGCGGTAGCAAAACGTAAAGACTGCGCTTGTTGGGCTGCGGATCTGGTTGCCGGTGCGGAACGAATACCGTGCACGACGGTTTTACCGCCACCGGTTCTGAACTCCATGAGGCCGTTAAAAATGCCTGATGCCGCCAGGGAAAACAAAGGACCTTTCACTTTAACCATTATTTTTTTCCATTTTCTTGTGAACACAGGTGGATTGAACGCATTACAAATTCCTCAATCGCAACAACCAGGCGAGCCCCCATGTGCGAGCCTGCCGAGACTAAGGCGGCGGTGATGAGTCCATCAAAACCAGCGGCTATGGACAAAAAATAGGTGATGAGTCCGGCCATTTGGCAATAAAGAATATCGCGGGCAAAAGTTATCCAGGGGAACTTGATTTCTTCGCCTAGACATATCCGGTTGAAGTAAGTGATCACCGCCGAAAGAAAAGATAAAGCAAAAACCCAGATGCCCGTTAAAAACGGTAGAGCTTGTTCCGTGCTGAAGCGATACATAGCCAAAAATCCCTGTTTTTAGAATTGAATTTTAGTATGCTCTATAAATCGTTAAATAACCATGACTTATCACGTTATTCATTTTTTAAGATTAATCAGTCAGTGTTGTGTGCTGCACATATTGAGGGACTTTTTGAGCAATTCTAGCTGTGCTTTGCTTTTCTCACGATCAAAAACGGGTGTTTGTTTGGGTAAGGCATAACGGGCTTGTCGTAAGCGGTACTGATAACCGGCGGCGTAGAACTCGGGCAGCGTGGGCGGGTACTTCTCGCCTTTTTTGATAAAATAAACAATCGCCTCTTGTGTGCTTTCCTCGCCCATCGCCAACAGCGTTTGTGCCCACATATCCGTGGGCACTGTGCCCTGTGCGTTGGTCCAGAATTGCTGAAAAATTTCGGCCATCCGTATCCAAAAAATAAGCAGAAATCGATGTTCGGATGAATTCGGGTCTAGGCTTTTGAATACTGTGCTTAACTCAATTGGGTTTATATCCGTTTGCTTTTGCCACGATCTCGGCAGGAGTGAGTCGTCGGTTTCCGTGTTCAGACGTTGAGGTACTGGTTTGAGCATTGCGCTGATCCTTTTTATCCGCACTCAGTAACTGAGTCTCGTATTGTGATTTTAAGCCGTTGGGTTTTTGACTGGAGTACAGCTCGATAAACTTTTCATCACACACCATGAGCGGGGCCCAGAAGTGATTTTCTTTGGCCCAGGCTAAACAGGCTTTTTCTGGATCGGAAAGAGAGAGAGAAAGAGTATTTATATTCTTATATTCAGGTGAACGTTGTTCACTACCCTCATGAACGTTGTTCATCACCCCTGGTGAACGTGATTCACTACCCCCCTGAACGTCGTTCATGACCCCTCGTGCATATTCTGCATGACCCCCCAAAAATGACGCCATTTCAGCATTTTTTCAGTATTTATGGCTGGATAAATGGCTTTTTTGAGCGGTATTTTTAACTCATATTGATTGGGTAAACGGCAATTATTTTCGTATTTTTGAATGATTTTTAAAAACCCCTGTTTTGACAGGTCTTGAATTTGAATAATAATGGCCCGGACGGTTTGGGATGTTTCCATTGCTAATAACTTGTTACTCGGATCACAACGACCGGTCTCACTATTTTTATGATAGGCCAGTACGATTAAAAGCAACTTTTGTGGTGCCTTTTCGCAACGTTGTTGTATCGCCCAATTGACTGCTTCAAAACACATCGATAGCCCCCTTGCTATTGCGTCGAACGTTACGTTTTATTCACACTGGCTTTTTTCTCTTTAAGTTTTTTCAGTGTTCTTTTTTCTAGCCGTTCAAACAAGGATTTTAAGTCTGCATTCAAACTTTCTGCATCAATACCGAAACGTTCTTCAATGTCTAACGCCGTTTCCAGAGTGACAGGACGGCGACCCGTGAGCCAATGTTGTACCAAGCCCTGACTGACCCCCAGTTGTTTACCGAACCATGCCTGGCTTATAGCCTCTTTTTCTAAATATTCAGCAATTGGATTCATAGTGTCTATTCGATTTTAACTAGAAACACGGTCGTTAGATGATAACACCCTACGGCGAGTCCATTTAATACTTATTGTTTTATTTTTAAATCGCGTTAGCTGGATTAAAAAATACGTATAAGGTCTATCTTACGTTAGATAATGCCACATAACCTGAATAATCATTTTACGGGCTCTTTTAAATCAGGCTTTTTCATAGCGTGGCCGGTTTAAGGTGTACAGCCGCATTAAAGCGGCTGCACTGGATGGGTTTAACGCAAACTAAAATAATGGTGGTTGTGTTCGGTGTAATTATGCATCAAATCACGGGCTGCTCTATCCCAATCGATACAGTCATAAGGCCAACCCAACGATTCATTAATTGAGCCTGTATCCTCGGCCCACTGCTCGGCAAAGGCAATATCAGAATCATATTCACCCCTATACATTTCTTCAATACAGAGCAAATCAAAACCAGCCGCCAAACCCGCATTAATGACTTCAGCATCTAAACGGGTATTTTCCAGACAGTCTGAATAAGCAAAAAAATCAGAGGATAGATCATATTCCCCCACCAAAGCAGCGGGGACCCCTTCGGTGTCGCAGACAATCCACTCCTCATCTGTTGCCTTAACCTCTATATAAAGACAGCCACATTCTGGACAGACCTTTTCAACCGACCCAATAACAACATGATCACACTCCAAGCAACGCGAAGATAAAACATTACCATCGCCTTTTTTGTAATGCGCTTCAAACAAGCCTTTATTAATAGCCTGGCCGTACTCTTCTTGATCGATACCGTCTAATTCTATAGTGAACGGTAAGCAATAACCGGACGTATAAGCCCCAAGTGGGTATAATGTAATATTCATAATCTGTAACCTTCAAAGTGAGATTGTGGAAATCGGCGGGGGGTGTCAGAAACCCCTCGCCAACCCTTTGTTTTAACGCTTTACTACAGGGATATTATAACACAAAATGTATTAACTAATTGTATAATATCGCTTATAAATTAATAAGTTACGAAAAAACAAGCCCTTTAAATAGGGTTTTTTTATGCCCGCAGATACTGCCCATACGTGAACCTGTCAAGGGTTCAAAATCATAAACAGCCTAAGCGTTTATTATTTTGAAAGCGTAGCGATCCCTTTACAGCCTCTGTTTTACCAAGCTTAGGCAAGCCCCACCGCTGCATTGATCGTTATTAAACAGGTTGTTTTTTATCAGGCACAGATCTTAATTTAAAAGCAAAAGCAGCGGGGGGGAATGCCCAGTGGCGAACGTGCCTTTGATTTGGCTATTGATTGTTTTAGATTAATAGCTGGGTGGGTGAAGCTGAAAACGAGTATCTGTAATACTCGCTTTATTAGGTTAACTGAGGGAAACATAATTACATGAAAGCATTGATTCATGAAAACAATCATTCATGTAATCATTTTTTTATGTAAGCATTAAAGCATGCAAGCATGTAATCACTTATTGTCAAGTCTGCTTCTAATGCTTCGCGCTTAATGGCCTTGGCTTTGCTGGCCGGTATCCGAATTTGTAAGGGCACTTGCTTTTCTGCTTCCTTAACTACTTTTTTAGGGCTTTCTTTGATGACGGTACGAGGACTTAATTCAGTAGCTTGTGCTTTCTCTACATTCATAATATCACCCGTTAAAGGGGTTACTTTAGCCATTTATACAGCTCCTTTTTGCTTGATCTGTGTTGACGATTGGTTTTCTATATGGGCTTTTATGAACTTCCATAATTTGGCGGTTTCTTGAGCCGCCTGTCCTTTGGGTTCCACTTCTTGCGGTGTGCGGCCATCCGTAAATGCTGCCGGATAACTCACGCGATTAACAATGATGGTTTCGGCAACAGCTCCATGATGAGATAGGGCCGCGATAGCTTGCGCGGTAATGTTGGTATTTTGAATTGCCTGGGTAATTACAAACAAAAACGGAATACCTAAATCCTTTAGACGGTTAACCGTAACGGCGGCGGCTTTTAAATCATCGGGTGTGGGCTTGATGGGTACAAGGACTAAATCAGCTACCATAAACACTGAGTCTAAATGTTCGTTTGCTGAAGGTGGTGTGTCGATAAAAACAAAATCAGCCCCGATTTGTTCTAACTCTTTTAGTGCCCCTTCCAGAATATTTACGGGGCAATCTACACGTCGAGGTTCTTCGACTTCACGCGCCTCATGCCATTGCGTTAAGGTGCGTTGTGGATCGGTATCAATTAAAAATACCAGTGCGTTTGATCTTGCCGCCTCAACCGATAGAATCCTGCATAAGGCTGTTTTACCACTCCCCCCCTTCTGTGAACTTATCACAATCTTAAACATCATGCTTTCATGCTCCTAGGCTTAAATGTGTGCAGTCAATCATATATTCATAAAATCATGCTATTAGGTAAGCATTAAATCATGTATAGATGCAAGCATGCAAGCATGTTGTTATGTTTTCATGGATGGGTTGTGTTTGAATTAGGTGGGGGAAGTGACTGCTTTGGAATAATAGCAGCACTGTTTAGCGGACTTATCCAAGATAATGTTTAGTTGTTCATATTGAACGTAGTTGAAGCTTAAAAAACTACATTAAAGTCTTATGAAATTCTGCTAAACGCCTTATCCAGTAAGGCTTTCAGAATTTCATGTCTTCCCAAAAACAACCCGTTCTGATGGTCCATTTTTTAGAGAGTTTATGGTCATCCAGATATAGCAATCAAACTTTTAAGGAATTTTATCGGTTTAGCGTTTGCATTTTCATGAATCAATATATCATTGTTTATTTTCAAAATAATACTTTTAATTAAATCAGATGTTGAGAAAATATTTGTTAATTTTTTTAAATTTTCTACATCATAAATTATATTTTTTCCTTTTATAGATAACCGCTTTTCAGATTTACCTTTAGCTAAATTACTTTCTAAGTATTTAGCCATATCGTTGTGCGGCAACTCTTTATTTGAAAGAGCATGGATATAATACCTAATTATAGTAGGGGAAAAATCTGTATTAGCACCTAATTTATCACATGATAAATTAAGAATATCAATAAGGTGTGCCGGAACTCTGCTTTCAAGAGAAGCCTTTTGTTTTTCCAATTGCCTTTTTACGGCAGGTGTTGATTGATGCGGTAAAGCTACCACTGAACCACAACAATCACAAACACCAACCAAGACATTTTTGACTATGCCACTATTATCACTAAATGGCACATTTCTCAATTTATATGTTGTGTTAACGAAGGACTTGCATTCATCACATGCCGCTTTTCCTTTATCACCAACCATTAAAATATTCATAAATATTCTCTAATTTTTATATTTTAAAGTTAAAAAAATAATCATATATACATTTACTTTTTTAACTTTATATTTAATTATGAACGCTAATAAAAACACATTCCGGTGATAAAAAATACCATTTTATATACCAATAAACCCCAGAAAAATTTGTTTTTATTATGTGTACATCAATGCTGTTATCAAAATGATGTGCACTGGTTTCATGCTCATTGCCTCTAGATTTATTTAAAATTTTTATTAAATCATCTATAGATATTTCACCGGTAGAAAGAAGGTTTTTTAAGTCTATATTTTTTCTAGCTTCGTGCTGTATATTTCCGTTTTTCAGACAGCTAATAAGTGTACTTTTAGTTTCTTTAAATCCATCGCTTTTTTTCATATAGTTTAAATTCCAAAATAAAATCAAAATTCATTTCTTTCTCCTAATATATTTATAATGAATTCTATTGTATAGCACCTTATATTTGTACGCAAGATTTCGTACAAATATAACTTTATCACAGAGTAGCGTAAAACCCCGCCGTTCATGGCGGGGATGTAAGCGGCTCAACTCAGGCAAGTAATCATTCTGGCGTTCTTTGTTGTTCAATGTACTGACGAATAATGGATATAGGTGCACCGCCACAACTGCCAGCAAAGTAACTGGGTGACCACAATGCGCTGCCCCATAGCTTCTTTTTGAGTTCAGGGTAATTCTTTTTGCGGATCATTCTGCTTGAAACGCCTTTCAGACTGTTTACCAGTGCCGACACCGCGACCTTGGGCGGATAGTTCACTAGCAGGTGAACGTGGTCATTTTCACCATCGAACTCGACCAGCTCTGCCTCGAAGTCAGTGCACACCCCTGTGAAGATTTCTCGCAGGTCATCGATCACTTCTTTTGTGAATACGCCACGGCGGTATTTAGTTACAAATACCAAATGTACATGAAGATTAAAAACACAATGCCTGCCATGCCTAATGTCTGTATTATTTCTCATAGACCAATTGAAATTATGCTAGTATAGCATCATGAAAAAGACCCTACGCAAAGCCTTTAAGTTCAGGCTCAAAGTGACACCGGAAATAAACCAGAAACTAGGTCGTTTTGCGGGCGAGTGTCGTTTTGTATGGAACAAGTCTTTGTCGTTAAATCTGACGCGCCTTGAGCAAAAGCGCCCCATCATCTGGTACGAAGAACTTAACTTCTGGGCGACGTTATGGAAGAAAAGCGATGAGTACGGCTTTTTAGCTAACCTTCCTTCGCAAGTTCTACAGCAAAAACTAAAGGACTTGGATAAGGCATTTAAGGATGGCTTTGATAAAAAACAGCCACTAAAAAGACTTCCTAAGTTTAAGAGAAAAGGCATGGCCGATAGCTTTCGATATCCGCAAGGATTCAAAGTAGACCAAGACAAAAGTAAAGTGTTTTTACCCAAGATAGGCTGGGTAAGTTACCGAAATAGCCGTAAAATTATTGGTGAGGCCAAAAATATCACCGTGAGTCGTAAAGGTAAGCATTGGACTATTTCGATTCAAACTGAATATGAAGCCGAATTATTAGCGCATAAGTCAACCTCCATCGTAGGTATCGACATGGGTATCAAGCAATTTGCCACACTGTCTGATGGAACAGTCTATGCACCATTGAATAGCTTTAAATCTAAAGCGGAACGACTGGCTAAATTACAGCGACAGCTTAAAAACAAAAAGAAGTTCTCGAATAACTGGAAGAAAGTAAAAGCAAAAATCACTCAATGCCACGAAGATATTGGCAATGCGCGTAAAGATTACCTGCACAAAGTCTCAACTGAAATCTGCGAAAACCAAGCAGTGATAGTCATTGAAGATTTAAGGGTAAAAAATATGAGCAAATCCTCAAAGGGTAGTCATGAAAAACAAGGCAAAAGGGTAGCGCAAAAGTCTGGCTTAAATCGCTCTATCCTCGATCAAGGCTGGAGCATGTTTGCTACGATGCTGGACTACAAGCAAGACTGGAATAATGGCAGTGTACTCAGAGTGCCTGCACACTATACCAGTCAAACATGTCCGTGTTGTCGTCATGTTGCCAAAGAAAACAGACTGACTCAAGCTGAGTTTGTTTGTGTTGAATGTGGATACAGTAATAATGCTGACCTTGTGGGTGCAATCAATGTGCTTACTAAAAGCCATGCACTCATAGCGAATCAATAACCGCCGGATAGGCGGGGCTAGTCTGTGAAGTGAACGGTGCAGTCATGCCGTCAGCAGCAGAAACCAGTGAGCAGTAGCGATACAGACTCACTCTTAGGAAACTAGGAATCCCCTTCCTTTAGGTGGGGGAGGATGTCAATGGTAAATAATAGATTGAAAGCAGGCGTTAAACTTTTTACAATTTGTGACAAAAATCAACATTTTTGGCACTGATTTTCATGCTTTATAAATCAAAAACTTGCTTGTGCCATAAATCAGGCACAAAAAACTTACGGGTTAAAATAGTCGCTAGACAATAAACGAAAACCCGACAAAATGCGCTCTATGCGCACGGTATCAGTGTGTACCGTATAGAAAATCAGATACCGCCCAAAAGGAATAAGGCGGATTCCAGCGCCAAACTCTTCACGCAAAGGGGCTGATTCTGGAAAAATAACTATTTTTTGGCAGCGTTCACGGATTTCATGAATAAACGATAAGGCGCGGCGCGGGTTGTCGCGAGCGATATAGTCAGCGATTTCTTCAAGATCAACTTCGGCTATAGTTGAGAAAAAACAATTCATTGAATGCATCAAGCCTGTGGTTCAAGCATAGCTTGATACTTTGCCTCAAGACGTGAAAACACAGCCTCGCTAGGTTGAGCAGGACTTTTAATGGCTTCTTGAATTTTTACGCGGTATTCCTCAATTTCAATTTCACGCAATTTTTCCCGTCCTTCAAGACCCCGTAAAGCATCCCGCACCACTTCGCTTGCACTGGCATAGCGTCCGGTGTCGATTTGCTGACGAATAAATTGTTCAAAGTGGTCGCCTATGGCGTAACTGGATGGCATGGCAATAACTCCTCATATAGATAGACTTCGATGTTATCAATTTTTGATAATTGACACAATGATAAACCGTAACCTGTCTAAAAAATGAAGATATTTTAGACAAAAAATGAGTCTAAAAAAATCAAATAGTTGCAAGTCTAATAAATTTATCTAAAAATAGTGCCATGATATATGGCTATGCACGGGTTTCGACAGAAGATCAAAAAGCGGATTTGCAGATTAACGCACTTAAAAAAGCGGAGTGCGATTATGTCTACACAGATACCATCAGCGGAAGTGTCAAAAAACGCCCCGAATTAAACCGCTGTCTTGAAACTTTGCGGCCAGGTGATACCCTGATTGTGTGGAAACTGGATCGCCTGGGTCGATCGCTATCTCATCTGGTGGAAGTTCTCTCTGATTTACAAAAACGGGGTATAGCCTTTCGATCACTGACTGAGGCCATTGATACCGAAACTGCGGCAGGTCGATTAATGGGACATATTCTCGGTGCGCTGGCTGAGTTTGAACGTACTTTGATTGTTGAGAGAACACAAGCCGGACTCAAAGCAGCTAAGAAACGCGGTATAAAGTTGGGGCGTAAGCCATCACTTTCTGAGGATCAACGGAAACATGCACGGGAATTACTCGATAAGGGAGAGAGTCCTATGGCAGTTGCTAAATTGCTGAATGTTTGCCGCGCTACGCTGTATAACAGCTTAAAAAATTAAAATAAAATATTGAATATACAAGATATGGAGTAAAATTTTAGTGCTGTGCTAATCAACGTATTAGCCAAAAAACCCTCAAAACAGAGGTAACAGGAGGCTTCGTCAGGACTCACCGAGTGGGGGAGGGGGATTTCACTAGCAACACTAAGTGCTCTTTTAAAGAGTGTGATTTATGCCCACCTGTGCATAATTAGTGTTATCCCGCTCGCTTCGTCCCGACAACCATTTTGGTGGTCGAAAACTACTCTCTCTTAGGAGGGATGTATGTCAAAGCGAAGCAAAAGAAGAAATGCAAGAAGGCTTGACCAAAAAAACAGACACTGGTCTGGCATCGCAGAATTTGCGGAGTTGGTACTTATTTCGATCTTAGCAAAACTATTATCGAGATGGGTGGTTACCTCAATCACTAGTATCTTTACTTGGCTGTCGAATTTCTAAGATACATAAAAAAGCCGCTCGCTACGGAGTGTTATCGTAGCGAGCACCTTTTTAAAGTAAATAGAGGTTCTAAACCTAAATAATCAAGCCAAAAATAGTATTTTAACGAGCTTTTACAATATTTTGATTATAATTTTACCAATAGCTTCGGCTGCTTCCTTTAGTCCGTTGATAGTTACATCATAAAAATCTCGCCTTGGCTTAGGTTTCACCAATTTAACATAACCCCCCACTTATTCGAATTTTTTAGATAGGTTTTAAATATCTTTGTTCGAGCTGTAAGCGAAGCTTTCAGCGTACTTTTCTTTTGATCTGTTGGCAAGGCCATCAGTTGCACTTTAAATCATCAAAAAATAGGCGAAGCAACGCGAGTTTTTTTCTCTGCGCACTAAGAGAAATGAAGCGACTACGAAACAATCACAACGTATGCTTTTAGCGAAGCGGTGCGAGTTGCTCTTTTTGCCTGTTTCAAAACAAAATCAGGTGTGATGCATTACTAATGCCAATTAACA
>SESD01000798.1_pt1 | contig 18733 bp, 15 predicted proteins | sample 3171411 | NCBI WGS metagenome assembly SESD01 (sample SAMN06051880, study PRJNA518727) | freshwater metagenome | biome: subpolar coniferous forest; feature: holomictic lake; material: water; isolation source: holomictic Lake 442, 16.5 m depth | place: Canada: near Kenora, Ontario | collected...
AGGCGCTGGCCTCGTGCTCGTTCAAGGGGATGAGGTTGAGGTTGTGGGCGCTGCGCAGGTCTCCCAGCCAGTCCGCCAGCCGCTCGGCGTCGGCCTCGGTGTCGTTCTCGCCGGCGATGAGCACGTACTCAAAGGTGAACTTCTCGCCCCGCCGCAGGCCCCAGCGATCCAGGGCCTCGCGCAGGCGGGCCAGGTTCCACACCCGGTTCACGGGCATGGTGCGGCTGCGGGCCTCGTCCGTGGTGGCGTTGAGGCTGAGGGCCAGCAGGGGCCTTGGCTCCATCAGCGCCAGCTTCTCCAGGCCGCTCACCAGGCCCGCGGTACTCACGGTGATGCGGCCCTTGCCCAGCCCCAGTCCCGCCTCATGGCAGAGCAGGCGGATGGCCCGGTGCAGGTTCTCCAGGTTGTGCAGGGGCTCCCCCATGCCCATGAACACCAGGGTCAGCTCATGGCCCCGGTCGGGGCCCAGGGCCGCCATGAGGGCCAGCACCTGGCCCAGGATCTCGCCGGCCTGCAGGTTCCGCAGGATGCCCATGCTGCCGGTGGCGCAGAAGGTGCAGCCCATGGCGCAGCCCACCTGGCTGGACACGCAGTAGGTCACCCGGGGATTGCGCACCCGCCGGGGCATGTGGACGGCCTCGATGCGCTTGCCGTCGGCCAGCTCCAGGGCCAGCTTGGTGGAGCCATCCTCGGAGGGCTGCTGCTCCACGAGGCGCGGCAGGCTGAGGTCGGCCACGCCCTCCAGCCAGCGGCGGATGCCTGGGCCCAGGGCCGGGGCGCCGTCCTGCCAGGTCCAGGGCCGGTGCAGGCGGCGGAAGGTCTCCAGGGCGCTCCCGGGACACCCCAGGGCCGCCAGTTCCTCCGGGAACAGGGACCAGGCCGAGGGCAGGCCCGCCCGCTCGGGGGCTGGGCGATCCCAGGGCATGGGCGCAGGAAGGCTCATGGATTCAGTCTAGCCAAGGGAAAGCCGCCACCAGGGTGGCAGCCATCAATTAACGATACTCAACTCCAGCAGGGGAGCGGTCGATTCGGATGGGTCATTCCAGATTCCCGGGTGTGCCTGGGGTCCGCCGGAGTGAGGGGGTCTGGATGGATCACCGCGAGGCCAATTCGGGTACGGCAGGGGCAGGTTCTGCAAGGCATCGGCTGGCCTTGTGGGCCCGCTGTACCCTGCTGGCGGGCCTGGCCTGCCTCCAGGGAGCCGCCTCGCCGCCGCCGCTGCCCCCTGTGCGCATCGGCGTCCTGGCCTACCGCCCGGTTCCCCAGGTCCAGGCCCAGTGGCAGCCCATGGCCGCCGCCCTCCACAAGGCCATGCCCAACCGACAGTTCGTGGTTGAGGCCCTCTCCTATCCGGACCTGACCCTGGCCCTCAAGGATAAGCGCCTGGACTTCGCCCTGACCAACCCGGGCCACTTCGTGCAGCTGAACCGCAAGCATCTCCTGTCCTCGCCTCTGGCCACCCTGGCCGTCTTCGAGGCCGGGCACCCCACGTCGGTCTTCGGGGGGGTGATTTTCTGTCGGTCCGATGAGCCTCGCCCGGATGCCCTGGCAAACCTGAAGGGGAGGAAGATCGCCATCCCCAGCCTGGACTCCCTGGGCGGCTTTCAGATGCAGGCCCTTGAGCTGAATCGGGTTGGGATCCGCCTGCCCCAGGACACCACCCTGGTATCCACCGGCATGCCCCACGACAAGGTGGTGGAGGCCGTGCTGGCAGGCACCGCAGACACAGGGTTTGTGCGCACCGGGGTGCTGGAGGGCATGGCCCGGGAGGGGAAGCTCGACCTGAGCCGTATCCGGATCCTGAACGAGCGCACAGAAGCGGGCTTCGCCACCCGTTCCTCCACCCAGCGCTACCCCGAATGGCCCTTTGCAGCAGCCACCCATACGGACGAGGTCCTCGCCCGCTACGTGACCTCTGCCCTCTTCGTCTTCGAGCGCGACCCATCCCTCACCGAAGCCCTGGACATCTGCGGGTTCCTGGTGCCGGCGAACTACGGGCCGGTGGAAGACCTGCTGCGGGACCTGCGCCTGCCGCCCTTCGAGGCGGCTCCTGCCTTTACCCTGCACGATGTGGGTAAGCGCTTTCGGTGGCCTCTGGCGGGGGCTGGACTGGCCATCGTCCTCATTCTGGTCCTGAGCACCAGCCTGCAGGTGGCCAACCGCCGCCTGGCCCAGGAGAAGCAGCGGTTTCAGGTTCAGCAGGAGCGACTCAACATTGCCCTGAGTGCCACGGGCCTGGGCCTCTACGACTGGAACCCACGCACAGGTGTGGTGCTCTACGACGAGCGCTGGGCCGCCATGTTCGGCAACCGCCTTGAGGACCTGACACCCGACTTCGGTTCCTGGTCCGCACGGGTTCATCCGGATGACCTGGCCCACTCCCGCGCAGCCTTCGAAAAGGCCTGCCGGGGCGAGGGAGACTACGCCTGCGAGTACCGGATGCGGCACCAGGATGGCTCCTGGCGCTGGGTCCTGGACCAGGGGCGCATCGTGTCCAGGGATGAGCAGGGGGAACCCACCCGCATGGTGGGGGCCAACCTCGACATCACCGAGCGGAAATACCTGGAGTCCCAGCTGAACCACTCCCAGAAGATGGAAGGCCTGGGGATCCTGGCGGGCGGCGTGGCCCACGATATGAACAACGTCTTGGGGGCCATCCTGGGGCTGGCGTCCATCCACCTCGAGCTCCAGCCCCCGGGGGCGCCGATCCACCGGTCCCTCCAGACCATCACCAAGGCCTGCAACCGAGGCAAGGAGTTGATCCAGCGCCTGCTGGGGTTCGCCCGCCAGCGGCTGGCAGAGGGACGCGAGCTGGACCTGAATGCCCTCATCGGGGAGGAGGTCCGACTGCTGGAGCGCACCACCCTCGCCCGGGTCAGCCTCCAGGTCGATCTGGCAGACGACCTCAAGCCCATCCGCGGGGACGCCGGGGCCCTCTCCCAGCTGTTCATGAACCTCTGCGTCAACGGCGTGGATGCCATGCCGGAGGGCGGCAACCTGCTGCTGCGGACCCGCAACCTGGAAGGCGCCTGGGTCGAGGTCCAGGTGGAGGACACGGGCATCGGCATGTCGCCCGAGGTGCTGGCTCAGGCCACGGCCCCCTTCTTCACCACCAAGGAACCGGGCAAGGGCACGGGGCTGGGGCTCTCCATCGCCCACAGCACCATGACGGCCCACCAGGGGTCCATGAAGATCCACAGCGAACCCGGCCGAGGCACCCGAGTGAGCCTGCGGTTCCCCGCCTGCGGGGTGAGCCTCGCCCAGCCGGAGCCAGCGCCCGAGGTGGCCAACGGCTTTTCGCAGGGCCCTGCCCTGCACATCCTCCTGGTGGATGACGACGACCTCATCCGCCTGTCCATGCAGTCCAGCCTGGAGATGATGGGGCACCGCCTCACCACCGCACCCTCGGGGGAGAAAGCCCTGGAGCAGTTGGAGGCGGGCCTGCACCCGGATGTGGTCATCCTCGACATGAACATGCCGGGACTGGGGGGCGCAGGGACCCTGCCCCGCCTCCGCAGCCTCCGTCCGGGCCTGCCGGTGATCCTGGCCACGGGCCGCGTGGACCAGCGCACCCTGGACCTGGTGGACGCCAACGGCGAAGTGACCCTGCTGGCCAAGCCCTTCGACATGGCCGCCCTGAGGGAGCACCTCAACCCCCTTGTCCCGGCCTGATATCAACTAGCAATTAGCAGAAAAACATTTGCCACCAAGGCACCAAGAACTGCAAAGGCAAAGACCTGTTTTATCTTTTCTTGGTGCCTTGGTGTCTTGGTGGCTCTCTTTAAATTTTTGAATGAATAACAGAATCAGGCCACGAGGTCCTGGGGGCGGATGTCGCAGCCGCGGCGGGTGCCGAGGGCGCTGAGGCCCACCTGGGCGGGATCCAGCAGATCCTGGGCCACGCGCAGCAGGTCGTCGGGGGTGACCGCCTCGATCTCCGCCATCTGCTGGTCCAGGCTGCGCAGCTCGCCGTGGTGGATGGCCTGATGGGCCAGGCTGAACATCCGGCTGCTGCTGCTCTCCTGGCTGAAGACCAGGCCGGTGCGGGCCTGGAGCTTGGCCCGCTCCAGTTCGGCGATCTCAACCCCCGAGGTGCGGAGCCGCGCACACTCCGCCAAGGCCCGCTTCACCAATTCCCGCAGCTGGGCCGGGGCACAGGAGGCACTGATCTGGAGGGCGCCGGAGTCGGCGTAGGGGCTGAGATAGCTGCCCACCTGGTAGCACAGGCCCCGGCGCTCCCGCAGCTCCATGAACAGCCGCGAGGCCATGCCCCCGCCCAGCACGTGGCTGAGGAGGTGGACGGCGGCGCGGTCCGGGGAGCGGTGGCCAGGGGCCGGGAACCCCAGCACCAGGCTGGCCTGCTGGAGGTCCTTGCGGGGGGTGTTGAGCAGGAAGGGGCGGGTGCCCATCGGGGCTGTGGCCAGAGGCGCTGCCGTCGCCGGCAGCTTGGCTAGGAGGGGGGCCAGCAGATCCATGAAGGGCCCCGGCTCCAGGGCGCCGGCAGCGGCCACCACCAGGTTGGGGGCCCGGTAGGTGTGGTCGAAGAAGGCCCGGGCCTCGGTGGCCCCGTAGCCCGACACCTGATCCCGGCGGCCCAGGATGGGGTGGGCCAGGGCCGAGCCCTCCCAGAAGCGCCCGTAGAACAGCTCACTGACCCAGTCGTCCGGCTGGTCCTCGCTCTGGGCGATCTCCTCCAGGATGACATTCCGCTCCCGCACCAGCTCCTCGGGATCGAAGATCGGGGCCGTCAGCAGGTCGCCCAGCAGGTGCACCAGCTCCGGCAGCTGATCGTCCAGCACCTTGCCGTAGAAGCAGGCCACCTCCTTGCCCGTGAAGGCATCCACATGGCCACCCAGGCGGTCTGTGGCCTCGGCCAGCGCGTCCGGCGTGGGGTAGGCCTCCGTGCCCTTGAACACCGTGTGTTCCAGGAAGTGGGCCAGGCCCTCCTCCGCTGGACCCTCGTGGCGGGAGCCGCGCCGCACCCAGAAGCCCAAGGCGCAGCTCCGCACATGGGGCAGAGTCTCCACCAGGATCTCGGTGCCATTGGGGGTAAGGGTGCGGAAGGGTTGGGTCATCCCGCCAGTCTATCGCCCCCCGCCGGGCCTTGTTCCGCCAGATTCCTGAAGCGCCTGACCCGGCAAGGCCCATGGATCCTGGGCTGAATTTGCCGCAGACTGCAGACCTGGGAGGCACCCGTGAACCATCGCATCCAATACGCCGTAACCGGAGGACCCGAGGTCCTGCAGTGGGTGGAAGCTCCCCTTGCCGACCCCGGCCCAGGCGAGGCCCGGGTCCGCCACACCGCCATCGGCATCAACTACATCGACGTCTACCAGCGCAGTGGTGCCTACCCCGTGCCCCTGCCAGGGGCGCCGGGCTTTGAGGCTGCCGGGGTGGTGGAGGCCCTGGGCGAGGGCGTCACCGGCCTCGCCGTGGGCCAGCGGGTGGCCTATGTGGACGGCCCCACCGGCGCCTATGCGGAGGCCCGGAATTACGCCGCCCACCGCCTGGTGCCCCTGCCCGATGGGGTAACGGACGAGGCGGCGGCGGCCCTGCTCTTCAAGGGCCTCACCACCCACATGCTGATCCGCCGGGTCTGGCGACGGGACAACGGCCCCTGGGCCCTGGTCCATGCGGCGGCGGGCGGCGTCGGCCTGCTGCTCACCCGCTGGCTGGCCCACGAAGGGGGCCGCGTCATCGGCGTGGTGAGCACCCCGGAGAAGGCCAAGGCCGTGGAGGCCGAGGGCGCCGAGGCCGTGCTGGTGGTGCCCCGGGGCGGTTCCTACGAAGGCATCCCTGCCGAGGTCAAGCGCATCACCGGCGGCGCTGGCGTCGGCACCTCCTTTGACTCCACTGGGAAGGACACCTGGGAGGCCTCCCTGAATAGCCTGGCGCCCTTCGGCCTGCTGGCCGCCTTTGGTCGGGCCAGCGGCCCCCAGCCGCCGGTGGAGCTGGCGGAGCTGGCCAAGCGCGGTTCCCTGGCGGTGCAGCGGCCCACCTTCTTCAACCACGTGGCCACCCCCGAGGCCCTGCGGGCTGCCTCAAAAGACGTCTGGGACGCCCACCTCCAGGGCATCCTCACCGCCCGCATCCACGCCCAGATCCCCCTGCGGGAAGCCGCAGCAGCCCACACCCTCATCGAGTCCAGAGCCACCACCGGGGCGCTCATCCTCGTGCCGTAGGCCCCTTCGGGTTGCCGTCAAAAAAAGCTCGCCACCAAGGCACCAAGACACCAAGAACTGCTTTTGTTTGGCCTTTCTTGGTGCCTTGGTGTCTTGGTGGTGAATCCTTGGCTCTTTTCTGGCCGCTTCAGCCTTCGGATTCGCTGCCGGCGAGGCCGACGGGGGTGCGGTGGAGCTGCCAGCCGGCCAGGGCCCAGCACAAGGCCCCGAAGGCGATGAGGATCAGGAAGGCGAGCACCGGGTGGGTGCTCACCTGCTCCTGGGCCAGCATCTGCTGGACCTTCACGTCCGTGGCGCGGCTGCCCGCCAGGCTCTCGATGTGGTGGGTGAAGGTGAGGCGCTGGAGGAAGGGTGGGAAGACCCGCACCAGGGGTTCCCAGATGAAGAAGTACAGAGCGCCCCAGAGGGTGCCCCGCTTGAACACAAGGCCCACCAAGGTCAGCAGGGCCAGCTCACCCCACCAGGCCCCGACCATGGCCAGGATCCGGCCCAGCAGCTGACTGGGATCGCCCCCCAGGGACTGGAGGGCCAGGACGCCCACCACCAGCCAGAGGGCGCCCCACAGGAACCAGGGCAGGCCCTTGCCCAGGGGCAGGGCCCAGGCGGGCGCCGGGCGCACCAGCAGCAGGGGGAGGGTGCGCTGCTCCAGATCCTCGCGGATGCCCGCCGGGGCCGCCACCAGGGCCATGATGGGCAGCATCACCTTGGCCAGGCCGTCGTGGAAGATCCGCAGGGCCTCGGCGGGATGGGACTCGATGCCCTTCAAGCGGCCGATGGCCGCGATGACCAAGCTGAGCCCGACGGGCACAGCCACCAGGGCCGCCAGGGACCAGCCGCGGCCCTGCAGGAGGCGGGGCGCATAGCCCAGCGCCGTGGCCCGGATCGTGGCGAGAGGAGAAGGTGCGGCGCTCATGCATGGTCCTTCGTTAAGTACTGGAACACCGCATCGAGGTTGAGGTCCAGGGGATCCAGGGACCGCACCGGGATGGTGCCCGCAGCGACAGCCGCCTGCAGACGGGGCAGGATCTCCCGGGGAGAACGCACGGAGATCACCACGCCCTCCTCTTCCACCCGCAGCACCGCCAGCTCCGGCTGCTCCACAGCCCACCGGGCCAGGGCCAGGGGCTCACCCACGAGGCGCAGCTCCACCGGGTGGCGGTCCAGCAGCTGCCGGATCTCGGGCACCGAGCCCTCCGCCAACAGGCGGCCCCGGAACAGGAGCAGGATGCGGTCCGTGAGCTGGGCGATCTCCCCCAGGATGTGGCTGGAGACCAGCACCCGGACGCCGCCGTCCGCCAGGGTCCGCAGCAGGTCCATGAGGACGAGGCGAGCCTCGGGGTCCAGGCCGTTGAAGGGTTCATCGAGGATGAGCAGGTCCGGCCCATGCAGGAGGGCCTGGGCCAGGCGGATGCGCTGGCGCATGCCCTTGGACATGCGGGCGAAGGGCAGGTGGGCGCGGTCGGCCATGCCCACGGTGGCCAGGACCCGGGCCTGGGCGGCCGGCAGGTCCGCGGCGGGAAGACCGGACAGCTGGCCCATCATCCGCAGCCAGCGATCGGCGCGCAGGCCCGAGGGCATGCGGTCCCCTTCGGGTACCAGGCCCAGACGGGCCAGCACGGCGGGGTTGCGGAAGGGCACCTGGCCGAAGACCCGGACTTCACCACCCGAGGGGGGCAGCAGACCCGAGAGCAGCTGGATCAGGGAGGACTTCCCCGCCCCGTTGGGGCCCAGCAGGCCGGTGATGCCACCGCCTTCCGGCAGCTCGAAGGAGGTGGGGCTGAGGCCAAGGATGGGCCCGTAGCGGAGGGAGGCACGGTCGAGGCTGATCATCAGAGAATCGCCTCAGAGGGGCGGGTCCGGCGGACCGCGAGGGTGATCCACAGGGCCATGTGGAGGGCGGTTCCGACCAGAGCCGGCAGCCACGCCACAAGGGGCCGCTCCACCCCCACCAGCAGCTGGGGCCAGGCCTCCGCCAACAAGATGGGGTTGAGGGCATCCACCGCGGCGATGCCGGTCATGCCCCGCAGCAGGCCCGCCAGGGCCCCGGCACCCAGCACACTGCCCAGCACCCAGCTCACCCCCGCACGGGGTGTGGCCGCCAGGCTGGAGGCCCCCACCGCCAGGGCACCCATGAGGGCCGAGCTGATGGCCATGGCCGGCAGCAGCCGCAGGGGGGCGGTGACCCAGACTGGCCCGTCCAGGCCCGCCAGAAGCAGGGACATGAGCCAGGGCAGGATGACGAAGGGCAGCAGGACCAGGAAGGGCAGGCCCGCCGCAAAGCCGAGCTTCGCCAGCAGGTAGTCCCGGGGGGACACGGGGTGGGCATAGATGAGGGGGCGCACCCGGTAGAGGGTGTCCCGGGCCACCAGGCCCCCGCCCACCAAGGCCACCAGGAACCAGAGCAGGTAGCTGGCGGGGTTCAGGAGGTCCGCCTGGAAGGAGGCTCCCTGGGTGAGGATGCTCTGGGCGAAGTCCTTCATGGGGCGCAGGGCTGCGTTGGTCTGCAGCAGGTGGCCGACATAGATGCGCCCCACCTTGAAGAGCAGGAGGGCCAGGAAGCCGAAGCCGAAGAAGCGACCGATCTTCTGGCGCCAGAGGCGGGCCAGGTCGAAGCGCATGAGCACCAGCACCGGAGGCTGGCCCAGCGAGAGGTCCGGGGCGGGGGGCAGGGTGGGGGCGTAGATGGGCATGTCAGTTCCCCCCCATGGATGTGGCATCCCCATGCAGCGCACGGAGCAGCACCTCATCCAGACGGTCGTGGCGGGGCGTGAGCTGGATGAGGGTGGCCCCCTGGGCCTGGGCCCAGCGGAAGGCCGCGGCGGGGTCCGCGACCGTCAGCTCCAGGTCGTAGAGACCGTTGCGGGCCTCCAGCACCGTGCCCAGCTCCGCGAGGGCGGCCTCTTGCTCGGGCGCCAGGGGATCCAGGAAGCGCAGCTCAACTCGCCGGGCCAGGGCCTGCCGCAGCCCGGCCATGGAACCAGCCGCCTTGATCTGGCCCTGGTCCAGGATGACCAGCTGATCCGCCACCCGCTCCACATCGCCCAGCAGGTGCGAGGCCAGGATGACCCCGGCACCGAGTTCGGCATGGACCCGGAGGACCAGGTCCAGCATCCGCCGCCGACCGTCCGGGTCGAGGCCGTTGGTGGGCTCGTCGAGGAATACCAGGGCCGGGCTGTGGACCAGGGCCTGGGCCAGCTTCACCCGCTGGCGCATGCCGGTGGAGTAGCCGCTGACTGGGCGGTAGCGGGCCTCATCCAGGCCCACGAAGTAGAGCACCTCATGGGCGCGGTCCCTAGCGGCCTCGGGCGCCAGGCCGCTCAGCTCGCCCCAGAAGGCCACCTGCTCGTAGGCGGAGGCGTCCTCGATGAGGGCGTCGTACTCCGGCATGTAGCCGATGCGGCCCCGCAGGCGCCGGGCGGCTTCCGAGCCCAGGGGCACGCCAAGCACCGTGCCCGTCCCCGCGCTGGGCGTGAGCAGGCCCAGCCAGGTCTTCAGAAGGGTGGACTTCCCAGACCCGTTGGGCCCCAGCAGGCCCACGATGCCCCGCTCCAGGGACAGGGTCAGGCCCCGGAGGGCTGGCGTGGTCGCCTGGGGGTAGCGCACTTCCAGGTTCTCGAAGGCGATCAACAGGGGCCCCCCATGGTGCGGTCAGTGGTCCAGCATAAGCGGTTCGTCCAGAGGGGTCGCACCGGGCCCCTCAGATCGGGGGCCAAGGCGGCTACGGAGGGGTCTGGGATCGGATTAGGGGGGCTCGGCACTGGGGTCGGAAGACTTGCCCGCCGGGGGCCCATCCAGCGGAGAATGGGGCATGAGCTTCGCGCACCTGCACCTGCACACCGAGCACTCTCTCCTGGACGGCCTGACCCGCATCCCGGACCTGATCAAGAAGTGCCAGGCCACCGGCATGCCCGCCGTGGCGGTCACCGACCACGGCAACATGTTCGGCATGATGAAGCTCTACGATGCGTGCGAGAAGACGCAGGACAGCAGCGGCAACTGGGCGGTGAAGCCCATCCTGGGCTGCGAGGTCTATGTGGCCCCCAAGACCCGCTTCGACCGCAAGCTCGAGGCCCGCAGCCCCACCGGCGAGGAGGGCCTGGAAGACTGCGAGGACCCCAGCGGCTCCCGGGACGCGGGCTACCACCTGGTGCTGCTGGCCAAGGATCCCGTGGGCTTCACCAACCTGTCCCGCCTCGTCTCGGCGGGCTTCACCGAGGGCTTCTACTACAAGCCCCGGGTGGACAAGGACCTCCTGCGCCAGCACAGCGAGGGCCTCATCGCCCTCTCGGCCTGCCTGGGCGGCGAGGTGCAGGCCCGCCTGCTGCAGAACCGCCCCGATAGGGCCGAGCAGGTGGCTCGCGAGTTCCGCGACATCTTTGGCGACGACTTCTTCCTGGAGATCCAGGACCAGGGCTTCGAGCGGGAGCACCAGATCATCCCCCTCCAGCAGGAGCTCTCGGCCCGCCTGGGGATTCCCCTCGTGGCCACCAACGACGCCCACTACCTCAACCACGAGGACGCCGACCTCCACGACACGCTCCTTTGCATTGGCACCAAGACCACCAAGTCCAAGGAGAAGCGCATGCGCTTCGCCACGGACCAGTTCTTCGTGAAGTCCCCCGAGGAAATGCGACAGGTCTTCCCGGGGCACCCGGAGTACCTGGAGCGCACCCTGGAGATCGCGGAGCGGGTGACCCTCTTCCCCATCACCCGCAAGCCCATCACGCCACGCTTCCCGGTGCCCTCCGACCACACCCTGGAGAGCTACTTCGTCCAGGTGGCCAAGGAGAGCTTCGAGCAGCGCCTGGCGGTGTGCCAGCCGCTCTGGCAGAAAGGCGTCCTGAAGCACCCGGAGACCGCCTACCGGGAGCGCCTGGCCTTCGAGCTGGACATGATCCTGAAGATGGGCTTCCCCGGCTACTTTCTGCTGGTCTGGGACTTCATCCGCAAGGCCCGGGAGATGGGCGTCCCCGTGGGCCCGGGCCGTGGCTCTGCCGCCGGCAGCATCGTGGCCTGGTCCATGCAGATCACCGACATCGACCCCATGCAGTACGACCTGCTCTTCGAGCGGTTCCTCAACCCGGAGCGCAAGTCCATGCCCGACGTGGACATCGACTTCTGCCGGGACGGCCGCCAGAAGGTCATCGACTACGTCACCGAGAAATACGGCCAGGACAAGGTCAGCAACATCATCACCATCAACCAGCTCAAGACCAAGGCCGTCATCAAGGACGTGGCCCGGGTCTTCGACAAGGACTTCACCTACGCCAACAACCTCACCAAGCTGGTCCCGCAGGAGCCGGGCAAGCCCATGACGGTGAAGGATGCCCTCGAGAAGAGCGAGCCGCTGCGGAAGCTCTACAACGAGGACAAGGAAGTGCGGAACATCCTCGACATCTCGGCCCGGCTGGAGGGCCTGTCCCGCAACACTGGCGTCCATGCGGCCGGCATCATCATCGCCCCCGACGAGCTCACCCGCTTTGCCCCGCTCTGCCGGGACAAGGACAACAAGGTGATGGTGCAGTACACGATGGTGGAGGCGGAGCGAGCGGGCCTGCTGAAGATGGACTTCCTCGGCCTGGAGACCCTCACCCAGATCGCCAAGATCCAGGAGGTCATCGCCCGCCGGCACGGCCAGCCCCTGGACATGACCACCATCCGGGGCTACGACGACAAGAAGACCTTCGACCTCTTCTCCGCCGGCGACACGGACGGCGTGTTCCAGTTCGAGTCCGGCGGCATGAAGCAACTGCTCCGGCAGCTGGGCCCCAACCGCTTCGACGACCTCATCGCCCTGAACGCCCTCTTCCGCCCGGGCCCCCTGGGGGCCGGCATGGGCAACACCTACGTGGAGCGGCGCCACGGGCGGGAGCCCGTCACCTTCCTGTTCCCGGACATGGAGCCCATCCTGTCGCCCACCTACGGCGTGATCCTCTACCAGGAGCAGGTCATGCAGCTGGCCAGCCTGCTGGCGGGCTACTCCCTGGGCGAGGCCGATACGCTGCGGCGGGCCATGGGCAAGAAGGACCACGACAAGATGGCCCAGGAGAAGTCCAAGTTCATCGAGCGGGGCGCTTCCCGGGGCTACGACCGCACCAAGGTGGCCGACACCTTCGATCTCATCGAGTACTTCGCCGGCTACGGCTTCAACAAGAGCCACAGCGCTGCTTACGCCATGGTGGCCTACGAGACGGCCTACCTGAAGGCCAACTACCCCGTGGAGTTCATGGCGGGCCTGCTGTCCACCAAGTCCGGCCGCACGGAAGACATCGCCAAGTACGTGCAGAACTGCCGGGAGCGTGGCATCCAGGTACAGGGGCCGGATATCAACGAGTCGGCCGTGGACTTCACCGCCACCGGCGACCGCCTCATTCGCTTCGGCTTTGCTGCGGTGAAGGGTCTGGGCGAAGCCGCGCTGCAGGCCATTCTCGAGGCCCGCCAGGCGGAGGGCCCCTTTAAGGACCTCTTCCATGCCCTCAAGAGCACGGACCTCCAGAAGGCCAACCGAAAGGTCTGGGAGTCCCTCATCAAGGCCGGCGCCTTTGACAGCCTGGAGCCCAACCGGGCGGCCCTCCTCCTGGGCCTGCCCGACGCCGTCTCCGCAGCCTCCAAGGGCGGCGGGGACATGGGCATGACCAGCCTCTTCGACGATGCGGAGATGGCCAGCCTGAGCGCCGAGTGGCGAGTACCGGAGAACGTCGAGCCCTGGGACCGCAAGACTCGCCTCGCTGCCGAGCGGGAGGTGCTGGGCCTCTTTGTCAGCGGCCATCCCCTGGAGGAGTTCGCCGATGCGATCCAGGTCCACACCCGCGGCACCATCACCCAGACCCTGGAGGATGTGGCCGCTGGCCGCCTGCGCGACCGCAGCGAGGTCGTCTTGGGGGCCATGGTCACTTCGGTCACCTTCAAAACCAACCAGAAGGGGGAGCCCTGGGCCATCCTCCAGGTGGAGGACCTGAGCGGCAAGCTGGAGGTCCTGCTCATGGCCTCCCGCTGGGATCCCCTCACCAAGAAGCAGGGGCCCAAGCCCTTCGAGAACTACCGCCAGTTCGCCGTACAGGAAGCCATGCTCCGCATCACGGGTGAGCTGCGGGTGGAGACCATCCAGGCCAACGGCAATGGCGATCCCGAGGAAGAAGAGGAGGAGAAGACCGTGGTCAAGGTCTTCGCCCATGTGCTGGAGAACCTGGAGAGCTACCAGGGTCGCGGCTTCACCGGAGCCCTCATCCGCCTGCCCCCGGGCGAGTGCCCACCCCGCCTGGGCCCCATCCTGGCGGATCACTCAGGGGACCTGCCCGTGACCTTCGAGTACCGCTCGAAGGAGGGCCTGGTGGCCCGGGTGAAGGCCGGCACGGACCTGCGCCTGCGGCACGATCCCGGCCTGGCAGAGCGCCTGGCCCGGGACACAGGCTGCGGGCTGACCTGGACCTTCTGAGCGCCCCGCCAAATTGGGGCTTCAAGGCTCTCCACTAAGGGGAAAGCCTGAATCCCCGTTCCAGCCCCGGGCGGCCTGCGTCATTCTGGAGTCGGGGGGTGACCACCCTGCCCCCGTCCGGAGCATCCATGGCCGCAGCGCCGCAGCCCGATCCCAACGCCAACCTCCACGCCGTGGTGGATGCCCTGGTGGCCGCCTCTACAGCGCTCACGGAGATGCCCCTGGGGCGCCGCGAGTTCCCCTCCCGGGCGGCCCTGGCCGAGCTGGTCGATGACCTGAGGGCCCTCCTCTTCCCTGGCTACTTCGGCCCCTCGGACCTCACCGGCGAGACCCTTCGCTACCACCTGGGCGCGCGCATGGACCGGGTGCTGCATGGCCTGCGGGACCAGATCCAGCGGGGCCTGATGGCCGCCGATCCCACCCTGCCGCCCTGTGGCGAGCGGTCCCTGGAACTGGCCCGGGCCTTCCTCGCCCGCCTACCCAAGGTGCGCCACCTGCTGGCCACCGATGTCCAGGCGGGCTTCGAGGGCGACCCCGCCGCCACCAGCCCCGACGAGGTGCTGTTCTGCTACCCGGGCCTGCTGGCCATCACCAGCCAGCGCCTGGCCCACGAGCTGCTCGACCTGGGCGTGCCCCTGCTGCCCCGCATGATCACGGAACACGCCCACAGCCTCACGGGCATCGACATCCACCCCGGTGCGCAGATCGCTGAGCGGTTCTTCATCGACCACGGCACCGGCGTGGTCATTGGCGAGACCTGCGTCATCGGCCGGAACGTGCGCATCTACCAAGGCGTCACCCTGGGGGCGAAGAGCTTCCCCCTGGACGCCGAGGGCCACCCCATCAAGGGCGTGCCCCGCCATCCCGTGGTGGAGGATGACGTGATCATCTACTCCAATGCCACCATCCTGGGCCGCATCACCCTCGGCAAAGGGTCCGCCATCGGCGGCAACGTGTGGCTCACCCGCAGCGTGCCACCCGGGAGCGTCATCACCCAGGCCAACGAGAAGGACGGGATGCCCACATGACCCTGCTGCTGCGCTTCTTCTTCTCCGCCATCGGGCTGCTGGTGGCCTCGGCCCTGCTGAAGGGCATCACCACCGGGAGCTTCCTGGACCTGCTGGTGGTGGCCGTGCTGCTGGGGGCCCTCAACACCACCGTGGGCTCCCTCCTGAAGGCCCTGGCCTTTCTGCCCGTGGCCTGCTCCTTCGGCTGCTTCAGCCTGATCATCAACGGCCTGGTGTTCTGGCTGGCCGGCACCCTGTCCGCCAAGCTGGGCCTGGGCTTCCGGGTCGATGGCTTCTGGCCCGGGTTCTTCGGGGCCCTGGTGACCAGCGTCGTCGCCTCCGTCCTCGGCGCCATCTTCATCCCCAAAGACCGCAGCCGCCCCGAGCCACCAAGGCCGATCAAGATCATCAACTAGGGGGCTGATACCACCGTGGCTTCTTTGAGCCGCACTGGGAACTGGGGGATGTCGCCCATGCCGCGGCGCCACTCGGTCTTCACCTTGCCGATGCGGTCCACCGCGTCCATGCCGGACACCACGCGCCCGAAGACGCAGTAGCCGTAGCCGGCCTCGGTGAGGTCCCGGTTGTCCAGGCGGGGGTTGTCCACCAGGTTGATGAAGAACTGGGCCATGGCGCTGTGGGGCTCATTGGTGCGGGCCATGGCAATGGTGCCGCGCAGGTTCTTCAGGCCGGCCTTGGCGCCGGCGGGGGCCTCGTTGGCGATGGCAGCCCGGGCGGGCTTCTCCGCCATGGACTCAAGGAAGCCACCGCCCTGGATCATGAAGCCATCGATCACCCGGTGGAAGATCGTCCCGGCATAGAAGCCGTCCTGCACGTACTTCAGGAAGTTGGCCACGGTCTGGGGAGTCGCCTGGGCCTCCAGCTCAACGACCACCGGGCCGTAGCTGGTCATGAGCTGTACCCGGGGCTTGGCGGTGGGAGCCGGCTTGGCTGCGGGGGCGGGCTGGGGGGCCTGAGCCAGGACCGGCAGGGCCAGGGCCAGAAGGAGGGAACTCAGCAGGGGGCGAATCATGGACACTCCGGGGTGACGTTCTATATTGCCGCAAACCAGGCCAAGGTCCCCGCTATCGTAGTCCCATGTTCCTTGCCGACCTGCCCCCCTGGCTCCTGGCCCTCCTGCTGGCTCCCTTCGGCCTGGCCTTCGGCTCCTTCGCCAATGTGCTGATCCACCGCCTGCCCATGGAGGATCCCGCCCAGCGCAATGTCGTCACCCAGCCCAGCCACTGCCCTTCCTGCCAGGCCCGCATCCGGCCCTGGCACAACCTGCCCCTGGTGGGCTGGCTGATCCTGCGGGGGAAGTGTGCAGACTGCGGGTGGCGCATCCCCGGCCGCTACCCCCTGGTGGAGCTGCTGGGAGGCCTCCTCTTCGCTGCCTCGCCTTGGCTCTTTCCCTTCGGCACCCTCATCTGGTTCAAAGGCTTGGTCTGCGGCTACGCACTGCTGGTGCTGTTCTTCACCGACCTCACCGAGATGATCCTGCCGGACGCCATCCAGTTCCCCCTCATGGCCCTGGGCATCCTGCTCACCCTGCCTCAGCTGCAGTGGCCCGAGGCCCTGGTGAAGGTCTGGCTGGCCCCGGGCCACGCCCTCCAGACCCTCACCTTCCACAACGGCCTGCAGCCCGCCCTGCTCTACCGGGGCTTCGAGCCCACGGTCACCTGGGAGCAGAGCCTCATCGGGCTGGCGGTGGGCTACGGGGTGCCGGATCTCGTCAATCGCCTCTACAAGGCCCTGCGCAAGACCGACGGCCTGGGCATGGGCGACTTCAAGATGCTGGCCTGGCTGGGCGCCTTCTGGGGCTGGGCGCCGATGCTGGGGATCCTCTTCCTGGGCGCCGGCCTGGGCGCCGCCGTGGGCGTGCCCCTCATGCTCATGCGGAGATCCGGCGGCCAGACCATGCTGCCCTTCGGCTGCTTCCTCGCCCTGGCGACGCCGATCATCGTGTTCTTCGGCAGGGCTCTCTGGCTGGGGTACTTGGGGGTGGTGAGTTAGGCCAGCCACTGTGGGGTGGGCGGAGTAGGGCTTGACATGAATGACTCCTTACCTTAAAGTAAGGAATATCACTCGGAGCCCCCCCATGGCTGCTGCGACCCTCACCACCAAGGGACAGATCACCATTCCCATCGCCGTCCGGGTGGCCCTGGGCCTGGAAGCCGGGGACCGGGTGGAGTTCGTGCAGATGGAGCCCGGCCACTTCGAGCTGGTGGCAGCCACCCAGCCGGTGTCCAGCCTCAAGGGGCTGGTGGGCAAACCGGCCAAGGCCGTCAGCCTCGCTGACATGAATGCAGCCATCGCCCGGCGGGGAGCCTCCCAATGATCGGGTTGGATACCAACATCCTGGTGCGCTACGTCGCCCAGGACGATGCCAAGCAGTCCCTCCGAGCCACGCGCCTCATCGAGTCCCTCACTGCCGAGGCGCCGGGCTACGTGGGCCTGGTGGCCGTGGTGGAGCTGGTGTGGGTCTTGACGGGCTGCTACGACTCCAGCCGGGAGGAGGTCGCCGCCGTACTGGAGACGCTGCTGCGAGCCAAGGAGCTGGTGGTTGCCGATGCCGACGCGGTATGGAAGGCCTTGCGCCTCTTCAAGCAGGGCAAAGCCGATTTCGCCGACTGCCTCATCGAGCGCTGTGGCGCCCTGGCCAGCTGCAGCCACACTGCCACCTTCGACCGGGACGCCGCCAAACACTGCGGGATGAAGCTGGTGGAGTGATCGGGGCCAGAGACGACCTCAATCAGCGCTTCGCCCGCCGCTGGGCGAGGAGCCACTCGATGAAGGACTGGGAGCCGTAGGCGGCGTCCCAGCTGTTGTGGTTGAGGCCCGGGTACTCGGTGTAGCGCACGGTGGCAGCCACGGCCTGGAGGGCCGCGTAGGTGGCCCGGGAGCCCTCCACGGGCACCACGGTGTCCAGCTCGCCGTGGAAGATCCAGATGGGCATTTTTTCGAGGCGGCGCGCCAGGGCCGGCAGGGCGGGGCCGTCCTCCGGGGGCACCACCGGCACCCCGAAGGCGTGGCTGGCGAGCTCCTTGGTCCAGCCGCAGATGGGCGCTGCGGCGGCGAAGCGCTCGGGGTTGCGGTAGGCCAGGTACCAGGTGCCATGGCCACCCATGGAGAGGCCTGTGAGGTAGACCCGGTCCAGGTCCACCTTGAACTCGCCAAGGGTGCGGTCCAGGGCCGCCAGGGCCAGGTCAGCCTGGGCGCCGGCCCACTGGGTTTCCGGGCGGGCATGGGGAAACACCACGATGGCGGGGAAGCGCTGGGGCGCCTTGCGGATGGCGGCACCGAGTCCGACCTGGGTCGGGCGCAGCCCATCCGTGCCCCGCTCGCCGGCGCCGTGGAGGTAGAGGATCACGGGCCAGGCCTGGGTAGGCGAGTAGTCAGCCGGGACATAGACCTGGTACCGGTAGCGCTGGCCGCCGACGTCCAGGGTGCGCTCCAGGAAGCCGGTCTCGGCACCCTGAACACCCAGAGAGCCCGCCCACAGGCAGCCAGCGATCAGACCAGCGAGGTCGGCTCTAAACACGGGGCACCTCCTGAGGTCTGCGCAACGGTTCTGGGCTGAAGGGATTGGCATCCGAAGAACGCCAGGCTATCGGCCAGCCTCCACTGAGCCTAGCCGGAGAGAGTGGCGCGAAGCCGCGACCAGCAGCCTTTATCACTGTTCATCGCTGTTCATCACCGGTTCCAAAAGATATTTTTAACCAGGGATGAACAGCGATACACGGTGATAAGACCACCCCACACCTGGCCTTTCTCAGCTTTCCTCCGCGCCTCGGTTCTCCTCAGCGTTTCTATTTCTTTCCTGAAGGGCATCTTGAACGCGGGGGAAAGCGGAGGGTGAGCTCAGTGGGCCATGCCCTGGCTCAGCTCGATGAGGACGCCGCCGGTCTCGGCGGGGTGGAGGAAGGCCACGCGGCAGCCGTGGGCGCCCTTGCGGGGGGCCTGGTCGATCATGCGCACGCCCTTGGCCAGCAGGCCGGCCACGGCAGCGTCGACGTCGTCCACCTCGAAGCAGACATGGTGGATGCCGGGGCCGCGCTTCGCCAGGAACTTGCCGATGGGGCCCTCGGGATCGGTGCTCTCCAGGTACT